>MTLE01000689.1_pt1 | contig 11803 bp, 9 predicted proteins | sample 1982461 | NCBI WGS metagenome assembly MTLE01 (sample SAMN05712605, study PRJNA340218) | biofilm metagenome | isolation source: sample SPL anode biofilm adapted to -200 mV | place: USA | collected 2012-02-03
ATCATGGCACCGGCGGCAAAGGCCAGAGCAAAGGGCAGCATCGGGGCGATAAAGACCACTGCGGCTGCTCCAATCACCGCTGCAACGGGCTCCACCATACCAGAGAATTGACCAATCAAAAAGGCCTTGCGTCGGCTCATGTTTTCACGCCGCAGGGGAATCGATACCGCTGCACCTTCCGGAAAATTCTGCAGACCGATTCCCAAAGCCAGCGATACGGCCCCGGCCAGGGTCATTGCCGGAGAACCGGAAGCCAGCCCGCCAAAAGCCACCCCCACTGCCAGACCTTCGGGAATATTATGGAAAGTAATTGCTAAAACCAGCAATACACTGCGTTGCCAGGAGGTTTTAATTCCCTCCCGGTGATTGGTGCCGGGATGAACATGAGGCAGCAGGCGATCCACCAGCCAAAGAAAAAAACCGCCCCCCAGAAAGCCCAGGGACACAATCACATAAGCTGGCAAGGAACCTCCCTCGGCCATTTCAATAGCTGGGGCCAACAGCGACCAGAAGCTGGCGGCAATCATCACCCCGGCGGCAAAACCCAACATGGCATTTAATACCTTAATGTTAATTTCTTTGAAAAAGAAGACCAGAGATGCCCCTAAAGCAGTGACAAACCAGGTGAACAATCCGGCAAATAGAGCCAGCAAAACTGGTGGATATTCCAATAAAAAGTCCATTAACTCGCTTCACTTCCTTTCGTTACAGTGGCTAATTTAAATCATTCTAATTTATTATCAAGTATACTATAAAACGACGTCAAAAATCCATTTTTTCTTTTAAAACGGTTTCGCCCAAATTTCTTGTCTGGTTTTGCAAATAAACCTTGTTTATTTGGCTTCCCGCTCCTATAATTAATTTATCAGTCGACACCGGCTGAAATAACGCTGAAGAAGGAAATAACAATGAAAAAAAGCGAATTAATTACAGTCTTTAACACGGTTCAGGAAAAGTTTGAAGACGCCATCACCGAAGAATTTTTTCTGCAACGACTCAAACCTTATGCTGATGAAGATGGTTTTGTCGATTACCACAAACTGGCAATGTTCGCCCACAACGAATCATTGGCTTCTGCAAAAGGTTTCTTCTTTGAAGTCCTTTCAGAAATTTTAGTCGACGACGATGATGTGGTGCTTGAAGAAGAGCTTGACGAAATCACCAGCGACGCCCCCGAAGTAACTCCAGAATAAGAACTGAGTAATTCTCTACAGCAGCCTTTACCCGCAGTTATTAAATTATCCTGATTTCCCTTAATGCCCAGGCAGAAATACTCTTTTGTCCGGGTATTTTTTTAGCTAAACACGAGTCAGCTTGGCAGTGATCCCCGGTCATTCGCCGAAGGATACTCCCAGACTTTTGGCCACCTGAATCAACTCCGAAGCGACGTCCACTTGTTTATTCTTGCCGATCACCTCTTCTAACGGGGCATAGGTCATCTTGCCATCCTGGAGTGCTACCATACTTCCAAACTTACCTTTGGCAATCAGCTCCACCGCTGCCACCCCGTAACGGGTCGACAAGAGTCGGTCATAAGCCGAGGTAATGCCCCCCCGCTGAAGATGACCCAAGACCGTACTGCGAATTTCATGATCCGTGATTCGTGCTTCCAAAGCCATGGCCAGTTTATTGCCAATGCCTCCGAGACGCACCGGATCAGGAGAGTCACTGACAATTTTGGCGACTGTCAGCTCCCCACCCTTTTCCATGGCCCCTTCGGACACCACAATGATGCTAAAGGGCAGGCCCCGCTGGCTGCGTTCATTCATTTTTGTGACGATAGCATCCAGCGAAAACGGTATTTCCGGTATCAGAATCACGTCGGCAGAACCGGCAATCCCGGCGTGAAGAGCAATCCAGCCAGCATTTCGGCCCATTACTTCCAGAATCATTATCCGATGGTGGGACTCCGCTGTTGTATGTAGCTTATCCAGGGCATCCACCACCACATCCACCGCTGAATTAAAACCAAAGGTCACATCTGTTTTAGATAAATCATTATCAATGGTTTTAGGCACCCCAATAACCTTGACTCCTTTCCTAGCAAAATCTCGGGCACTGGTCAGGGTACCGTCCCCGCCGAGAACCACCAGGACATCCACCCCTTCTTTCTTCATATTTTCTACCGCCACATCGGACACATCTTTTCTAACACACTGGCCGTTTTCTTCTACCTGGTAGTCAAAGAGATTATCCTTATTTGAGCTGTAAAGGATGGTTCCTCCTTTGTGGAGAATTCCCGATACGCTATGGGCGTCCAATTTGATAAAGTCATTATTGTATAACCCCCGGTACCCAAACTTATAGCCAATCACCTCGTAACCGTAATTGGCGATCGCCGCTTTGGTTACTGCCCGAATCACCGCATTTAAACCGGGACAGTCGCCACCACCTGTTAGAATTCCAATTTTTTTCACCTGATTGTTCATTGTTCTGCTCCATTTCCTGGGTAAATAAATTTAATCTGCTCAAACCAGCAGTCTTTCGCTTCAGTCAACCAGCCCAATGCATGATCGGGATCTTCATGCAACTCTAAAATCGCATTGATCCCTTCGATTGTTATCATCTCATACTGATATTATATCGGAGCAACCAAAAAATTACAAAGATTATCGGGAATAATTGTATAATTTTTGTTCCATGCTAAACAAAAAACCATCCACTGATTGGGATGGTTTTTTATGTAAATTCAACGGGCAAAAATTCTGCAGATTAGACTGATACCAAAAGCAATCAAAGAAAAAATGACGGCGATCATTAAAAATGAGGTCATCAGAACATTATATCTCAGCATATCAACAACCAGAATGGATTGAGACAAACCAATGGCATTGAGAATCAGCAAGATCAAAAATATAAAAACCAGGCCCTTGAAGGCGCCCTTGATATCCGCCGGACTCAGGGAGATATGGGAAGATATACAAATCGCTAAAAACAAAAACAGGTAAAAATGACCGTTTTTAAAATTCTCACCGGCAAAAAGCAGCTGCAGTAATTCCCAATAGGCACTGAACAGCTCACTAAATGAGGCCCCGCTCAATGTTTCAACCGCCAGACTCTTGGTCACCACTCCCATAAAACTTTCCAGCACCTGGGGTAGCAACAACGCCAGCAATGCCATAATTACCAGCAGTCCACCAAAAATCGGGGCAATCCCAATAAAAAAATTTCCTACCTGATGGTAGATATTTTTAGGATTATAGGCATGATTCACATACCCCATCACTCCATCCCGATCTGGTCGCTGAAACAATTTGATGGCGGTGATTTTATGACCAAAAAGCAGCGCCATCAGGGCGTGGCTGAGCTCGTGAACAGGGGTTCCAACGATCCCGGTGACCATGATGGCGTTTCTGCCCAAGCCCTTGTGAAAATTGCGGTTGGATTGCGTTTCCAATATTCCCAGAAGTAGTCCGGCGAGAATAATGACCCCTGTAAAATAAAGGGTTTCCAGACCGGTTTTAGCAAACAGATCGATAATATACATCGTACTTCCTTTTGATTATGATTTTTATGCTCCCGCCCTCCTTGCCAGGTAGACGGAAATTTTAACCATTATACCGAAAAAAGATTTAAAATTTCATTAGCCGTATCCATCACCAGCTTTACTATAATTTTACTAAGTTAGTGATTATCCCTGTCTTTCTGGGGTACACAATCTGTTAAGAGAAACCGGCCTGTCAATCACGGTTTTCAAACAAAGAAAAAGAAGGAGACTATCATGGCAAAACTAAATTTTGGCAATCTTGTGCAGGGAGCAATGGGAAATGCGATGGAGGTCAGTGCTGAGGAACTGACAAATGAGTATTCAAAATTTTTGTTTGAAGGTGAAACCATTCAAAGTGGATTCAAGCTGATTCGAGATGTGATTATCTTAACCGATATCCGAATTATTCTGGTGGATAAACAAGGAACATCGGGCAAAAAAACAGCTATTCAATCGATTTATTTATCTCACATCATCAATGTGGATATGGAAACCGCAGGTGGCGGTCTGGATGACAGCGAAATCACTGTCACCTATCTGGAAAACGTGAACCGCATCAGTAATAATGAAATTTTCGGATCTCAGAAGTTTGAATTCGGAAAGAAAATGGATATTACCCCACTTTACCGTATGTTAGGCACACTGGCACTTAAAAATCGGCACGAAATCAACAATAAATGAAACGGTGCTTCGATTTTAACATCACCAAAAAAATCGCCATTTATGTAAAACAACTCAAAATGAAAGAAAGGACTGCGTAAACAAATGAAAAATCATAAAATAATTCTAGTTTTTTTTATTATAATGTCGGCCTTGCTTCTTGCCGGTTGCAGTGGTAGCAATGAGAGTAGTAAAACCGATCAAAATCAAAATAACGGCGAAAAAAGCGCCACCCTCGATGAAAGCCTCAGTGGCGCAGCGCTCCTCAAAAGCTTGAATTTTAGCTATCCAGACTCTCTTAAGATGACCACAAAAACAGTTATGACCGATAATCTCAGTACCACCTCCACCACCTATACCAAAGGGGACAATTTCCGGATGGAAATGGAAATGCCGGAGATCGGCAAACAGATCACCATCTACAATGCCGCTGAAGGGCTGACCTACCAGTATACCGAAGGACAGACAACCGGATTTTCATTTAAAGATCAGGAAATGACCACTGATCTGAGTGATCTGAACCTGGATGAAGGGGTCACCAGCATTGATGACATCACGGATGTTTTTCCAGATAACGTGGTAGCACGGGTAGAAACCCTGGACGGTGAAAAAGTGATTTATATTGAAACCACCGAAAACGACCCTGAAAACGGAGTAATGGATATGCATATGTGGTTTTCAACTAAATATGGCGTACCGCTGAAAACCGAAATTCTCACAAACGGCACGGTCGTGATGAGCTCGATCGTCACTGATATTTCTGCCGATAACATTGACGACAGCCAGTTTACCCCACCATCCAACGTTGTCTTCACTGATTTCTCATCGATGAACCTGGATGATCTCACAGCTGTCCCCGAACCCTGATCGTGACTGAATCCATCACACCGCTAAAAGGCCTGGGCACATGCTCAGGCCTTTTATTCGTCCAACGATCAGGGACAACGAATAAAATATCGAACCCACAAACAGTCTGAACAGAAGAGGTTATCGAAATAACAGTCGTATTTGGTATCTTCCACCTGACTACAACCACTGCGGAGATCGCAGTCAATGCAGGAAGGATACTGATTGTTGTAAACCGTGTTCCAAAAGTTCATTGTGAAGTTCTTTTTAAAAAAAGCTTTACTTTTTGTAAGGATTCAGGTAAAATGATCAAGCAGCAAAAAGTGATCTCGTAGCTCAGCTGGCAGAGCACTACCTTGACATGGTAGGGGTCGATGGTTCAAGTCCATTCGGGATCACCATTTATTTAGATAAAAAAGCCATTTACCTGATTAGGGTAAATGGCTTTTAGTTTATATTAAATTGAATTTTCCTAATTAACGATATTTCTTCGACCTCTTAGATTCGCCCATTCCCTGGCCAGCAAAATCCTCGCTGCCAGGAAATGCTTTCGTGTTTTATCGCGTTTTAAACTAGCACCTCATCACCAACGCGATTAAAAAGTTGTTTCCGCTGTCAGGGTAAAGTAATTCCGTTTAATATAGAATTCATTATAACTGATCGGCATGTTATCCTCCATGGAAATGATATTTTGAGATACCAGAAAACAACAGTCGTCATGATCAAGCTGCAGGTTTTCCCGAACTTCCAGGGGGGGGTGAACGATATCGATGTTGAGAATTTTTTTATGCTGGAATTGCAGCTTCCCCTTTTCCATCAGCCCATGAAAATTAGCAAAGTTGATCACATCTTCCACAATCGGGTTCCCCTTCTGATAGGGAAGAAAAATGGACGCATATTGGATCACCTCATCTTTTATTTTGGTGGCTTTCTGAATCTTAATGACCTTTTCAAAGGAACCGATCTTCAGTTCCCGCATCAGTTTCCGACCCGGGGTAATAACGCCGACACTGACCAGTTTGACTTCTTCGACTTCCCCCTTCAGGCTGTCGATTTCATCAAAATAGAACTGGTACTGGTTGGCCGTGGGTTCACATACATAGTTCCCCTTGCCGGGAATGGTGTAGATATATTTTTCATTGACCAACAAAGCCAGACTTTTGCGCAGGGTGGTCCGGCTGACATCAAACTGCTCAGCCATTTCGTTTTCCGATGGCAATAGATCTCCGGGTTTTAAGATACCTTTTTCAATTTTTCCTTTGATATCATTGACAATATCAAGATATAGAACTTTTCTCATTGCCCATCACCCATTCACTTCAAAAGCCATTGCTTGCAGATGCTGACCCCTTCGATGGCATCGCTGGAATAGTCATCGGCCCCTACATATTTGGCATAATCGGTTCCCGCCAGAGCACCTCCTAAAATGATTTTCAGATCTTCCCGGAGCCCCTGGGCAACGATTTCATCAATAACTTCCTTGATATTCTCTACTACTGAGGTGAGAATTCCGCTGATTCCCAGAATCGCAGGCTTTTCTTTGCGGATAATTTCGATAAACCGTTCCGTGGAAACATCGGTTCCCATGTCAATGACTTCAAAACCTTCGGCCCGGAGCATACTGATAAAGATATTTTTTCCGACATCGTGGATGTCGTCAAAAACCGTACCCACCACGATTTTGCCCAGACTCTTGCCATCAATCAGCTGGGTACTGTCCATGCCCATCATGCTCAGCAGGTTGGATACCAGTTCCCCGGCCATAATCAAATCGGCGATGTAGTACTCCCCTTCTTCATAACGAACCGCCACCCGCTGCAGAGCAAAATTCAGTTGATTGGCGATTGCTTTCTTGTCTTTTCCGTTCTCCAGTTCTGCAGCCACCAGGGCCATCGCCCGTTTCTCGTCAATTGCTTCTACTGCGGCAATAATTTTTGTCTCCATTTTTCCCACCTGTATATTAAATCTAAGATTTGTGATCGTTTACCTGGTCTTTTTCAGACTGGCCTGCTATTTCATGTGTCTCATTTTATCACGGAATCCGACTTTTGTCTTTAGCTGACCTTGATATTTTTTAATGGCTTTTTAATGGTTTCAAGTGTATAATCAGGACGAAAACATTTACATCATTATTTGAATTTTAAAGATAGAGGTCGATATGAACGGTTATACAAAAACGCAATTACAAGAAAATCAAAAATATCTGGAGCTGTTGTCTCAAAATTTCCCTAATATTACCAGTGCTGTTGGCGAGGTGGTCAATCTCAAAGCGATCCTCAACCTGCCCAAAGGAACCGAGCATTTTCTTACCGATATTCATGGTGAACACGAAGCTTTCAATCATGTCATGCAAAACGCTTCTGGTGCCATTAAGCGCAAGGTACATCAGGAACTGGGCAACACCATTGCCTTTGAAGAACTGGAAGAACTATCTACCCTGATTTACTATCCCGAAGAAAAAATTGATCTGATAAAAAAAGAACGAAGTCGGGAATCTCTGGATAATTGGTATAAACTGACCATTTACCGACTGGTAAAGGTGTGCCGGGCGGCGGCTTCAAAATATACCCGTTCCAAGGTTCGCAAGGCGCTTCCTAAAGACTTTGCCTATATTATGGAGGAGCTGCTTCAGGAAGACGAACACCGTTTTAATAAACGGGAGTATTACCATGAGATTATTGAGAGCCTGGTCAGTCTGGAACGAGCCCAACACTTTATCGTGGAGATTTCCGGGGTGATCAAACGGCTGACCATTGATCACCTGCATATCATCGGCGATATTTATGACCGGGGGGCCGGTCCTGACGAGGTCATGGATACCCTGATGCGCCATCATTCACTGGATATGCAGTGGGGCAACCACGACATTCTCTGGATGGGCGCTGCTGCCGGCAACGCAGCCTGTATCGCCAACGCCGTCCGAATTGCCCTGCGTTATGCCAACATGGATGTGCTGGAAAACGGCTACGGCATTAACCTGTTACCACTGGCTTCATTTGCCAACCGGGTTTATGGTGACGATCCCTGTACCAAGTTTACTCCCAAAATTTCTGATAGCCACACCGTCTCCGATCAGGAAACAGCGCTAATGGCCAAAATGCACAAGGCCATTGCCATGATCCAATTCAAGCTGGAAGAATGCATGATCGACAACCACCCCGAGTACAACATGGCTAAACGGCAGCTTTTGCGCCGCATTGATTTTGACAATAACACCGTAACTGTTGAAGGGGTTGTTTACCAGCTTAATGATACAAACTTCCCCACCCTGAATCCGGCTGATCCCTGTGTCCTGACTGAAGAAGAAACGCTGGTAATGGATCGTCTTGTTTACGCTTTTCTACACAGTGAAAAGCTTCAGAAACATATCCGTTTTATGTATGCCAAGGGCAGTATGTACAAGGTCTTTAATGATAATCTGCTTTTTCACGCCTGTGTCTTACTAAATGAAGACGGCAGTTTTAAAGCCAAAGAGATCGCCGGGAAAACCTATATCGGCAAAAGTCTGATGGACAAGTTCGACCAGATGGCTCGGGAAGCCTATTTTGGCAAAACTGACCAGGATGAAAACCCCACCCGCACCGACTTTTTGTGGTTCTTATGGTGCCATGAGGATTCACCCCTCTTCGGCAAAGACAAAATGGCCACCTTTGAACGTTATTTCATCGATGACAAAGTGCCCCATAAAGAACATCACGCACCCTTCTACCTGCTGATTGACGACGATGAAGAACTGGCCCGAAAAATTCTGATCGAATTCGGTGTTGACCCGGATCATGGTCACCTGATCAACGGCCATATTCCGGTGAAAGCCACCTCTGGCGAAAGCCCGATCCGGGCCAAGGGGAAACAACTGGTCATTGACGGTGGCTTTGCCCGGGCCTACCAGAAAACCACCGGCATCGCTGGCTATACCCTGACCTACAATTCCTATGGGCTGATTCTGATCAGCCACGATCCTTTTGAATCCGTAGAAAAGGCCATTTCTGATGGGGTCGATATCAAATCCACCCTAATGGTGGTGGAAAAAACCACCGAACGAAAACGGGTACGCGACACCGATACCGGCAAAGCAATCATGGCTCAAGTGGAAGACCTGGAAATGCTGATCACTGCCTACCGCAAAGGCCTGATCAAGGAAAAACAATACTAAGAATCAACCCCTAAAAAAAAGAATCTCCACCAGACTTTGGTAGAGATTCTTTTTCTATTTTCAGCCTTTATTAAGCTGCTTTTTTAGCATAAGTAAAATGATAGCAAACAGGGATGATAATTGCTCCGCCAATAATATTCCCCAGGGTTACCGGAATAATATTGTTGAGGAATGCCTGAGCCCAGGTTACGTCTGCGCCACATAAAATCCCCATAGGAATGAAGAACATGTTGGCCACGCTATGTTCAAAACCAGACAAAACGAAGAGCATGATGGGGAACCAGATCGCAAAGATCTTACCGATGATATCTTTGGCCCCGGATTGCATCCAAACTGCCAGACAGACCAGCATGTTACAGAAAATCGCCCGGATAATCACTGGCATTAAAGGAATAGCACATTTAGCTTCAGCAATCCCAATGGCTTTTGCTGTCATCGCTTCGCCATAGAGACCACTTTGTGACATTAAATAAGCCAGTAAAACAGATCCTACAAGATTAGCTGCCCAGACTACACCCCAGTTACGCAGCATTGCGCCGACGGTAATTTCTTTTTTGAAAAGTGATAAGGTCATCAGGTTGTTACCGGTAAACAGTTCGGCACCACAAATCACTACCAACATCAGGCCAACCGGGAAAACCCCCGCCCCGATGTACTTGGCAAAGGTCGCTTCAAAACCAGTACCAGCACCAGACGTAATAACCGTAAAGCCATAGGCGCCAAATCCGATAAAGACGCCGGCAAAAATACCCAGTACAATCATTTTACCAATTGATAGTTTGGCTTTATTATTACAGCCTTTTACCATATTATCGCAGATTTCTGCGGGACTAAAAAAATTCATATTCGTTCTCCTCTTTCAAAATTTAAAATTTCAAGGACTCTTTCAGGATTAGTTTATCGTTTTCACACTTAACTGTTTATGAATAATGAATTAAGAGGAATCCCGAAGGATCCCTCGATTTTCTGCTGAATTTTAACTGTTTCTAGAATAAACCAGCAATTACGCCGTTTTCATCAACATCAATTTTTTCGGCTGCTGGTACTTTAGGAAGACCAGGCATTTTCATGATTTCTCCGGTCAGAGCGACAATAAAGCCAGCACCGGCTGAGATATTAACCTGACGAACTGTGATTCTAAAGCCAGTTGGACGACCCAGTTTGGTCTGGTCATCGGTTAAGGAGTATTGGGTTTTAGCCATACAGATTGGCACCTTGTCAAAGCCAAGGGCTGTCAGTCGTTCCATTTCTTTGGTTGCTACCGGCGTAAAGTCAACGCCGTCTGCGCCGTAAATACGGGTGGCAATGGCTTCGATTTTAGCTTTGATTGGCATATCCAGTTCGTAGCAGTATTCGAAGGTGCCTTCGCTTTCGTCAATTAAACGAACCACTTCTTTGGCCAGTTCTTCTCCGCCTTCGCCGCCTTTTGCCCATACCTGGGAAATAGCCACGTTAACGCCCAGTTTCTGGCATTCGGATTTGACCAGTGCCAGTTCGGCTTCGGTATCCAGTGGGAATTCATTGATGGCAACAACCGCTGGCAACTTAAAGACCTGGGTGATGTTTTCAACATGTTTTAACAGATTTGGCAGACCGGCTTTTAAAGCATCCAGATTTTCTGCATTTAAGTCGGCTTTGGCAACACCACCATTATATTTAAGGGCTCGTACGGTAGCAACAATGATGACGGCATCCGGTTTTAAACCAGCCATCCGACATTTGATATCGAGGAATTTTTCAGCGCCAAGGTCGGCTCCGAATCCACCTTCGGTAACCACGTAGTCAGCAAAATGCATGGCCATACGGGTTGCGATTACTGAGTTACAGCCGTGAGCGATATTGGCGAATGGTCCACCGTGGATAAAGGCGGGTGTGCCTTCCAGGGTTTGTACCAGGTTTGGTTTTAAGGCATCTTTTAACAGGGCTGCCATGGCGCCGTTGGCTTTTAACTGCTCAGCGGTGATTGGTTCTCCGGCAACGCTGTAACCAACGATGATGCGTCCCAGTCGGGCTTTTAAATCAGAGATATCACTGGCCAGACAGAAGGCTGCCATAACTTCAGAAGCTACTGTGATGTCAAATCCATCTTCACGAACAACGCCGTCTCCGGATCCGCCTAAACCATCGACAACATTTCGCAGTTGACGGTCATTCATATCAATACATCGTCTCCAGGTAATTTTCTTGGCGTCGATTTTCAGTTCGTTTCCTTGTTTGATGTGGTTATCCAGCATTGCTGCCAGTAAATTGTTGGCGGCTCCGATGGCATGGAAGTCACCGGTAAAGTGAAGGTTGATATCTTCCATTGGCACAACCTGAGCGTATCCGCCACCTGCGGCTCCACCTTTGACACCAAATACTGGTCCTAAGGATGGTTCTCTCAAGGCTACCAGGGTATTTTTTCCAATTCGTGATAATCCATCAGCAACCCCGATTGTGGTGGTCGTTTTTCCTTCACCGGCTGGTGTTGGATTGATGGCAGTGGTCAGGATTAACCGGGCTTTTTTTCCGGTTGTTTTCTTTAACAGGTTATAGTCTACCTTTGCTTTATACTTCCCGTATAAATCCAGATCGTCTTCTGTTAAACCCAATTTCTTTGCTATCTCACGAATATCCTGTGGTGTAGCTTCTTGTGCAATCTCAATGTCTGATTTAAA
>MTLE01009567.1_pt1 | contig 11797 bp, 11 predicted proteins | sample 1982461 | NCBI WGS metagenome assembly MTLE01 (sample SAMN05712605, study PRJNA340218) | biofilm metagenome | isolation source: sample SPL anode biofilm adapted to -200 mV | place: USA | collected 2012-02-03
AAATAAGCTTCCCGCTCTTTTAGTTACAGCTTTGATAACAATTGAGTCGGCATTTGACACCAACGCCGTTTCGGGAAGCGGCGCCATAGGTTTAGGGCAGATTATGCCGCTGACAGCAAAAGAACTTGGAATAGACCCTGAAAAAAGCACGGAAAATATCAAAGGCTGCTGCAATTACCTTGGTTTTCTGAAAAGCATGTGGAACGACAAAAAAAACGCTCAAGATTTAATACTGGCATCATACAATGCCGGTCCGGGAAATGTGAAGCATTATCAGGGGATACCGCCGTTTGCCGAAACAAAGAACTATGTTTATTTTATCAACACTCTTTATCACAGCATGCAGTCGTTATACAAAACACAAACATCCTGAAAAAAGCAGCCGCAAACTTNCCCGGCCGATTCATTTTCCTGCGGTTTTTCTTCAGCAGCCTCTTCCTCTGAAGGCTTTTTCGGCACAAGCGGATCCGGATAAAGGGCGCTTATTCCGCTGTATTTGCATTTAATCTCTTTGTAATAACACTCAATTATATTTTCACAATAGACTGTTCCGACACAGCCTTTATTATTTCTATTTTTATAATCAGGATATTCAAAAAGCACAGAAACCTCTCTCTCTGTCAGACCACAATACATTTTTTGAGGTTCCAGTGCTCTCATTCTGTAATTGCACTGATATTCATTCATCGTAATCACCCGGCGGATATCGTTATTTTTTAAACTCCAGGATTACCGCCTATTGAAGGAAACACAAAGGATCTGGCTCATCCGGGGCACCCGAAGCCTCCGCTCTTGCCCTGCAGCCGCCACGGCATGAGGAAAATGAAGAACAAGTAGTGCAGGTATCATTTCCTAAATTCTCCTGCTCTGTCTTTTTTATATTATAGTCAAGCCAAATTTTTCTTATAGAGTTTCCATCTCTCATATTGCAGATTATACTACTTTCAGGCATGAAACTACAAGGCTTCACATCTCCGGTTGAACTGATAAAAAGATTTGTATTGCCTCCCACACAGCCAAACCCTTTATAAATATTTGTCTTGGAAGATTTATAAGGGAAGCGAGGCATGACAATCTTTATAGGCGAATCTTCGGAAAATCGTTTTATACTGCGATCGACAAGAGCTGCATCCTCTTTTGTAAGCACAAATTGGGATAATGTTTCAGCCATTCCTAAAGGAAGAATAAAATCAATGCTCCAAACATTTGCTTCAAGCTTTTGAACAGCCCGGAATAAACTAAGCAGTTCACCCAGGTTAGGTTTCATTATAACAGAATGCAAAATTATAGGAATATCAAAAAGTTCTCTGAGCGTTTTAATTCCGCGGATAGCTCTGCGATAAGTTCCCTTCCCTCTCAGATAGTCATATGATTTTTCCGATGGACCGTCAAAACTTATTCTAATCTGCTTCAGTCCTATTTCAGAAAGTTGTTTTGCAGCCGCTCTTGTTACATAAAGAGCACTCGTTGAAAGAGAAACAGATAAACCTTTAGAGACAGCATATTCAGCAGTGGGGATAAGATTTTCTGAAACAAACGGCTCTCCGCCACCCAAATTAATCTCCTCACACCCTATAACAGACAATTCGTCAATGAGGGATTTAATTTCGGGAAAAGTAAGTTCATTCTCAAGGCGATCACGAGTGTATTGGCTGCAATGGCGACATCTTAAGGGACATTCATTTGTAATTTGGAGATGAACTTTTAAAGGAGCGGATAAAAAAGATAATTCATTGACGCCAGGTAGAGATATAAAATCTCCCGTAAAGCGGTCTGACTCGTCAAGAAGCTCAATAGAGCGACAAAGTCCTATAAAAGTCTTAAAACTTTGATCTGAAGTATTATTGCAAAACTTAGCATGAATTTCCTCAAGCGGCATGCCTTTTGCGCTTTCGCGAAAAACAGCAGCAGCTTCAGCATCAAATGGAATATAGTCCTTTTTATCTCTATCATACACTAGACAGCCGAAATATTCTTCTCTTGCTGTAAACCGTTTAAAGGTCACAATATTCTCCGATTGATAAATAATTAACTTAATCTAATTTAACTTAACTTAACTTACAAAATAACAGATCAGCGATAATATAAACAAAGAAGGCTATTCTCTTCTATAAAAAGAGGACGGCCTCCTTTAAAAATTATAAAATCTGCAATTTTTTAATTCAGCATCAATCAGACACCTATATAGAAAAATTCCTTTGAGTTTAAGCCATTAAGCGGAAAATCAAGCTTTAACGGCGAAACAAAACTCTTTTCATTTACGGAAGAAAGTTCGGAACTTTTCCCGGAAGAACCTAAAAACTGTATGACATTATTTTTATTAGGCAGTTCAGTGTTAAGACCGGCTGTTTTTGAAAAACCGTCGGAAATACCGGAAGAACTTTCTTCTGCACTTGCTGCTGCCGGCTTGGGTCTAGCACAAGAAGAATAATTAAAAGGTTGTACCCCCCCGATAGAATCCATAAAACTCACCTCCAAAAATGAAAGGAAAAAAGTTACTATTTCCTTCACCATTATGATAACACCCGCTGCAAACAAAGGTAAATAGTTTTTTTGTTAATAGTTTGTTAACAGATTTACACCGCCTTCTTAAGTATATAATAACGATGGATTTTTAAATTTCATTTTTTTAGTTTCCCTATTTACAAAAAACTGCAGAAGATTATAATAGACTAATTGATCACTAAAAATTGGAGTGAATTAAATATATGGCAGCACCTATAGGTATTCTTGATTCCGGAGTCGGCGGTCTTTCCGTCACAGCCGAAATCTTTAAACAGCTTCCCTTTGAAGAGATTCTTTATTTTGGGGATACCGCCAATCTTCCCTATGGAGAAAAAACGCCAGAGCAAATAAAGCAGCTAGTTTTCAGTATTATTGAATTTTTTGTTGCCAATGGAGTAAAAGCCATCGTTATGGCCTGCAATTCTTCCACAGCAATCGTCATGGAAGAAGCCTTAAAAATCTATAATATGCCTATTATAGGAGTCATAGAGCCAGCGATTAAAGAAGCTCTTCGCATAGGGAAGACGGAAGAAGTCGGTCTTTTTGCGAATGCCGTTACAGTGGCAAGCGGTGCTCATCAAAAAATATTGTCCCTGTTTTCCGGCAATGGCGCAAGAATTATAGGCAAAGCATGTCCAAAACTAGTGCCGCTTGTTGAAAAAGGCTTGGTAACAGGCAAAGAAACCGAAGACGCTATCTGCGAATATATCAATGATATCAAAAACTCTTCTGCCGACACACTGATCCTCGGTTGCACTCATTATCCCTTTTTAAGCGAAACAATCAAAAAAATAGCCGGAGATGGCATAAAAATTGTTGACCCGGCGTTAGAAACTGCTTCCCGCCTGCGTGAAGTCCTAACCACCAACCATCTTCTTAATCCGGAAGGCACGCATGTCAGACATAGATTCATGGTCAGCGGTAATCCCGATAGTTTTCGAATTTTAGGATCCAAACTTCTGGGATTTAATATTGATAATGTTATGCACCATGATAATACTATACCTATCACGGCAGGAAAAAGATAAGCTACGTAAAAAATTTTTCTTGAGCTATAAACTTAATTCATTAACTTATAAATGCTCCTGAGGCGCAAAAATTTAATTTACAAATCAAAAAACAAAGAAAAAGGATTATTATTTTATGAAAATCAAAAATATTTCAGCTACAATATGCTCCTTTTTGGCTCTTCTGACCGTTTCGTGCGGAATATCCTCGGGATCTCGTTCTCCAGAACTCGAGGCCAGCACACTTGTTTACCAAAGAGGCGGTTTTTCATCAGGCTATACTACAATTGTAATTGATTTTGAAAAAGGTTTGTATCAGAAAGCACATATAACATCCCCGACAATGGGACCGGAAACAATATTGTCACCTGCTGAGGCTTCAAAGTGGAAGGATCGTTTTAAATCACACGGATCACTTATGTCAAGCAAGACTGAGCAAGCCCAGCTTACCGAACTCCGAATTCAGCTTTCGAAAGTAAAAAAATGGAAAAAAAATTATTTAAATAAAAGTATACTGGACGGCGAATCCTGGAAAATAAAAATAATAATGAAGGACGGCAAGATTATTGAGTCCAGCGGACTTAACTCTTATCCCCCCAATTGGGAAAAAATATCAAACTCTATAGAAACTCTATGTGGCGAATAATATTTTTAACGGAACATCATAAAAGAGGCGAGATCTTCATTCCAGTCCCACAGAAATTTCTCATAGGATTCTAAAGTTGTAAAAAACGAAATAAAATCTTTGCCTGATATTTTATATGCCTTAATATTTTCAACTCCATCACGCCTTGCTTTAGCCATTCTATGATGTCCGTCCACAACTGTAAAGGCTCCCGGTTTCCTTTCTGCAAGCACAATAGGTTTTTTCAAATCGACTTTATCAAGATGTGTTTCATGGATGGTTCCCTGTTGTTGAAAATTTATCAAAAACCATGTTTTGATATTCAAATCCTCACAAGGGCACTGGATTTCTCCTGCCGAGATACTTTTTAAGACAGCAGTGATGTTGAGGCTAAGAGTTCCTTTGACATAAATTTCATCTCCCGGTGCGGTCGGACAGGGCACATAATTCGGATCATAAATAAGCTCTCTGCTCTCCATTATTTAAACCTCTCCTTTGCGCGGCAGTATCTCAAGCCAGTATCCATCAGGATCCTCTATAAAATATATACCCATCGCCTTGTTTTCATAACAGATGCACTCCATGCCGCGATGCTTTTCCATTGACTGATTAAAATTGTCTGTTTCAAAAGCAAGATGAAATTCATTATCACCAAGATCATACGGATCGGTCTTATCTTTAAGCCATGTAAGCTCCAGAAGATGCGAAGAAAGTCCGTCTCCAAGATATACTATAATAAAATTTCCATCAGGATCATTGATGCGTTTCTTTTCATGAAGATTTAAGGCGTCTGCATAAAAAACAAGACTCTTATCAAGATCCAATACATTCAGATTATTGTGAACCATTTTATATTGCATTTTTTATCCCGCTCCTGAAAACCTATAAAACCCTATCTGTTAAAAGATCGGTTTTTATTAAACAAGCTTCTGCAAAGATGAAGGGCTTCCTTCAAAGGAAAAAAGTGTTTGCAAGAGAATTATAAAAAACAAAAAAGCAGCAGATTCAACAGGAGATCAGAAACCATGAAAAAAACAACGCTTCTTTTCGCTTTATTTGTATTATTCGTAACTCAAATTACTGCAACGAAAGCACAAGTCATTATTACACCCGAGACACAAAGTCAAGCGGTGAAAGCCATAGAAAAAGAGAAATCAGCCGAAAAATCTTCGGAAATAAGTTCCGCAGTTGCAAGAGCTGCCAGATTTTGGCAGGCTCAAGACGGAACACCTGAAGATTTTATAAATCTTTGCAAAGAGAACTATATCACCGGAGACACAACCCCAACCTTTTTAAGAATAGATAAGAATCTGGAAGCCATTGCCGGTCATAACGCTGAAATTTCCAGAATCATCAATGAACCGCTTCAGCTTGAAATAAATCCTATATTGCCAATAGACAGGCAATTTGGAGAATATTCTCCTTCCGCACATCTCACAGACGATATGTTCAAAACGAAAATTGCGTTCACAATTCTATTAAATTTCCCCCCCTACTCTCTCAGCCAAAAAAATACAAACGGTATGGATCGCTCAAGAATAGAGTGGGCAAAGATGAGACTCGGCGACTACTTTGATTCACGCGTCCCCGCGGAAATAAAACAGGATATAAACAAAAGATATGTAGCTGCAGACGCATATATATCAGAATACAATATATATATGAACAACATCTTGACACCTGAGGGGAAAAGATTATTCCCGAAAGGAATGAAGCTTATCAGTCACTGGGGGCTTCGCGACGAACTCAGAAGTCAGTATAAAAACACTGATGGACTGGAAAAGCAGAAAATCATTCAAAAAATAATGGAACGGATAATCTCTCAGGAAATACCGGCACAGGTGATCAACAGTGACAAATACGACTGGGAGCCCTTCGCTAACAAATTATATAAAGATGGAAAAGAAGTAAGCTTTGCCTCGGAAAACGGAAAAAGGTATCAGGTTCTCAAAAGTATTTTCGAAGGAGCGCTCAAAGCAGATCCCTACTATCCTCAGAACCCTACTTTGATTGAACGTAAATTTAATCAGGAACTGGAAATATCAGAAAAAGAAGTTGAAGATTTGCTTATGTCCGTTATTTCTTCACCTCTTATTAAAAAAACCGGAAAACTCATCGAAAAAGAAACCGGCCGAAAGCCATTGCCTTTTGATATATGGTATACAGGATTTGAGCCCAAAGCAAAAATTTCCGAGAATGAGCTTGACGCTATTGTTTCACGTAAATATCCTACGGCTGAGGCTTTTCAAAAAGATATTCCCAATATACTTGTAAAGTTGGGTTTTGAGCCGGAAAAAGCAAAGTTCATCGCTTCAAGAATAACCGTTGACCCCGCCAGAGGCGCAGGCCATGCTATGGGCCCGGAGTCCAAAGAATTCAATGCCCACCTTAGAACAAGATTCAACAATGGCAAAATGAATTATAAATCATATAACATTGCAATTCATGAACTTGGCCATTGTGTGGAACAGGTTATTTCAAATATACTGATCGATTATAAAATGCTTGCAGGAGTTCCGAACACTGCCTTCACCGAAGCATTTGCGTTTTTATTTCAATCACGCGATCTTGAGCTTCTGGGAATAAAAGAAGCAGGAGTCTCTGGATCAAAAGACGCTTCCCTGGAAACAATGTGGAAGGTTTATGAAATCGGCGGGGTTTCCCTTGTAGCCATGAAAACATGGAGATGGATGTATGCACATCCCCAGGCAACAGATAAAGAGCTCCAAGACGCAGTAATACAAATTTCCAAAGATTTGTGGAATAAATATTATGAACCTGTTCTCGGACAAAAAGACTGCACGCTCCTTGCCGTTTACTCTCACATGATAGACTATGATCTCTATCTTCCCAATTATCCAATCGGGCACATAATAAGGTATCAAATTGAAGATCAGATCAAAAACAAAAATCTCTCCTCTGAGATGACAAGAATGTGTCTTCTCGGAAGAGTCACTCCTGAAATATGGATAAAAAAGGCAACGGGCAAAGGCATTTCAACCAATTCTATACTTATAAATGCTGACAAAATACTGCAACAGGAACTAAAATAAAAATTTTAATGAACTTTCATTAAATCAGGGAGAAAAGAATTGAAAAAGCTTTCAATCCTAATACTCATATTACTTGCTTGTCCGATTTTTACGGGCTGTGTCAATTCAAGACAAAAAGCAAATGAACATTATGGTTCAGCTCAAATTCTCTATGCACAAGGCAAATATAAGGAAGCCGCAGCAGAGTATAAAAATGCTGCAAATTTCTATCCTAATTTCACAGAAGCACATATTGCATATCAGGATTTGATGCGCAGAGAAGGCAAGAATAAATTGCTAGATACTGAGTATAAAACCAACTTAGAGCTCAACCCTCAGAACCCTTATGCGATCTTTTATTATGGCCGTCTTGCACAAACATCTTCCGAGAGAGTGGATTACTATAAAAATGCTCTTCAGAAAGACCCTAATTTCCTATGGGCCATCAAATCCCTGGGCGATGAACTTATAAAACAGGGCAGCATTGATGAAGCAATAAAACAGCTTAAAAAAGTAATAGAAATAGATTCTGAATTTGCTCCTGTGCACCTCAGCCTTGCAAAAGCATGGATATTAAAAAAAGACTACAATGCAGCTGAAAGTGAAATAAAAAAATATCTGCAGCTGAAACCCGATGATTACGCAGGTCTTGAAACATATGGTTTACTGCTCATAGATAAAAAAGAACCTGAAAAAGCTATACCGCTATTTGAAAAAGCTATAGAGCAAAATCCCACTCTTACAAGCACAAAATTTCATCTTGCACAAACAAATTATCTGCTTAACAGATACAAAGTGGCATCAGAGCAAATTGAATCAATACTAAAACAGCATCCTAACCATACAAATGCTTTAATTCTTAAAGCGAAACTTCTGGTGAAAAACAAAAAACTGCCGGAAGCCTTTGTGTATATTCAAAGGGTCCTTGAAAAGCAACCTGAAAACATGGAAGCCCTGCATGTAAAAGGAGATCTTTTTATAAGATCGCATAATTTCAGTGAGGCGGAAAAAACATACAAAAGCATCATTGCAAAAAGGTCTTATGATTATGAAGCTCTTTTTGCAATGGCGAAAATAAAATATAAAAATGCTGAAATTTCCGAAAGTATACCATATTTTACAAAAGCAGCTCAATTAAATCCGCAGGACACTTATTCGATGAGAATATTGCGGGATTGGCATGCGCTCGCAGGAGACTTTAAAAAATCCGAATATTGGGCAGAAAAAATATGTTCCCTTCCCGATCCGGCTTCTGAAGACTATCTGAAATTGGGCCTAGTGCAATGGGAAAACAAGTTTCTCTCCAATGCCTCCGGCAATTTTAGAAAAACAGATGAAGACGCTGCTTCCAATGATATATTTATCTTGCTCCTTACAACCGCTGAATGCAAAAAACAACATAGCATCATACTTTCCGAACTCATAAATCTATCTTCAAAAAGTTCCGATTCCAAAAGAAAAAAGCTTTATAAATATGAAGCAGAAATTCTGGCAGGAAAATACAACTCTTTTTTTGATTATTACGAAAAAAATAAAAAAACCGGAGAAGTTGAACATATACTCGCCATATGGTCCCTTCTCAGACAAAGCAACAAAATTAAAGCTCAAAAACTCATCCAGACCGTCAAAAAATCCAACAAATTTTCATACACGGCAGCCAATGCTATTGCAATTTTAGAATCAGAGGCTTTTGCCGACAAGAATAATGCAGATCTATATATAAAAAAATTGCTTGCTTTGGAAAACAATATTTTTTATTTTTCAATGTCAAGATGGCTAAGCAGTGAATTGTCACGACTTTACCAATTGAAAAACGATATGAAAAACTCAAAAATTAAAAATTTAAATGCGATCCGGCTGGGAAAAAATTAAACTCCAGTCACGTTTGACATAATCCTCCGAACAGATTTCATATTGTAAATATAGTTAATAAAAGAGGAGATTATATAAATAAAGCGTATTTTTATAAGTATCTTAAAGAATACAAAAATGAAAGGAAGGGTTTTTTGAATGAAGACTTTTAAATTTTTATTGACATTATTTATTGCAGTTACTGCGGCATTTGTACTTTACGGATGTTCTGGCAGTGATTGTGATAACGGTGCAATAGGTGCATCCCATATTGCGCCGGCTGCAAAAGGTACAATTACAGGAACTGTTAGAGATACGAACGGCAATCCTATAGGAGGCGTCAATGTAGCAGCAACCAATATAAGAGCATCCGCGGTAACCGCAGAAGACGGCACTTACTCAATTACTGACTTAGCTTTCGGTGTATACTCAGTAACAGCTGTTCATAACGGCACAACGCTTGATACAAAAGAAGTGACTATTTCTTCAACAACTCCTCAGGCAATTGCTGACTTTCTAATCCCTTTAGATGAGCAACAAAATGAGCCACAAATAGGAACTATTTCCGGAACAATCACGTTCTATGATGACGACGAACCATTTCTCGGATTAACAACAATTCAGCTTCTTGATTCCACAGATACAGTAATCAAGACAGTTAACACCACAACGGGAACATTTAAATTCGAGGACATCGAGCTCGGAACATATACAGTTAGAGCACTGCCTCAAATAAATCCAGACGACGCTGTCGCTCCTATCATCACAGATTCGCCCACCGGTCAGGCAATAGTTTCCAAAACAGCTTTAAATCCTACCGTTGATCTTAAATACGCACCATTAAAAGGAACTATTTCCGGAACAATCAAAGACTTTGACGGCACACCATTTTCCGGATCAGCAACAATTCAGCTTCTTGATTCAGCAAATGATGTAAAACAGACCGTGACAACCACAACAGGAACATTTACATTTGAGAATGTTGATTTAGGAACATATACCGTAAAAGCTTTGCCTCAAATGAATGAAGACGACCCTCTCTATCCTTATCCCACCACCACTACGCCCGAAGATCAGGCAATAGTTTCCAAAACAGACTTACATCCTACCGTTGAACTTCAATATCAGCTACTTCCCCAACTATCTTAGTAGTTAATCAATAATCATTTATTCTATTTAACAAAAACCTCTGGACTCTTATCCAGGGGTTTTTTTATAAAACAATCAATAATTATTTAACCATAAATACAGATTTTTTTACAGCATTAAAACAAAGCCTCAAATATCAACATCAATTTAAAATTAATTAACATATTTTCAACATAAACAATATAGCAGTCAAGAATTATGATGAAATTTTTGACTTTACCATAAAGTCCTGCCAGTATTAAAATACAAAAGTTGAATATTTAACTTTTTGGCAACATAATTATCTGGAAAAACAAAATCATTTTTGCTATAATACTTCTTGTATTGTTTTATAAAAATAGAAAGGATTTGCTATCATGAAATTAATACATACCCTATCGGTTCTGCTGCTGATTTTTGCTGCAGCATTTCTGTTCGGATGCTCTTCGGGAGGAAATTCAACCTGCTCACTTCCTGCTCCGCTCCCGCAGGAAATTGCTATAACGCCTACACCGGATCCAAGTGTAACAATTACCGTTGCACCCACAGAGCCAACAACTCTCGTTGACAGAGAAATCAGAGGAAGCGTCAGTGCCGGCACAAGCCCAATAGCTAACGCCGCCGTAACTCTTTTTGTCGGAGGGGCACGGCTGGCGGCCATAACCACAGCTGCTGACGGAACTTATACTTTTGGAATACGACCGGCAGGAAACTATGAAATCACCGCGACAACAAACTTCGGCTCCAGAACTCAGCTCTTTACTCACACTCAAATTCAAGATTCGATAATAAACTTTAATCTTGCGAAAGTCGGTGAAATAAACGGAACAGTCCGAAATTTAACCACAGGAGAACCTGTCCCTAATGCAGTAGTCGCTTTGCAGCAAGAAAATGCAGCAAAAACAGTCTCTGAAAAAGCTCCAACCACAATTGCAACAACAATAACAAATGAAAACGGCTACTATGAGTTCACCAGCCTTTCCTTTGGCAGTTACACTGTTACCTCTACAATTGGCAATACTATTATCGAAACAAAAACAACTGAGATTAATATTACAAATCCCAAAAGCATTGTGGATTTTATTATTGACCTAAAAGGCTCTATTTCAGGAAAAACAACTCTTTTTCCTGAGAACACTCCGCTTGCCGGCATCAAGGTTTATCTTGTCGACAAAGATGGGCAGATCGCAGAGACAATATCTGCCGAGGATGGAACCTATAAATTCGAAAACCTGCCGCTCGGTCCATACACGCTTTACGCTGAATACATTCCAGGTAATTATCCATATTACTTTGATATAGCATCAACACAGCTTACTCCCACCCTAATAAATTCAATAACTTACCTTATTGGTTACGACCATGGCTTATATGAGTAAATATAGCAGCAAGTTAAAAAACCTTAAAAAAGAAAGGATTATTTTTATGAAACCCATGAGACTCATAATTCTATTTATAGCTTTATTGCTGTCTGCCGCAACGCTTTTCGGCTGCGGAAGCAGCAGTGACAACGGCGGCTGTTGCCAGGCAAACGGTCAGCCTGTACCTACAACAACAATAACACAAGCTCCGGCTCCGGCTCCTACTGTAACAGTGTTTCAGGATGCAATGCGAGAAATCAACGGCACTGTTCTTGTAAATAACCGCGG
>MTLE01006170.1_pt1 | contig 11782 bp, 11 predicted proteins | sample 1982461 | NCBI WGS metagenome assembly MTLE01 (sample SAMN05712605, study PRJNA340218) | biofilm metagenome | isolation source: sample SPL anode biofilm adapted to -200 mV | place: USA | collected 2012-02-03
TTTTGCTCATTCAAGCCCGTTTCGATGAAAAACACTCTTTTTTCGCTTCATAACTCTTCATTTAGAGAGCATATTTAGGCGGTGATTCTTCGGAGTTGCCGCTTTTTTTATAAAATAATCAGTCAGAGAGTTACATAATTGTGCAACTTAAATTATCTTTGTGGTATGAAACGCAGAATTATAGCATTCAGACAATATTACCATGACTTTATTGCTTCTCTTAATGAAAAAGAGGTGATGGTAGTTGTATTATTTAATGGTTTTCAAAAGAAAACGCAAAAAACACCTGCTAAAGAGATAGAAAAAGCTATTGAATTAAAAAAGGAGTATTATGAGCGAAAGAAAAAATGACCACCACATATTTGATGTGGATGCACAGATTGATTCTTTTTTTGGTGAGGACGGAACTCCTACCAGAATAGAAGCAGAAGAAAAGGCGTTAGCTTTTTACACAGGGCAAGTTATTGAAGAGGCTCGTAAAAAAGCGAATATTTCTCAGGCAGAATTAGCTCGGAGAATTGGCGTTAACAGATCATACATTTGCAGAGTTGAAAGCGGTATTACGGAACCTAAGGTTTCAACCTTTTATAGAATAATGAATGCTATAGGTTGCAAGATTGAGTTGTCTATGCCATTATGATCTCTGTATAATACTATAATAAAAAAGGTTACCATTTTCAGGTAGCCTTTTTTATTATAGGGTATTTCCACTATTACCGTGCGGCAATACACTCAATCTCTACCAAAGCATCTTTGGGTAATGCCTTCACGGCGAACGCCGCACGAGCCGGATAATCACCTTCAAAGAAAGTGGCATACACACTGTTCATGCCGGCAAATAGACTCATGTCCTGCAGGTAAACAGTTGTTTTCACAATGTGACTCATGTTAAGCCCGGCCGCCTCCAGAATGTGCTGAATGTTCAGAAGCGACTGGCGTGCTTGCGCTTCAATGCCTTCGGGCATGTCACCCGTGGCAGCATCAATGGGAAGCTGTCCCGATACAAATACCAGTCCGGCCGCCTCGGTAGCCTGACTGTAAGGTCCGATAGCTGCAGGAGCCAGCGGACTGCTGATAACTTTCTTCATCCTATTCTATGTTTTATATTAACCATCCTTATTTCTTCTCCCTGGCAGCCAGCCAGTCGGCCACTACGAAGCTGCTTCCGCCTATGAACACCAGGTCGTCCGCGGCAGCCACATCCAGTGCCGCCTGTACGGCAGCAGGCACATCCGCATAGCAGCTACCCTGTAACCCTACCGACACACCCTGCGTCATCAACTCCTGAGCAGGCAACGCCCGCTTCACAGACGCCTGCGTAAAGTAATACACCGCATCAACGGGTAGTAAGCGTAGAATACCCGGCACATCCTTGTCGGCACACATGCCCCATACCACATGCAACTTCCGGAAACGTTCCGTAGCCAGCTGCTCACACACCAGGCGCACCCCGTCGGCATTATGACCCGTGTCACACACCACCTTCGGTTCCGTGCCCGTCACCTGCCAGCGGCCCATGAGCCCCGTCATCTCGCACACGCGGGCAAAACCCTTCTTCACCGCATCAGCGTTCACCTCCAGTCCGGCATTCTCCATCAGCGAGAGCGCAGCCAGAATCGTACGCGTGTTCTTCACCTGATACAATCCCTGCAACTCACCCAGCAGCAAGCCATAGTTTTTCGTGTGGTAGTTCCACACCCCGTCGGCACCCCTTGCGGCATCCTCCAGTAGCGGCAACTCCTCCGCAAAGAGGAGAGGAGCCTTCATCTCCGCCGCCTTCGCCTCGAAAACCGGGCGCGTTTGCGGCAGCACTTCACCCACCACCACAGGTACACCCGCCTTGATGATTCCCGCTTTCTCGGCGGCAATCTTCTCCAGCGTATCACCCAGATACTGCGTATGATCCATGCCGATGTTAGTAATCACACCCATGCAAGGCTTAATGATATTGGTACAGTCCAGTCGGCCGCCCATGCCCACCTCGATCACCGCCACGTCTACCCGCTCATCGGCAAAGTAGCGCATCGCCATGGCCGTGGTCAGCTCAAAGAACGACGGATGCATCGGTTCAAAGAACCCCCGTTCCTCCTCCACGAACTTCACCACATACTCCTGAGGTACCCGTACCCCGTCCACCCGGATGCGTTCCCGAAAGTCCACCAGGTGCGGTGAGGTGTACAAACCCACCCGGTAACCCGCCGCCTGCAAAATGGCCGCCAGCGTATGCGAGCAGGATCCCTTACCGTTGGTGCCCGCCACATGAATGCTTCGGAACTTCTTGTGCGGCTGCCCGAAGTGAGCATCCAGCTTCAACGAATTCTCCAAACCCTCCTTATACGCCTTTCCGCCCACCTGCTGAAACATAGGTGCCACGTTGTACAAATACTCCAATGTATCTTTATAATTCATCATATTTAATAAAAAAACAGGTCTTTAAACCGACCTTTCTGCCTTTTGTTTGTTATCTTAGTATAAACAGAATGCAAATATCAACATTTTAAATCGAAGAACTATGGGAATGAAAAAGAATTTTGTGCTCGATACCAATGTTATCCTTCACGACTACAACTGCCTTCGCAATTTTGAGGAAAACGACATCTACTTACCCATCGTGGTACTCGAAGAACTCGACAAGTTCAAGAAAGGCAACGAACAGATCAACTTCAACGCCCGCGAATTTGTACGCCAGATAGACGAACTCACTGACGACGACCTCTTCAAGCAAGGCGCCTCACTGGGGCAGGGCATGGGCCGACTGTTTGTAATCACCGGCAGCGTGAAGTCCGACCGCGTGCGCGACTCCTTTCCGGAACACAAGCCCGACCATGAGATACTCGCTGCGGTGGACTATGTAGAGAAGAAACAACCCGACGTAAAAACCACCCTCGTCACCAAAGACATCAACCTCCGCATGAAAGCCCGTTCCATCGGCATCCATTGCGAAGACTATATTACAGACAAAGTGGTGAATGCCGATATCTTCGAACACTCCAACGAAATGTTTGACGATACGGATCCCGCCTTCATCGACCGCATCTACTCCTCGCACGAAGGCATCGACGTCGATGAGTTTCCGCACAAAGACCATCTGCACCCCAACGAATGCTTTGTGCTCCGCAGTGCGCGCAACAGCGTGCTGGCACGTTACAACCCCTTCACCCATACCATCAACCGCGTGCTCAAGGGCAAGAGCTACGGCATCGAACCCCGCAACGCCGAGCAAAGCTTCGCACTCGAAGTGTTGAACGACCCCGCCGTGAAACTCGTGGCCCTCACCGGCAAGGCAGGCACCGGTAAAACCCTGCTCGCCCTGGCCGCCTCCCTGGCACAGATGAACGAATACAAGCAAATCCTGCTGGCACGTCCCATCGTGGCCCTGTCCAACAAAGACATCGGCTTCCTTCCCGGCGATGCCAAAGAAAAAGTGGCTCCCTACATGCAACCCCTGTTTGACAACCTCAACGTCATCAAACGCCAGTTTGCCGCCACCTCCGCCGAAGTGAAACGCCTCGAAGAGATGCAGAAGAGCGAACAACTCGTTATCGAAGCCCTCGCCTTCATCCGCGGGCGCAGCCTCTCCGAAACCTTCTGCATTGTCGATGAAGCCCAGAACCTCACCCCGCACGAAATCAAAACCATCATCACCCGTGCAGGCGAAGGCACCAAGATGGTCTTCACCGGAGACATCCAGCAGATCGACCAGCCCTACCTCGATAGCGAGTCCAACGGACTGGTGTATATGATTGACCGCATGAAAGACCAGAACCTCTTTGCCCACATCAACCTCATGAAAGGAGAGCGCAGCATGCTCAGCGAGCTGGCCAGCATCCTCATGTAACCCCCTAAAAAAACGATTGCACTTCTCACGAGGTGCAATCGCCAAATAAAAAACTTTAATATTTAACAAAATTAATATACTGAATAGTTTGTTATGATAGTCTAGTCTTCGTTCTTGTATTCGTTGAAATACTTCAGGAACTGCGTACGTTCAAACGTATTCACCCCCTTTACATCCTTTACACGCAGCAAGCCCTTAAACTGGCTTACCTTCTCGAAACCCTTGCGGCCCATCCAGGCACTGGTAAACCGCAGGTATTCGTCAATATACCTGTTCGTGTTCATATAAATGGAACTGCACACCTCTACGGCAGCCGCTCCGCTCAATATCGCTTTCACCACATCTTCGGGTTTGTGCACCCCGCCGGATACGGCATAATCTATCTTATCCACCTGAGACGAAGCGATGCCTACCCAGCGCAATGCATTTGATAACTCCTCGGGCGAGCTGAACACCTTTCCGCTCTTGTGCTCCATCTTCTCCACGTCAATGTCCGGCTGATACATGCGGTTGAACAACACCACTGCCGCCGCCCCGTTGGCATACAGCTGAGCGATCAGCGCCACCGGGTTGGTTAGCTTCATGCCCAGTTTCATAATCACGGGCAGAGACGTATGCTCCTTCACGTTGCGCAGAATGTCAATGTGTCTTTGCTCAAACTCCCCGTACTGATAATTTACATCACTCTGCAAAGCCAGGATGTTCACCTCAATGGCATCCGCACCCGCCTTCTCAATTTCGGCTGCAAAGTGCGCCCATTCGTTGGCCGAGTAACAGTTGATGCTCGCAATGATGGGCACGTCGCACACCTCCTTGCTGTCGGCAATCAGTTGCAGGTACTCACCCAGCTTGTGATGCTTCAGCGACTCTCTCAGGTAATCGGTTCCTTCCGGGTAATACACCGAATCCTGCATACTATCCACCTCCATTAAAATCTGCTCCTCGAAGAGCGATTTCAGTACGATGGCACCTGCGCCCGCCTCACAAAGTTTGCGGTTCTTTTCCGCACTGTTAGTTAGTCCCGAACTGCTTATGATCACCGGATTACTAAGCTCCAATCCGGCAAAACGTGTTTTTAATGATATAGCCATAATTCAATTATATATACTTTCAGTCATTTGTTGTTGGTTTCATATAGGTCAATACACCCGTTCCCCGAAGATGCGGCTTCCTACGCGCACCAGCGTGCTGCCTTCCGCTACCGCCAGGCGGTAATCGTGAGACATGCCCATGGACAGCTCCTTGAACTCCGGACATTCCGCAAAGAACTCCGCCTTCACCTCGTTGAAGAACCCGTGCAGAGAACGAAACTCCCGGCTTATTTGTTCACCGTTGTCCGTGTTGCTCGCCATGCCCATCAGTCCGCACACCCGCACATGCGTCAGGTTTCTCCATTCGCCTGCGGCGAGCATGCTGCGACACTCCTCCGGGCTGAATCCGAATTTCGTCTCCTCCTGCGCAATGTACAGTTGCAGCAGGCAGTTAATCACCCGTCCGGCGCGGGCAGCCTGTTTGTTCACCTCCTCCAGCAACCGATACGAATCGATGCCGTGAATCAGGCTCACGAACGGCAACATATACTTAATCTTGTTGGTTTGCAGATGCCCTATGAAGTGCCATTCCACATCCGCAGGCATTACCTCCTGCTTGGCGCACATCTCCTGTACCCGGCTCTCACCGAACACCCGTTGCCCCGCGGCGTACGCCTCATTGAGCGCCTCCACCGGGTGAAACTTCGATACCGCCACCAGCCTCACCCCTTCGGGCAAGTCCTGTTGCACCCCTTTCAGATTCTCTGCAATACTCATCCCTGAAACTCCGGTTTATCGTTAGGCTCCGCGCTGTACGGATAGATATCCATGATAGCCGTTTCCGCTACCGAAGCAATCTGGTAATCGGCCATGGTACCCTTCATTCCCTCGTCGAGCTTCTTCACCGCGTCGCGCAGATCGGCCGCCTGCACCAATACGTTGGTAGCCGTTTTCTTCTCCGCACCGCTCTTCTCGTCGAGCGTGATAAACAGCAGTTTGCAACGGAACCAGCGGTCGGCCGCATCCTCTTCACTGGCAAACAGCTCGCTGTAGTTGGCGCGTTTAATGTCCGATACCGTAAACTCCCCCGTAATGAAAGGAGTCATCTCCTCAATGATGCGTGCCTCCGCTTCCGTAAAACTCAGGGCATCCACCAAGTACGGTTCCGTTACCTTTTTGTTCATGCCGTTTTCCATCATCTTCTCGTAGCGAATTTTGCATTCAAACCATGTATGTGTCATCTTTTTAACTTTTTAAGTAAATCTCTTCCATATAAAATCCATAACGAACTACCCGCTGCTGCCAGGAATACAAAGCCGAAAAGTATTGTCATCTTGTTAGGCTTTATCGGTCTCAACGGAACCACGGCAGGTTGCACCACGGTGTACACCGGGGTAATCTCCTGCACCTTGGCTTTGGCCATCTGTAATTGCTGTGCCAGCTGGTTGTAAACCCCATAGGCTAGGGTCATTTCGTTCTGCAACCGTTCCTGCTCGCTGCGGTAACTTTGCAGAATCACATCCAGGTTACCGTCTACGTTACGGGCATAGCGTTGTTGTGCCGTGTAGTAATTCTCTTTAGCTTCCTTGTATAGCTTTTCGGTAAACGCCAGGTCGTGGCGTGCCTTGTTGGTGCGATAGTCCGTTATGTAATCCTGCAAGCGGTGCATCACCGTATCGGTTAGTGCCGCAGAAATCAACGGATCCTGCATCTGTACGGAAAGCGTGGTCACTCCCGTTTTCTTTTCGACCGAAACCGAAATGCGGCTACTTAGTGCGTTTACAATTCCGGCCTGCTTGGGTGTCAATTTAAACGAATCTACTTTACTGCCTGCCGGTGCATCCTTTTCGGTCTCACGAAACAGAGACATACCCCAACCCAATGCCTTGAAAGGAGCGGAGAGTATACTGCCCCACCAGGGCTTCCGCTGGTGTTCTTTCATGTATTCGTAGAGTGATGTTTTCACACTACCGTCTTGCGTGGTTACGTTGACATCAAACAGTCCCGTCAGGAAAGGAGTGGAGCTTACAATATCCGGGTAGAGCTCCGGTGAGAGTGCGTCTTGCCCCGATGAACTTCCCAGGATGATGCCCGCCATGGCAGCCAGTGCCCCCATGCTTCCTCCCGGAGTTTTGCCGGTGGTTTCGGGTGCTAGTTTCATGCTGGCTGTATATTCTTTGGGGATGCTGAATGCTACGACAACGCCTACCACGGCGGCTATAGCGCAAACCTTAATTACCAGCTTCCGTTCCGCCCATACCTTCTGAGCCAGTTCCAGAAAGTCTATATCCTGTTCTTGTTCCTGCTGTAGCGGGTTTTCTGCAGGTGTTATGTTGTTTTCCATCGTTTGTTCTATTTCAATAAGTAAATCAAAGAGGTAATTACGGATGCCAAGGAAGCGATAGAAGTCCCTATGGAAATGGTTTGCGCCAAGGTCATCTTCTTGCCTTCATCCTTGGTGGGGATCACTATTTCGCTTCCCGGTTCTATATCGTTCGCACTGTTCCTTTTCAGCTGCGCTACCGTTCCGTTGAGGTGCACCACGTAGGCACTTCTCTTCTTCGCTTTCTCGCTGTAGCCTCCTGCCTGTTCCAGGTAATACTTCAATCCCTTATCTTTTTGGTAGAGCACCGTGTTGGGGTACATCACCTCACCACTTATTTTCACCGTATTGATGAATTCCGGTACAAATAGCACATCCCCTTCACGCAGTACCAGGTCATCACTGGAGTTGGGCCTGGCAAGTGCCTTTTGCAGGTCAATGCCCACCAAGTAGGTGTCGGGTGCTTCCAGCACATCGGCAGCAATGGAATCTTTTCCGCTTTTCTGTGCCAGTTTTAGTAAGTCTTCCTGCCGCTTGTGTTCCTCTTCCGTCATTTTACGTATCAATCGCGCCCCTTTTACGTACGCATCGGGTGTTACACCNNNNGCTTTGCCAATGAGGTCACTGAGTCGTTCGTTCTTTTTGGAAAGCGCATACGTACCGGCAAACAACACCTCACCGTTTACGCTGACGTTCTGTTGCGTGCGGTAAGCCGGACTTCTGCCAACATACACCTCGTCAAAAGGTTTCAGTTGGAAGAAAGCACTGTCACCCACCAGGTACCCGTCTTTGAATTCAAACGAGAATGTTTTTCCAACCGTTTTATTGTATTGTGCATTTTTAGGATCCTTGATGCGTCGCGTCACGTCGATGCGTGCGGTAGATGCCGCTTCCAGCAACCCGCCTGCCTGCAGAATCAGGTCTTCTACGGACATGTTATCCGCATACAGGTACGTACCCGGTGCCCCTACCTCGCCGTGAATGGTCAGTGTACCTTCCTCTTTCAGGTCGGTTAGCCCGGCTATGTACAACACATCGTTGCGTTGCAGCGGAATATCCGGCAGGGTACCCTGCATCAGTGCCCGCAAGTTCACCTGCAGCACCTCGCGGCTCAGGTCCTCGTTTTCACGATAAATCACCGCCCGGTTCATAAACGCATCCCCGCGCAGTCCTTCCGCCTTTTGAATCAGGCGTTTCACCGTGTTTACATCTCCGTCTACCTGATACAGTCCCGGGCGGAACACCGCACCTTTGATCTCTACGCGGTTCTCGAAGCGTTCCAGTACCGAGTCTACCATCACCTGGTCGCCATCGGCCAGCTTAAAGACCGAGTAATCCATTTCGTCAACGTTGAACACTTGGTGTTCCTGTCCGCTTTTGCGTATCAGGCGTACCGCTTTTTTATAGGCATCACCCGTAAACCCGCCTGCATATTTCAATAAAGTACTGATGGATTCTGTGTTTTTCATTTCGTAAAACATCGGTCGTTTAGCCTTTCCGGTAATCTTTACCAGGCAGTCATACGGGTTGACGATAATTACATCGCCCTCTTGCAGGCGCACATCATCCTTCATTTTTCCTTTTAGGATAAAGTCATACACATCCAGATCGGCTACCGTACGCCCGGCGCGTACCACTTTGATGCTGCGCAAGCTACCGATGCGATTCACCCCTCCGGCCCGATACAAGGCATGAAACACCGAGGAAAAAGAAGAAAGCGTATAGGTGCCCGGTACCGTTACCTCCCCCATGATGCTGATCTGTATGGTACGGATCTGCCCCAGGGTCAGTTTCACTTGCGAGCTGGGTCTTGCACCGGCAATGCCCGAATAGATCTTGGCAAACTCCCGTTGCAGGTAGCTGTTGGCCTCTTTCACCGTCATGCCGCTGAGGTACACCGGTCCGATGTTACTCACCAGAATGCTTCCTTCCGGAGAGATGGTTTGCCGGATGCTGTTTTCAGACACCCCCCATACGTCGATAATCACCTCATCACCCGGTCCCAGTTTGTAGTTGGTAGGCGTGGCCATGTTCACATTCGGCTCAAAGGTCAGGTTGGAATTCGTGAAAATGTTATGCCCGAAAATTTGATTTTCCGGCAATTCGGTATCCTTATTCTGTTCTGTCAATAACTCTTCCCCCTCTTCAGCGTCTGTTTCGGCAGTTGCTTTCCGCTTATCCTTGGTTGTAAGAGGTGTTTCCATGCCTTGTTTTCGCTGTCGCGAAGAGGATGAAAAATTGTTTTTTTTATCCTCTTGCTGTTGTTGGTTCTGGTATTTGCTCTTAATGCGCTCCACCTGTTCGGTGGTAACTCCCTTAGCAGCCAGTTCGGCGGTCATCTGTTTTTGTGTCTTCCCCTGTCTTTGCGCCTCTTTTACATACTGAATCACCTGATCATCAGATAGTTGCTGGGCTGAGATCAACGTGCCGAAGGCGAATAAGAAAAGCAGTAGGGCAATAAATCGTTGCATAGATATTTTCGTTTAAAATTAAAAATGTGCTGTTCGTTACCATTTTGCGAGGCAAAGGTAATATAATCTTTTAATAAATAAAGCGCCGGAGACGTAAAAAGAAAAAAAGCAAAAAAATGTTTTGTTTTATTTGGTTTCTGGCTGAAACTGTCTTATTTTTGCGCCAAAATTATCAAAGAAAACTAATCTGTTACGTATGAAAAGATTCCGTATATTTGTTTTTTTGTCTTCCCTGAGCCTGTCAATCTTTGCTCAGTTTCCGTACGGAACCACCGGTTTGCTGCACATGCCCACGGCAGACATGCAGCGTGACAAAACCTTTATGCTGGGCGGCTCTTATTTACACGAACAGGCTACCCCTACCAAATGGGATTACCCTACTTATAATTATTATATTAACATCACCATGTTCCCGTTTTTGGAAGTGGGTTATACCTGTACCCTCTTTAAATTTGCCATGCCTGGTATGGGCTTGCCAGAAAAATATCGTAACCAGGATCGTCAATTCAGCGTACGCCTACGTGCTATCAAAGAGGGGCAATTCTGGCAACACATGCCGGCGGTAGTAGTAGGAAGTAATGATGTGTTAACTAGTGCTAGTTTTAAAGCCAATGAATATTTAGAAACTAGTAGCTTGGGAAATGGCTTTTGGAATCGCTGGTACTTAGCAGCTACAAAACATTTTAATTTCTATGGTGAACTAGGATTACATGCAGCTTACGTGTATAATAATCGTTCAGATTATCCGCTCAATGGGATGGCATTGGGAACCAATTGGTCGCCGCGTTTTCATGCACAGCTGAATATAATGGCGGAATATGATTCTCGTCGTCTGAACTGCGGGTTAAGTTATCGCATTTGGAAAGACCATATCAATATTGTAACAGAACTGACTGAATGTAAATATCCCTCGGTAGGTGTTTACTTCAAAGTACATCTCAAATAATACCGTATACACTTAACTTATGAATAAACGATCTGTTTTAAAAGTTTTATTAAACTTCAAGTACATCAACCGCTGGGTTGTTTTCTCGTCGGACCTTATTATATCGGGTTTCAGCAGTTTTATCGCCTTGCTTTTTATTGTGTATGCCAGTCAAACCAACTTTACGCTGCATCAATTTTTGTTAGGTATGATTACGGCTGTGGGTGGTAGCGCCCTTAGTTTTATCTTGTTGGGCACTTACAAAGGTATCATCCGCCATTCCGGTTTAATGGAAGTGGGGCGGCTGGCCATCAGTTCTTTGTTGAAGATGCTCTTTATGGCTCCCTTGGTGGGGTACATATTGATTCAAATCACGTCTCGTTTTTATTTTATCGGCTTGGTTATCGACTTTAGCTTGACTTTTTTCTTCTTGGTCGGTTTTCGGGTGGCATTAACCACTGCCTATCGTTTTATTATGAACCGCATATCTAGTAATCGAGACAAACTGCTGGTTTACATGGGGCCTCAGGATACCATGGCGTTGAACCATTCACTGACTTCCAAACTGGGTCGTTACGAGGTGGAGGGGTATCTCTCACCGAATCGTACCAATAGTTTGCGCATTGGCGGACAAATGGTTTACCCGGCTAAAAATTACGATGAATTCAAACAATTGGTGCTCGATCGTCAAATCAAATACGTTCTTTTTACCCGTCATGCCGACGTGGAGAAAGAGCAGGATCGCCTCATTCGTTATTGTACCCGGGCGAAGGTACGCATGCTCATGCTGCCTTCCATGGATGAATTGAAAGACGGTAAGGTGTGCAACCGCAGCATACCGGAACTTCGCATTGAAGACCTCTTGGGGCGTGACGAAATTGAAATCAACATGACCGAGGTGGAAACCGAATTCAGCGGTAAAGTGGTGTTGGTTACCGGTGCGGCAGGCAGCATCGGCAGTGAACTCTGCCGCCAGCTGGCAGGCATGCACGTCAAGCAGCTCTTGTTGTTTGATTCGGCAGAAACCCCGTTGCACAACCTCCGTCTGGAGATGGAACGTTGCTACCCCGATTTAAAATTTGAACCCATTATTGGCGATGTGCGCATTGAAAAACGTCTGCGCATGTTGTTTGAAAAATACCATCCGCAGGTGGTGTTCCATGCAGCAGCTTATAAACACGTGCCGTTGATGGA
>MTLE01001265.1_pt1 | contig 11781 bp, 10 predicted proteins | sample 1982461 | NCBI WGS metagenome assembly MTLE01 (sample SAMN05712605, study PRJNA340218) | biofilm metagenome | isolation source: sample SPL anode biofilm adapted to -200 mV | place: USA | collected 2012-02-03
GAGTTGATTTCCCGTGATCTATATGTGCTATTATGCAGAAATTTCTTATGCGATTCATTCGTGTGTTCATAAATAATGGGGCCTGCTTCAATCTTAAATTCGAATCTGATTATTTCCCTGTATTCCCCTTTTTTCCTGCCGATGTTCTCTAATTTAAGTGTTTGTTATTTTGAAATAGAACGTTTGTAATAACATAAGAAACAAGATTGCATGGTTATATTTGAAAGAATTATCCAGATAAAAATGATTATGGAAATGAGTTTTTTGTTATTTTATCTCTTATGAAGGCATTGTAATCCGTCATGTTGAAATTTTAAGAAGGTCTATAAATATAGCCATATTTTAGATAATATTATAATATATTGAGGTGCTGTATGTCCAACCCTGTTGAAATTACCCGAGATATTACTGTTGCTTGGCTTTCCGCCTATCAGACGGATCTTTCCATAAGGAGACAAAAAGGTATGGTTCCCCTTTTTACTCCTACTTATGAAGAGGTTATGAATTTTGTAAAAATGACTTATGAAAATGTGAAAATGCTTGAATCAGCCTCACCTGAGCCTGAAAAACAGAATACGGAAAAACCGCAGTCCAAAACGCGGAAAAAAAGCTAATACTGAATGGCTTCAATTAAAAGTGTTGAGCCTGTTAAGCTCTTTACAGGAATGATTAGTTCAGAGCCTTCTTGTTTTGATCAGGCGGCGGTGGCTCTCGAAAAAGTCTTTGGCGTAGTTAACTTTGAAAGTCCTGTTTTGCCTTTTAACTGGACTGACTTTTATAATCAGGAAATGGGTGAGAGCTTACAGCGAAAGTTTATTGCTTTTGATAAGCTTGTTGATCCTTTGTTTTTGTCTGATGCAAAAATTATTTCCAATGCTCTCGAAATTGATTTTTCGCATCGCAGGACAGGTGCAATTCAGCGTAAAATCAACATAGATCCTGGTTTTGTGGCACTTTCAAAAATGTGTCTGGCTTCTGTTAAGGACAGACCTCATAGAATGTATATAGGCAATGGTATTTATTGTGAAATAACACTTTATTTCAAGAAAAAAAGTTTCCATCCTTGGGAGTGGACTTATCCTGATTATGCTTCGGATGATTATATAAAATTTTTTAATTCACTTCGCGAACTTTACAGTAAAGAATTAACGGATTTTAAGAAAGGTATTTACAATTGATTTTTGAAAGCAGAAGAAAAAAAATAGAAGACCGACTTGATGAATATGTAAGAATGTTTTCTGAAGTTGTCGACAGTTTTAAAACAGGAATAGATCTTTATATGGAATCGGGTCCCTCAGAAAAATTTGATTTATATGTTGATAAGACTCACCGGATTGAATCCGCTATGGATGATCTGAGAAGAGAAGTGTCATACGAACTTTACAGCCGAACTCTTCTTCCTGATTCACGAGGAGATATTTTATATATGTTCGGTGCTGCAGAAAAAGTGCCGGATTCGATGGAAAATATTCTTTTTTCCTTGCAATGTGAGAATATTTGTATTCCGCAAGAGCTGAGAGAAGATGTAAAAACAATGATTAGTGATACAGGTGAAGCTCTTATTCTTGCCGCTGTTTCTTTTCAGGCATTTTTTGGACGCAAAACTGATATTCCCGCCTATGCTTTTAAAATAGGTGAACTTGAAAGCAGTTGTGACCGTATACTCAGAAAAACACTGAAAAAGTTATTTTCAATGGATATTGACTGCGGAGAAAAGGTGTTGCTGAAGTCTTTTCTTGAAAGTTTGGAAAGAATAAGCGATCATACTGAATCTTTTTCTGATGTCCTTGTTATCAGCAGTGTAAAGGGGCAGATATAACGTTGGAATTCTTTCCTTATTATCTTATAGGCGGCGTTCTTTTGGGCTGGTCGATCGGCGGCATGGATTTTTCCGTACTATTTGGACCTGCAATTACTTCGAAAATGTTAAAATATGTAAGCGGAGTAATTCTTGCAGCACTTTTCTGCATGCTGGGTGCTATATTGCAGGGAGCGAATGGTATTGAAACCATAGGACAGCTCACGCATCAGACTTTTGAAACTGCCGTAATTTCCTCATGTTGTGCTGCCGTCGTTATCATAGCTCTTAATTTTTTGAAACTTCCGGTTCCCACTTCACAGGCCGTTGTAGGCAGTATTGTGGGGGTGGGGCTGATGATGAGCGGTTTAAACACTAAGCCTTTTGTTAAAATTGTTCTTTGCTGGGCTGCCGCTCCTTTTTTTGCTTTTCTTGTTTCTATTCCCCTGTATCTTATTGTCGGAAAAATATATAATAAAATGAATTTGAATATTTTTCAAAGAGATGCTTTTTTACGGACCGGACTTATATTGGGTGGCTGCTATGCATCATATGCACTTGGCGCAAACGGCGTGGCTAATGTGGCAGGTGTTTTTGCAAAATCAGGCTCTATTTCCTCTTTTGCTGCGGCAGTAATAGGTGGAATCTCCATTGCCCTGGGAATGGCGACTTTCAGCAGGAGAGTTGTAAAAACCATAGGATCGGGTATAATAAAGCTTAACGCTTATTCGGCACTTATTGCTGTTTTCTGTGAAGCGGTGACGGCTCATTTTTTTGCTGTTATAGGTGTTCCGGTTTCTATGACTCAGGCATTGGTGGGGGCTATACTCGGCATAGGATTTTTAAGGGATTATCGAACAATAAGAATACGTAAAGTGGGACAGATTTTTTTGGGCTGGGTTTTTGCACCTATAGCTGCCGGTATTGTATCGGCCACAGTTTATTATATTATCACTATCAACAAATAGAAAGTTTGAGGAAGTCACTTATGGCGAGAGAATGCACCCGCTGCAGGGGAACCGGAATATGCAGGGATTGTTTGGGAAAAGGAAGTGTTGAATGTGTCGCCTGCAATGCCGTCGGGTCCATTACAACGGAGCTTCCAACAGGTATTATGGTAACCTCTAAATGCACACGCTGCGGGGGGCAAGGATTTCTTATTTGTCCGCCTGATTGCGAAGTTTGTCTTGGAAAAGGCGTTATAGGCGAAGAACAACAAGTGAGTCTATCTAAAGAGACCGGCAAAGAAGAAACTCCACGCTCCATAAAACGTATGGCTGGACTTACTGTGTTTGTGCCGTGGGCAACTTATATGATTCTTTTGACAATGCTTCTGGCAACGGTAGGGAGCGGTGTCTTATGGTCCAGTCCCGGTTTTTTATATGAAATGGGTGTTTTTTATCCTCCCTTTTTGCTGGATCGTATGGAGTTATGGAGATTTATAACCGCTATTTTTCTGCATGGAGGCTTCCTGCATTTTCTTAGCAATGCCTATACCCTTTATATTCTCTGTCCTGAAATAGAGTTTTTATTGGGTCGTCCTCGTTTTCTTTTTCTTTTTTTTATTTCGGGTATAGCGGGCTTTGTCCTCAGTGCCCTGATGCTGCCTCTCAGTCCTACTGTCGGTGCATCAGGATCGCTTTTTGGAATAATGACTTCATATCTCGGACTTCAGCTCCGAAATAATATTTTTAATAAAAGTATTATCAATCAGCTCATTTTCTGGTTTGGTCTTAATGTATGGATTGGATTTTCTACACCACAGATAAATATCTGGGCTCATTTTGGAGGAGCAATTGCAGGTTTTACGATAGGATATCTTTTCAAAATAGATCGGGAACGTTTCAGCGGAGTGTAATGATAAGCGTCAAATAATCAGCACTTGTTGTCTTTGTTAAAGGCACTTAGTTTTATTTCTTACCATAGGGTGCTTCCGTTGGGGTCACCGAAAACACATACCCGGCAGCCCTGCACTGCGGAAATTAACTTTCCAAGTACCTGATAAAAAATACCGTCATTATCAAAAGAGAATAAAAATAAAAACTGAAACCGAAAAAAAGATAGTGTAAAATGCAGTCAAATATAATCCTTTTTTCCGTTTCGGATTTTTGTCAATTTGAATTCATTGTTTTTTGAGGTGAAGGCGACGCTAGGATTTTTAGGATATTCAAAGATGACCGCTTCTTTTGAACTGATATATCAGCCATTCTTGCAATTTCTTTATTTTTAGACGCAATGACTGTAGTTGCCGTGTTGGTGCAGGCGGTTAAAAATGTCATTGTTAAAAATAGTGAGACGAAAAGTAATAAAGCCCGGGTGTGTTTCCTGGAAAAAGCCTCCTAAACAAAATGTATTAAGGTAAGTTCTTAAGATATATTTATTTACTGCTTGAAATTAAAGAAGGCTGTCTGCTATATCTTGTTAGCACGACAGCCTCTATTTTTACGTTTTATATGGACTTATAAGCAATTTTACGTTTGAAATTAGATATTGCTTCTTACTTCATACATCCAGAAACCCTGACTATCCCCCTTCCGGTCATAGACCCAAGCATCATTTTGGAGGAGATAATGGTTGGCTCTTCCGAATAACCAGAGCTTTCCGGTAGTATCTTTGAGAATAAATTGAGGTGAGGGTGTGGAGAACCAATTTTCACTTGAGGAGTCGTAATTGACAAAAGTAGAATTGGAGTTAATAATGCTAAGTTTGAGTTTGCTTCCGGCAGGTATCCCTGTGTTTGTTTCAGTTGCTCCTAAATTAAACAAAAGATATTTTTTCCCAAGATCGTCGACAAATATATCATTAATTTGATCTGTCCCTGTGGTGCCTATGGAATAGGTTTTGTAAAGGGATATCTCTGATGTGTTGGAGTTGACAGGTTTATATTCGTAAAGAGTATTGCCTTGCCTGAGAGCCTTTTTATAAGCTATGATTGACATTGCTCCGGAGGTCAAATAAGTGGCTATCTCAGGCTGTTCTTTTGTTAAAAGCGACTGAGGGGTCAGAGGCATTCCTTGTTTCAGAGCAAGAATCAGTCCTCCTCCCATGTTACCTGATTTACAGTAATTGCCAACAGCCCATATAGTGCCTGTAGCTTTGTGCTCTATCACTGCATTGAGTTGGGTTGGTGGGTTAGAGGGATCAGCATAGGAAGACTGTAGATCAATGTTTCTAACAGCGTTTGTAAGATTATATTCCTGAGTGCCGGTATTATAATCAAATTGCATGAAATATCCTGTTTCTTTATTGGTTTCATACTCCGACAAATTATTTGTCTCTTTGCCAAAATAATATTTTCCGACCAGATATAATTTATTGTCAGATGCAGCTAACAATGCCTGAGGGATACTACGGGCTGAGTAACCCCAGGACATAGCGTGTCCGTTCGCTGAGCTGGAGTAGGAAGATTTATACAGATTTTTTTCTTGATAAACGGTCTTGGAGGGAATATCATTAAGAGTGTGTTTTACAATTTTGTATGTTTTATAGTAATAGCTATAGCTGTAGGATACGCCTTGATATGTTTCGGAGTTGCTTCTTGAATACTCCTCAGGCTCTAAAGTTAATACCGAGCCATCCGGTGCGACCGCAAAGTCTATCATCTTTTGAGCAGTGGTGATTGTGTGCAGAACGTTGCCTTTTCTATCAATATTATAAAGATAAAGCCTGGGATCTTCAAATCTTGTGTGTTTGATTTGTACCCAAAAAGAGCCGTCAGAAGCTTGAAGAATTTTCATCAGTGTGGTTGAGGGATCCGGCAAATTCATATATTTGGACAGGAAAAGCTGATGTGCTCGGTTATTGTTAAAGTCGGCAGCCGTTCCTTCTTTTAGAAAATCATATTCATAAGAAATAGTGTATAACTTGTAAATTGTGTCTTGCGGCAAAGATGGCAAAGTTATAGAAAATATGCCTGAATCGTCGGTTACGGCTGTTTGCAAAAAACCATCTGTTGAAACTGCCACTTTAATGTTGGGCACTGCAAGACCATCATGATATAAAACGCCTGATATTGTGCCCGATGTTGCAGGAGGAATGATTATATTAGGCGGAATAACTGGTGGAGCAGGACTTTCTGATGCAGTAGGATTCGTATCACTGCCTGGAACTACGGGATTGGTGGGATTGGTGGGATTGGTGGGATTGGTAGGATTGGTAGGATTAGTGGAATTATCAGCAGAATAGGATCCGCCGGAGACACCTCCGCTCCCGCTTCCGCATCCAGTGAGGATGAATATGGTTAAGATAAATAGAAATATAAAATAGGAATATTTCTTCAATTTATTTTTCTCCTTCTGGTATGATATTTGTTAGATTCTTTACTGAGTATTTTTTTCGTTGATATTAAGATTTTTCAATACAGACTCAACAAGCTCTTTAGTTAATGCTTCGTTGTTTTGTGTGTCCAGAGAATAGCGGAATATTCGACCGTCTTTTTCAAAAAACCCATTACGGCTTGGTGATTTTTCACCGAATAAAGATGTATCTTTAAAGGTGATCCCTCCATAAACTTTATCTTGATAATTTATTGGTCTGTCCGGTTTCTCAGCGCTTTTCTTATATTCTGCCATTAACTCAGATATAGTGTTGTTTGTTTTTGTCAGGCTTACTTCCATATACGGTAAATCTTTACCTTCTGTTTCGTACTGAGCCAGAATTCCAGCATTAATAGGCTTCATGTTTACGGTATATCCAGCACCTTCCGGAGCAGCGAAGTTATTTATATAAATATTTTTTGAGAAGCTGTAAACTTTGTCTTTTGTAGCTGCTAACTCAGGAGATTTTTCATCAAATCTCATGCTATTTAGGATATCTTTAAATTCTTTTGACTCAAAAATAGGGGTTACATCATCTTCGAAGTCCGCATCCTTTTTTTCCAGCTCTAACATCAGCATCACAAATTGTTCAGGATGTTTAAGTGGTATGTATATTGTTCTTTCTTTTTTAAAACCATCTCTTACCGAATAACCTTTCTCTCCATTTATATCAAACTCTATGAATCCTTCATCTCTTTTTTTAGCATCTTTCATTCTTTCTTCATAGTGATTGCGGGAAAAATCCTGCAAGCGACCTATAAGTTCATATTTTTCGGTTTCAGATGTTTTTGTTAGTGTAAATTCACCCTCTTTAGAGGTATATGCGAAGTTCGGACTTTTGGGATATTCAAAATAAATTGCATGTTTTAGGCTGATATTAGCCATTCTTGCAATTTCTTTATTTTTTGAAGCAGTTGGTGCGCCTGTAGTAGTAGCCGTGTTGGTGCAGGCGGTTAAAAATGTCATTGTTAAAAATAGTGAGATGAGAAGTAATGCCCGGGTGTGTTTCATAAAAAGCCTCCTAACCAAAATGTTTTGTAATAAAAAATGTTTTTTTGAAAGAAATAATAAATCCTTTTTTTAAACAATATGTTAAAACAATAATTAAAAACAATAATTTAAAATACAGTATAATATAAATTTAATATTTAACTATCATGGAATATTTTAAGACGAATTAAAATATGTTTATATGTTTTTAGTCGAATTTTGCAAATAAAAAAAGCTGCTGTGAAACTATTCGCAGCAGCTTTTTTTATTTGTGGCTAGGTATTGTTATATGGATTGGAATCTGTATGTTCATAAGGATTATCATCTTTCTTTTCAAGAGATATTCCAGATGTTTGGGCTGATGCCACTGTATTATCGTTTTCGGAATAATCATAATAAATTTTGCTGCCCGGAGACCCTTCGATGCCCGGTTGATGGGGTTGTATAAGGTTTCGTGTGAAAAATGTGTCATATTCAGGAAAAAGCAAAGAAGTCAGAGCAAAATTGAATGATTCTTTAAAGATAGAGACCGGAAGCATTATCATAACGAGCAAGAGGAAGAAAAGAATGGAGGCAATAAACATGATTGTTCCTCCAATAAGATAAACAACTGGATTATTGGCCATCATTATAAGGGGAAATGTTATAATCATGAGCAGGATGAAAGGAATTGCAGACAAAATAATGAGAATCAAAGATACTACTGAGAGCGCGATATAAAAAATAATAAGCCCTGCGACGGTCAATAATACTCCTGTTAGTCCCATTTTTATGAATCTGTTTATTATTATTCGAGAGGCTTCCCAAACACTTATTTTTTCATCCATTTTCATCATTGCCGGTAAGGTAAATGTATATATTAAGGCATTATAAACAGTGAGAATTGCCGATAAAAGCATCAGAAACAAGGCACCTATGCAAGATGAAAAAAGTAATAAAAAAGTTTTGATATCTTCGCCTAATCTTGGAAGAAGAGCAGGCATTAACATCACGGAAAATGTCAGCAGAATAACCGGAATAAAAATCATAGACATCACAATAACCCAAAAGAATAATTTTTTTCCTCTGGGAGCTGCATCTGCCCAATATTCACTTATTTTAGCATCTTGATTAAGAATATTTTTGAATAGAACAAATTTAAAGCGTGAGCCTATATGCATCAGAATAACTGCTATAATAAGGATGAAAATTACTGCAATTACGATTATGAATATAGAGGGAATTATTTCTGAAAGGTTGAAACTCGGCAGCGAAGAAATGGTTTTTCCGGCTTGTCCGGAAGAATTGTTATTCGCTGAAGGCATTTGAAAGGACGGCTGAAATGTTGCCCAACTGGCACATAATGTTATGATTGCAAGAATAATCCATTTTTTAAAGTTAAAAGGCCAGAGCATCGCCTTCATGTTTTCAAAAGCGGCATCAGCTGCATCTTTAAATGTTAAAAAGAATTCATTTAAAGTTTTGGGTTGTTGCTGCATTAAATATTCCTCCTTGTTGTCACTGTTTATGAATATCCCCAAGATCGTAAAAGGTCTTTACGTTCTTTCCATTTTTCCTTTACTTTTACCCAAAGGTCAATATATATTTGCCGGTTTAGATGGTTCTCAAGTTCTTCTCTTGAACGCATGCCTATTTTTTTGAGCATTTTTCCTTCTTTGCCAATAATTATTCCTTTATGAGCATTGCGTTCAACATAGATCGTAATTCTGAAATAAAGGCTTCCGGGTTTGCTTCCTTCACGCATTTCGTCGGTATGGACAAAAATTCCATGTGGAATCTCATCCCTTATAAGAGTGAGGAGGTTTTCTCTGACTATTTCAGCGGCAAAGAGCATGGGTGTTTGGTCTGAACTAGATGTAAGCGGGAAGTAAGCTGGTCCTTTAGGAAGTTTTTTAATAATTGCTGCTATCAACTCATCCAACCCGCTACCATTGACTGCAGAAACCTTAAATTCATTTTCAAAATCGGCTAAAAATTTGTATTCTTCACTGTAATCACCGGATGCAGTTTTGTCATCTTTGTTTACGACTAAAAAGACAGGAGTTTTTGATGAAACTACATTTTTCAGAAGATTTTTGGCATTGATATCATCTTCAGAACAGGGAGCTGAGCCATCCGCTACAAAAAGAACAATGTCTGCGTGCCTGCTTTCTTCTTTGTATATTTTTTCCATAAAAACATCAAGCTCGTCTTTGACTTCTTTGACTCCGGGAGTGTCAACAAAAACAATTTGATATTCAGGCCCGTTTTTAATGCCCATAATTTTATGGCGTGTAGTTTGAGGCCGAGGAGAGGTGATTGCAACTTTTGACCCGGACATGGCATTGACTAAAGTAGATTTTCCGGCATTGGGTTTTCCGATAAGAGTTACGAAGCCCGAATAAAATTTATCGTCAGTGTTGTTTGGTTCCTGTACCATTTTTTTCCCTTTATTAGTTATAAAAAAAGCCTAGGAGTAACCATAACGGGTTTGTTTGTAATGAAATTAATCCGTAATCTTTATCTCCGGCAAATTTATTTTATTATTTTAATTGAACGATGTCAATACATTCCAATTTATTATATTTGTGACGCCCTTCTTTTGATGTGAACAGGCCTGTAAATTCCCCTGATCATAGGAATCGTTTCCGTAAAAACAGTGCTTGTTTCCAGGCCGAACCATTTTTGCGGAGTGATTGTAAGGCGTTGTATAAGAAGCTTTGTTCTCATTATGTATTCATCAAAAATATTGAGTTCAACTTGATTTGAAAGCTCTTCCCGTATGATAACAAAAGCAAAATCTCCAAGAGGATTGTCACCTATAGCGGAATAAACATTGCTGCCTGGATCGAGCTCTTTATTATGAAGAAGATCCGTGATGACAGTGCGAAGAAAAATATTGATTTTCTGGTTGACTTTAAACCCGAGAAAGAAAGTGACCTTATATATATGGCTTGAAATCTTGTTGACACTGTATTCTTTGGTATAAGGTTCATCAGTGACTTGAATATTGACAAACCAATAGTTTTCGGCACGTTTGGGCAGTTTGTTTAAAATGGAGTAAAGCACCTTATCTTCCACTTCATCGTATCTTGACGCTTCCGAAAGATAAACAAGATTAGTCGCAAATTTTGGTATGTCGGGATCTGTTTTGAGCTTTTCAAGCTGTTCGGTAAATTTTTTGATCTTGAGTGCTTTTTTAAACCGTGTTTTAATATCATATCCCTTAATCCATATATACATTACGGAAACTATTATCGCTGCAATCAGAACCGTGATATAGCCTCCATGGAAGAATTTAAAAAGATTGGCAACAAGGAAAGTTCCTTCAATGGCAAGATAGGTTGTAAAGAGGAGGGCAATCCAGGCTTTATGGATATGTTTCATCACTAGGTATTGAGTGAGAAGAATTGTTGTCATAAGCATTGTAATCGTTATTGCAAGCCCGTAAGCCGCTTCCATTTTTGCTGATTCCTGAAAATGAAGCACTATGGAAATACAGCCTATCCACATAAAAAGATTTACTCCGGGTATGTAAAGCTGTCCCTTAAGGGAGGAAGGATAAATAACACTCATCCTTGGCAGAAAATTCAGTTTAACTGCTTCGGAAACAAGAGTGAAGGAGCCGGATATAAGTGATTGTGATGCTATTACCGTTGCACAGGTTGTTATAATGAGACCCGGTATAATAAACCATGAGGGAATTATCATAAAAAATGGGTTGCCGGTCAGGGGAGTGTTTTGCATGTGCATAAGAGCTGCACCCTGGCCGAAATAGTTGAGAATCAGAGCTATTTTTACAAAACACCAGGTAAAATAGATATTTTTTCGACCGCAATGGCCGAGGTCGGAGTAAAGTGCTTCAGCGCCTGTAGTGCAGAGGAATACGGCTCCCAGAACGATTATTCCCAGTTTATTTGTAAAAAGGAAAATCAAAGCATAGTGCGGGCTTAAGGCAAGCAGAATTTTGGGGAAGGAGAGGATTGGCACTATTCCGAGAATTGCAAGCATGCAGAACCATATAAACATAAAAGGTCCGAAGGCTTTGCCGACAATTTCCGTTCCCAGCCTTTGAAATAAAAAAAGCACTGTGATGATTATTATAACAATCCATAATATTTCATACCGAGGAATCACTGTTATGGACTGCAGGCCTTCTATTGCCGTTGTAACAGTGATTGGCGGAGTTATAATTCCGTCTGCGAGAAGAGCTGCCCCACCGATCATAGCTGGTATTTTAAGCCATCTGCCCATTTTGCGCACGATTGCATATAGAGAGAAAATACCGCCTTCGCCGTTGTTATCAGCATTTAAGGTAATCATCACATATTTTATTGTGGTCTGCAGTGTCAAGGTCCAGAAAATCAGCGAAACACCCCCAAAGATCGCGTTGGATGAGATGAGGTTGTTTTCACCTATAATGGCTTTCATTGTATAAAGGGGAGAGGTTCCTATATCACCGTATACTATGCCTAAAGTCATCAGAAGAGTGCCGATTGTCACTTTGTGCCCGTGGGTGATTTTATTTTTCATTTATATTGATATACACCTATGCTGAAATTTTTCATTTAATTATATGTGAGCCTAGGAAGAAAAGCAAGAGTATTTCTATATTTTATTATGGCTGTATGTTTGCATGCGGGTTACTTTATTCTCATAATATGAACTGGCCGATAAACTCCGCGTATCATAGGTATG
>MTLE01007900.1_pt2 | contig 11781 bp, 11 predicted proteins | sample 1982461 | NCBI WGS metagenome assembly MTLE01 (sample SAMN05712605, study PRJNA340218) | biofilm metagenome | isolation source: sample SPL anode biofilm adapted to -200 mV | place: USA | collected 2012-02-03
GCTTCGGAAGGAGTCATTACCGACGGCACCGCGGCGGCGGCACTCGCCCCGGCGGCTGCCGCTCCGGCCGCTGCATTATTCTGCGCCGGTTGGCTCATGCCCTGCAAACTCTGCCCGATTACATTGCCAAGCCCCATACCCGCGCCAATACCGGCTGTAAGCCCGGCTCCGCCGGACTGATTTTGAGCGGCATCCCGCAAGGCGTCCGCGGCTTGCAGTTGTGTATAGGTCTGCATATCCAGCATACCCATAGCGCGCAGTTCTTCAGCCGATTTCTCCGAAGGCTTCAAGCTGCCGATATAGAAGGATTTGAGTGTCAAACCAATCGCAGCGAAGTCATCCTGTGCCTTAGCGCGAACCCCAGCGCCAATCTCTTCTGTCAGCGCCAACAATTGAGCGACAGAATTCTTGGCTGCGGTCGTAGAAAGCAAATCCTGGAGCTTCGAAAGCAGCATAATTTTTAGGCGGTCTTCAATATCCGCCATCCGGTAAGCGCCTTTAGCGCCGACAATTTGCGTTACAAATTGCTGCGGATCGCTGATTTGGAAGCTGTACGACCCCCAGCCCTGCATCAAAGCCACGCCAAGCCCCATGCCGGGGTTGCTGACTAAAATCGGCTGTGGCGTACCCCACTTGCGGTCAGCAAATTCGCGCATCGAAACATAATAAACCTCAGCCGTAAAGGGCGTGCGGTCGTTGAAAGCTTTTCCGATTAAATCAGTGAGCAGCGGGATATTAGCCGTTGTGATCGTGTGACGGCCGGGGCCGAACGAATCCAATGCGCGGCCATCGCGGAAAAATACCGCCCGCTGGGATTCGCGGACAATAACCTGCGACCCAATCCGCAAATCCGCAATACCTTGCTCAGGAAAGCGATGAACAAGTTCATCTGCCATCTCGCTGGGATATTCAACAACATCAAAAATTCTAGCCATGAGATTAATCCACTCCCAAAATGATCAGTCTAGTACCCGGTTACTGGCTTGCTGATTCAGAAGAGCTATCTGCCGCAGCTTGATTCATCATCATTACCTGAATACGCTGTTCGAAGACATCGATGCATTTTTGCGCCAGGTTAACCACGTTGCGAATTGCCGCCGGAAGCCCGTCGGTTCCGATGGATGCTTCCAGGTTGTCAATGCCGCGAGAAACCTCATCGGCCATATCGACCATAGCAAGATCGTACTGATAGACTCGCTCCAGGTCATCAGCGCTGATTTTCACCGCATCAAAGAATCCAGTGTAACCATACGCAGCTGTTTTTACCCGATCTATGAACTGGCGCAGCTTAATGGCACCCGCCTCCACATCGCCAACATAAGTAATTTCACCTTGCCGGAGCAAGTCGCGCTGAACATTCGACAAACGAGCCCATAGCGCTTCGTATTTGGCCGCTACGGTTTCGCGCAGCAATTTATCCGAAGCTCGCCGGTTATTGCGTTCAATGTAGCCGGAAAAGCCTGGAATTTTCCCGAAAAGTTTTTTGAAAATATCTTGATCTGCTGTTACACGGTCAAACAGGTCGCTCACGTGGTACCTCCTTAATGGACAATGCGTATGAACAATACCGATGTGATTATAGCTTAATCCACCTTCAAAACAATTACATCCAGCGAATAATTACCTCGTTTTCAAAGATCAAATCTTGCACATGAATATCTACGAAAACTCTAAGAAATTGTTGCATAAAAGCGAATATCATTGTAAGGTCCCTGTAATTAAAATCGCTTGCAATCTATTAGGGGGTAACTATAATAATTTACGTAGGGATTAATTATTTTCTGAGCCGAAAGGAGGTGAAAATCATGTTATTCGCTCCGAAAGAAAAAGGCCAGGGCCTCGTAGAGTATGCGTTAATTCTTGTTTTGGTTGCCGTTGTTGTGATTGTTATTCTTGCTCTGCTCGGACCTGCAATCGGTAATATCTTCAGCAATATCGTCAATTCCATCTAAGTTTGAGCAATGCTCTAACAAAAACAAAGACCTTGGTAAAACAAGGTCTTTTGTTTTGCCTTATTTCCGGCCATTCATTCAACTAACCAGCCTTACATTAAGTTATCAAAATAATAATTCTAATTTCGATTGGCTTGCACCAATAATTGGGTGTTATATAATCAAAATTAATGAATTTATAAGAAACCTTGCACCATTGTTTTTGTGTGCCTGTGAGCTTATCAATGAATTTGACGTATAATAAATTCAACCATTCCCAATCTCAAATTTTCAAAATAACCTTTGTCAGGAGGTACGACCATGGCCGCTCGTGGTAAAAAAGGTGGGCAAATCATCATCCTGGTGGCATTAATTCTCATCCTCGTTCTCGGTGGCGGGTATGTTTACCTGACCATGTTCCAGGGGGGCGGAACGAATAAAACAGCTGAAGAGGATCAGCAAACCCAGAGCATGGTTGGTATTTTGGTAACCACCCAAGCCATCGCTCGCGGTTCTGAAATTACTGCCGACTCTGTGATGATGGTCGATTACCCTGCTGACAAATTGATCCAGGGTACATTCATTACTGATTTGAACAATATCACCGGATATAAGGCCAAATATGATTTGGACCCCGGCGTACCGCTGACGAAGTCGGTTTTGATTGAACCCGGCGGCGGTTCTGTCACCTCCTTTGATGTACCAGAAGACTATGTGGCCATTCCCATTCCGGTCAATGACCTGACTTCGGTGGCCAATTCTCTGGCGCCTGGCGATCATGTAATGGTTATCTCTTGCATGATGATGGTGGATGTGGATCCCAATTACCAGTCCGAACTGCCCAATTCAGTTGAACAGGTAACCGATACCGGATTGCTGCAGGCGCGTGACCAGCGCAATGCGCTGACATCCGACGTAATTCCGCCGAATGCCGTTCAAGGCCGCACTGAAGTAGATTCTTCATTAAATACCCCACTGTATGTTTCCCCGGCTGAAAGCCAGCGGCCGCGCAGCGTCTGCCAGACCTTTGTTCAGGACGCCGTTGTATTACGGCTGACCGAAAAAACCACGGCGACTGTTGATCAAAACAATCCAGACACGCAAACAGTCAGCACCAGTACGGATACTGAAATGGTCACGTTGGTGGTGAGTCCTCAAGATGCGGTATCAATGAACTATATGCTCCTGTACAGCCGCACCAACAGCGTAACGATCAGTCTTGCTTTGCGTAACCCTACCGATACCAATCCGATTGTGACCNNTGCGGTGACCCAGCAGTATTTGATGGATCAGAAGAATATCCCCCTGCCCGCCAAGCTGCCTTATGCTCTCGAACCGCGCACCGATTCACTGGAATTCCCGCTTCCGACTGCAACTCCGGTTCCGCAGCAATAACCACGGTCATCAATAGCATCGCACCAAACATTCCAGGAACACCGCGGAGAGGTTATGACTTCACCTGATAAGATTCGGGTTTTAATCGTAGATGACATTTCAGAAACGCGCGAAAGCATTCGTCGTATGCTGCAATTTGAGCCCAGCATCGAAGTGATTGGTGTTGCGGAAAACGGCAAACAAGCGATTGAAATGGCGCAGCAGGCAAAACCCGATGTCGTTATCATGGATATCAACATGCCGGATATTGACGGCATTACGGCTACTGAACAGATCAGGAAAAAAGTCTCCTATATACAAGTGGTCATTCTGTCGGTTCAGAGCGACCCGAGTTATATGCGCCGTGCCATGTTGGCCGGCGCAAGAGACTTTTTAGCCAAACCGCCAATGATTGACGAGTTAGTTGCCGCAGTTAAACGCGCCGGAGCGATGGCCGTTGAAGAGAAAAGCAAAGCGGCTGCTACCTTTCCAACGGCTGGCGGTGATACAGGTCAACTGATTGGCGGAGGAGCTGCCCGCCAGCTCGGAAAAGTGGTGGTTGTTTACAGTCCCAAAGGCGGCACCGGTACAACCACCCTGGCCACCAATCTGGCAGTCGCCTTTCAGCAGGAAGACAATAAAGTCGTTTTAGTGGACGGCAGCCTTCAATTCGGCGATGTGGCTGTCATGTTAAACGAGCAGGGCAAAAACAATCTGCTCGATTTAACGCGCAGGGCCGATGAACTCGAACCCGAGATCATTGAGGAAGTGGCGGTAAAGCACACTGCCTCAAATTTAAGGATTTTAGCCTGTCCGCCTCGTCCGGAAATGGCCGATTCAATCACCGGAGAACAATTCGGCAAGCTGCTCGAATATCTGAAACAATTATTCAACTTCGTTATTGTTGATACAACCTCCTACCTCACCGAAGTTGCCCAAAGCGCAATTGATTGCGCTGACCGGATCGTCCTGATCACGACACAGGATATTCCTTCAATTAAAAGCTGCAATTTATTCCTTTCGCTTGCTACTGCCACGGGTATTCGCCAGCGCATCGTTTTTGTGATGAACCGCTACGATAAACGGTTAAAAATCACGCCGGAAAAAGTAGGCGAATCTTTGCACCAAGAAATTCTTGCAGCAATTCCTTTTGATGAAAAAATCATTCCGAATTCAGTTAACCGTGGGGTTCCGTTTGTGCTTGAAAACCGGACTTATCCTGTGAGTAAAAGCGTCCTCAGTCTGGCTGACATCATTGCCAAATCTGCTGCGAAAGAAGAACCAGCCGCCGAACGGGATTTAATGGGCAAGAAGTAGATCTCTCAATGGATCTCGAAGGAAGGTTGAGATATGTCGATCTTAAAGCGCATACAAGGGGATAATAATTCTCCTTCAAATAACGCTAATTCCAGCGGCAGTCAGCGGCCAGCGCAGCCCCCCTCTCAGAATCGCCGTGTGGTCGCGCCTACAATGCCGACCACGCAAGATACTTATCAGGATTTAAAAGTACGGGTTCAGAATAAACTGCTGTCCACGCTGGATGTCAATATGGATGTAACGCGCGTCGCGGAAGTCCGCAAGACCATCCAGGATTTATTCGAACAGATTTTAAACGAAGAGAATATTGTTTTATCGCGGCCAGAACGGGCGCGAATGTTCGAGCAGATTGTGGCAGAAATCTTGGGCTTTGGTCCATTGCAGCCTCTGCTTGACGATGAAAGCATCACCGAAATCATGGTTAATGGCGCCAAGAATATTTATGTTGAGCGCCGCGGTAAACTTCAGCGAGCGCCATTAACTTTTGAAAATAACGAACATGTAAATCGTATTATTGAGCGGATTGTGGCCCCGCTGGGCCGCCGTATTGACGAATCCTCACCTTACGTGGACGCGCGTTTACCGGATGGTTCGCGTGTTAATGCTGTAATCCCGCCGGTATCGCTTGTCGGCCCGGTTCTGACTATCCGTAAATTTTCACGCAACCCAATCACGATCGACCAACTGATTCAGTTTGGTTCCATCACACCGGAGGCCGTCCAGCTATTGGAAGCCTGTGTAAAATCCAGATTGAATATCGTCATTTCCGGCGGTACAGGCTCTGGGAAAACCACGCTGCTGAACGTCTTATCCAGTTTTATTCCGGCAGACGAACGAATTTTGACCATTGAAAACGCAGCCGAGCTTCAATTACGCCAGGAACACGTGGTTACCCTTGAATCCCGGCCAGCGAATATTGAAGGCCGCGGTGAAATCACCATCCGTGCTTTGGTGATCAATGCCCTGCGTATGCGCCCTGACCGGATTGTCGTCGGCGAAATTCGTGATGAAGCCGCCCTGGATATGCTCCAGGCTATGAACACCGGTCATGATGGCTCAATGACCACCCTGCACTCCAACAGTCCACGCGACACCCTGGCCCGTTTGGAAACGATGGTTCTGATGGCCGGTATGGAATTGCCGATGCGCGCCGTCCGCGAACAGATTTCCTCCGCTGTTGATCTGGTCGTACATCAGGAACGTATGCGCGACGGTACGCGTAAAGTCATCAATATTACCGAAGTCGCCGGAATGGAAGGCGATGTGATCACAATGACGGATGTTTTTGCCTTTGAACAAGCCGGTTATGAAAACGGAAAAGTGGTTGGGCGTTTGCGCCCAACCGGATTACGTCCACGCTTCTATGAAAAGATTGAGGCATCGGGTATACACCTGCCGCCTTCGATTTGGGGGCTCGGAGAACGCCGGCGGTAAGAACGCAAACGGTGTTAGAAAGCAAGGGATTTTATGCAAATCGATCCAATTTTGATTTTAGGAATAGGTGGTGTTTTTGCTCTTATCTTGCTTGTCGTTGGAATCGCCGTATCGGTCTCAAGCGAACGCAGCATGGTTGAAGAACGCCTGGGTCGTTATGTTGAGACACAGCAAGACGTTCCGACCGAAAAAGAGAAATCAACACCGCTAACCGACTGGCTTAACCGGCGGGTAGAACATTCCACATTTGGCGGCCGTATTCAGCAGGATCTTGCCCGCGCAGATCTTAAATTTAAACCGGGTGAATACATCGCTGTAATCATTATTGCGGTCGTTTTTGTCGGCGGATTAGGTTATTTCCTCACCAAAAGCATAATTGTAGCCATCCTTGGCGGAATTGTCGGCTTTTTCCTGCCGCGCATGTATGTGAAGCGCCAGCAAGCACAACGCTTGATCAAATTCAATGACCAGCTTGCGGATATGCTGAACCTGATGGTCAATGGTCTGCGAGCCGGTTATTCCACCATGCAGGCCATGGAAGCGGTATCCAAAGAATTGCCTTCACCAATCAGTGATGAGTTTCGGCGCGTGGTTCAGGAAATGCAGTTGGGCGTCCCAATGGAACGGGCGCTTGACAACCTGCTTAAGCGTATTCCGAGCGAGGACCTTGATCTGGTTATTACGGCCATCAACGTTCAACGCGAAGTCGGCGGTAACCTGGCAGAGATTCTTGATACGATATCCTTCACCATTCGCGAACGCGTCCGGATTAAAGGCGAGATTCGCGTATTAACCACTCAGGTTATGTACTCCGGTAAATTCCTCTCTGTACTGCCGCTTTTTGTAATCGGCATTCTATATTTGCTAAACCGCGAATATATGATGGTTTACTTTCAGCCTGAGAATGTACCCTGCGGTTATATTGCCTTGGGCTTAGCCGCATTATTAATTGCGGCTGGGTATTTCACCATGACGAAACTTGGCGACATTGAAGTATAAGGCACCAGGAGGATTATTATGACGATCGTCATTATTGTTGGGGCCGTTATCATCATTGGCGCTGTCGCTTTGACTGTGATCGGTCTGCGCAACCCGGATATTGCCAACGAACGTGCCCTCCAGGCCCGGCTGGAAGAATTCAGTCAAACTGGCGAGCAGGTTGATCTGACAAAACTGGAAATGTCACAGCCTTTCACCGACCGCGTCATCTACCCTATGGCGCGGAAGCTGGGTGAAATAGCTATTCGCTTAACGCCTCAAAACGCACTGCAAAGCATATCCAAGAAACTTGAATTAGCCGGCAGTCCTGCGCGTATGGATCCGACCATGCTGCTCGCGCTCCAATTTATCGGTGCGTTGATCTTCGGTGGACTGGTGCTGCTGGTCTTCTCGTTGGGCAGTCTGACCTGGCCTCTCGGCCGAAAAATTCTAGTCGCGCTTATTTTCTGTTTTCTCGGTTTCTATTTCCCGCAACTATGGCTTTCCAGCAAAATTTCACGCCGGCAAAAAGAAATCCGCAAAGCCATGCCGGATGCGCTTGACCTGCTTACGATTTGTGTTGAAGCCGGTTTGGGTTTTGACGCAGCCATGTCAAAAGTCAGCGAGAAATGGGAATCCGAACTCTCGATGGCTTTTGCCCGAGTAATCCAGGAAATTCAATTGGGCAAAGTACGGCGTGAGGCCCTGCGGGACATGTCCGAACGAATTGGCTTGCCTGAATTAACCAGTTTTGTCGCAGCGGTGATCCAATCCGAGCAATTAGGCGTCAGTATGGCCAAAGTGCTGCGCATTCAAAGCGATCAAATGCGCGTGAAGCGCCGGCAGATGGCAGAAGAAGAGGCTCATAAGGCCCCGCTGAAAATGCTTATCCCGATGACGTTGCTGATCTTCCCCTCGTTGATGATCGTGCTGCTTACACCGGCGGCCCTGCGCCTGTTCCACTCAGCGCTCGGCGGGATGTTTAATTAAACGGCAACATTTCCATTATAAGTACAATCCGGCAATCGCACTTGCCAGAACGGACTTCGCGTCTGCACATGAAGGCACTGCGTATGCGCTCTCACAATCTGACCGCACAAGCGCATCATGTTGCCTGGTTAGCGGCTGATTGGGTTTTTCCGCCCATATGCGCTATCTGCGGCAGTCCCGGCTTTCGGCTTTGCCCGCAATGCCGCGCGAATATCAAGCCAATCAACCACTCCACTGCATGCCCCCGCTGCGACCTACCAGGATACGCAGTTCGTCCCTGCCCGGATTGTGCGAAAAATCCTCTCCAACTAGACGGTCTGCGCGCCTTTGCCCCCTACGAGGAAGCAATCAAAGCTACTATCCACAGTTATAAATTCAAACGCAATCTGGGTTTAGCGGAACAATTTGCGGAATGGTTGTATCTGACGATCAAGGAAACCCAATGGCAGTTTGACTGGATTACTGCCGTTCCTTTAGGCCAGCAGCGCTCGCACGACCGCGGGTACAACCAATCTGCTTATTTAGCCCGCCTGCTGGCCTGGAAATGTGACCGGCCATATTTCAGCGATTTATCAGAACGCAGCCGAGAAACCAGATCGCAAGCCTCGCTGACGGCTGAAGAACGGCTGACAAATGTATCAGATGCATTTTGTCCTGGAAACCGGTCTTGTGCCGGCAGATCCGTTCTGATCATTGATGATATTGCCACTACAGGCGCGACTTTAAACGCCTGTGCAGCCGCCCTATATCAAAATGGGGCCGAAAAAGTGTATGGCTTAACTTTGGCACGAGCTGTGCATTACACTCAAAGTTAAGATATACTATCTTTAATACCTGGTAAGATGGGAATCGAACCGGGTATCATTTTACAAGGAGGAAAAAATGGACCTTAAAATCGATATCTTTACCCGCAACATGGATGTGAATGACCGCTTGCAAGAGTACGTTGAGAAAAAAGTATCGAAACTTGGTCGCATGATTACCGGAGTTGAGGACACGCGTGTCGATCTGGCTTTTATTAAGTCTGCTCGCAATTCCTCAGACCGGCAGGTCGCACAGATCACCTTACGCGGTAAGGGGTTCATTCTCCGCACAGAAGAACGCGCTGACGACATTTTTGCTGCAATTGACGAGGCTGTCGAAAAAATGCAGCGTCAAATCTCTCGATACAAGGGCAAACGGCAACGCGGCCGTGGCGACGGCACGCCGGCGTCAGAAGTTGCACCAGAACCGGTGACCATTGATGAAGTAGAAGAAATTCCGGTTATTGCCCGGCGGAAATCGTTCACCATGACTCCGATGGATGAATTAGAGGCTGTTGAACAAATGAAACTGCTGGGGCACGAAAACTTCTTTGTGTTTTACAATGCCAACACCAACGCAATTAATGTCTTGTATACGCGCCGTGATGGCAGTTATGGCTTAATCGAGCCAAAAGTCGGATAACTTCAAACATTGCATAGTCAAACAAGCGCCCGCTGACAGCGGGCGCTTGTAAAATGATACAGTATAAATTTCAAATATCCAATAAAACGATAAAACGAAGCTCGTTGGTTAGCGCTTGCCACACCTTAATGTGTGCGCTATAATCTACCTGTTGTTAACCGAAATTCTTGATAAGGTAAAATACGTATGATTGATGTAAATGATCTCCGCAAAGGTGTGACCTTCGAACTGGATAACGCCCTGTATAAAGTTCTGGAATACAGCCACCATAAACCTGGCCGCGGCAATGCGACCATCCGCATTAAAGCCCGCAATCTTCGCACCGGTACCACACTGGAGAAGACCTTCACTTCCGGCGATCGCGTTCCAGACGCACGTCTTGAATATCACACCGCGAGCTATCTTTACAATGACGGTGAACTTTATTATTTCATGGATTCTGAGACTTTCGAACAGTACCCGATCCGCTCAGAAATCTTAGGCGACTCGGCTGGTTATTTGAAAGAAGAAATGCCCGTCAAATTGACCTTCTACGGTACGGAAGCGCTTGATATTGAGCTGCCCACCACGGTTGATTTAAAAATCACCCAGGCTGATATTGCCGTACGCGGTGATACCGCCACTGGCGTTACAAAAAATGTAACTGTTGAAACGGGCGTGCATGTGCAAGTCCCTAATTTTGTTAATGAAGGCGATGTCATCCGCGTAGATACCCGCACGGGTGAATACGTTACGCGCGTTCAATAATCAGCATCTCGGTCCAATCGAACAGAAATTTTTGATTCGTCCCCTTTTTGGGGACGGATTTTTAAGACAGTGAGGTTGCCAATGCGTACTCCGGCCGGAAAGGAATGCAAATACTTTTTTGGTGATTACTATCGTGGTCGTCACCATGAAGAATGCCGATTAATTGGCAATGAATATGGCGCCAATCAATGGAAGCCGGATCTTTGTCAGAATTGCCCGGTTCCTGGCATATTAATCGCCAATGCCTGCCCGCATATGACGCTGACCGCAAAAGTCAACAAAGGTATTTTGGGGATGGGCCGCAAGGTAACTGTCAGCGCGTATTGCAGCCAGGCGCAGCAGGCAGTTAAAGAGCCAAAAATCGGTTGCGGTCAGTGTCATCCGCTGCCGCCTGAATTTTTAGAAAATAAACAATGAGCCTGACATTATTACTGGATCTGGACGACACATTACTTGGCAATGAGATCAATGGCTTTGTTAAAGCATATTTCCATGCTCTAAATCAAGCCCTTAGCCCTCATATTGATTCGTCCCGTCTGATGCATTCGCTGCAGACAGCGGTGACCGCCATGCTGGCCAAAAGCACGCCTCAAAAAACGCTTGAGGAGGCTTTCGACGAAATTTTTTATCCTGGGATTGGCATTGAGAAATCAGCCTTTCGGCCTATTTTGGACGACTTCTACGCCAATAAGTTTGACGAATTAAAACCACTAACCAGCCTGCGGCCGGCTGCAAAAAAAATCATCCAACTCGCTCGAGAAAGAAATTGGAAAGTCGTCATAGCCACCAACCCGATTTTTCCAGCCGCCGCTATCCAAAAGCGGTTAGCCTGGGCAGGGTTAAATGTTGGTAACCCCGAATGGAATTTGGTCACCACATATGAAATTTTCCATTTTTGCAAACCACACCCGGCCTATTATGCAGAAATTCTCGGCGCCCTTTGCTGGCCTGAAGAGCCAGTCATCATGGTCGGAAACAGCCTCTCCGATGATATTACCCCCACAGAGGCCCTTGGGCTGACCACATTTTGGATTGATCCGGATCAGGATACAAATTTAACCCGATCCGCTGAAAGTAAGTCTGGCAGTCTCGACGAGTGTTTGGATTGGCTGACCACGCTGAAAGAAAACGCCTTGCCAGTTCCTGATTTTTCCGGCAGCGCAGCGTTGATGGCCACATTACAATCAACACCGGCTGTTATGGATTGTCTGGGCCGGTCATATCCCCTTGAAAAGTGGAATCAACGTCCGCAGCCAGCCGAATGGAGCTTCACGGAAATTCTCTGTCATCTCAGGGACGTCGATCGTGAAGTTAATTTAAACCGGATCAAAATGATCTTGACGGAACAAAACCCCTTCATTCCTGGAGTCTTTACCGACCCCTGGGTGGAAGAACGGAACTACCGCTCGGAAAACGGTCAGGCTGCCCTGCAGGAATTCATTCTAGCCCGAACAGAATTATTGAAATTACTCATGGACATGGATAAAGGCTCCTGGCAAGATGCTGCGCGCCACGCCATTTTTGGCCCAACCACCCTGCATGAATTGGTTGGGTTTATCACTAC
>MTLE01001967.1_pt1 | contig 11775 bp, 6 predicted proteins | sample 1982461 | NCBI WGS metagenome assembly MTLE01 (sample SAMN05712605, study PRJNA340218) | biofilm metagenome | isolation source: sample SPL anode biofilm adapted to -200 mV | place: USA | collected 2012-02-03
AATTTAAAATGGATTACTTTGCTGTTTCTCTGCCCGACTTGCAAATATGGGACGACGACATGACCAAGAAAAACCGTATCCATTGTAACTATTTGATGGGGTTAGGTTATTTAGGCTTGGACGAATATATTAAAGCTGAAATATATTTCAAGGCTGCAGCAGAGTTGGATAACAATCACCAAGGTGTACATATTCATTGGAAAATGATTCCTATGACGGTTAAAGAACAACATATATTATCTCGTTAAAAAAAACTATTATGAAAATTAAAGGAATACTAGTTACAGTTTTTAGTTTATTGATTTCGTATACAGTTGGAGCAAAAAGCATTGAAACTCTTTCTCCTGATAAGAATATAAAACTAAATGTGACCGTAGGAACAGATGTTTCAATGCAGGTTTATTCCGGAGTAAATCTACTTTTTGAGGTTAGAGATATACATCTGGATACAGACCAGGGATTTGTACCGGCAAGAAACCCGAAAGTGAAATCTATAATTCGTTCTAATGCAGACCGGACCGTATATCCTAAGATAAAAGAAAAGTTTTCAAAAATACCTGAAAAATATAATGAAACACTCATTACATTTAGTAATAAAAGTAAATTACAGTTTCGGGTTTATAATGAAGGGGTTGTCTACCGATTTATTACTGACCTGAAAGGAGATGTGATAGTGAATAATGAACATGCCGAATTTATTTTCGATAAATCATCAATATTAACTTTTCAACAGGACTCAAGCGTGAACAGTGATTACGAAGCTCCCTATGTGGTTAAGAGCATTAATAGTTTAGAGAATGGTAAGACTGGAAATCTACCTGCTCTGCTTCAGACTCCTTCATCCATGAACGTCTTGTTCCTTGAATCGGGAACAATTGATTACCCCTGCATGTGGTTGGTTAAAGGGAGTGAAAATCTGGAAGCTCATTTTTGGAACTATCCTAAAATATATAATAGTATCAAAGGTAATTCCAAGAATAGAAGAGCTATTCTGGAATGCGAAAACTATATAGCAAAAACAAAAGGTACTCGCGATTTCCCCTGGCGCATCTTTGCAATAAGTAAACATGAAACAGAGTTATTGGCCAATCAATTGGTATATCTTCTGGCTCCTGAATGTAAATTAGATGACACCTCTTGGATTAAGCCGGGTTGGGTAACTTTCGATTGGTGGGCAAGACGTGGTCTATATAACGTTGACTTCAAAGCGGGTATTAATACTGAAACAGCCAAGTATATGATTGATTTTGCGGCTGATTTTGGCATACGCTATTTTCTCTTTGATGATGGCTGGACTTATAAAGATGATCTGACAAAAACTATCGATGGACTTGATATGCCCGAAGTTGTAAAATATGCTACATCGAAAAATGTAGATGTATTGCTATGGGTTACCTACGATCTTTTTGATTCACAGATGGAAACGGCATTACAGCAATTTGAAAAGTGGGGTATTAAAGGTCTGAAAATCGACTTTATTAATCGCTCCGACCAAGAAGCTGTTAACTTTTATTGGCGTGCAGCCGAGCAGACGGCTAAATATAAAATGGTTCTGAATTTTCACGGAGCTTATCGCCCCGACGGTTTACGCCGTGCTTATCCCAATGTTTTGACGCGCGAAGCTTTAATAGAGTTCGAACAAAATGGTGGTACATACAAAGATAATCCGGATCATCATTGTACTCTCCCTTTTATTCGTAATGTAGCTGGTCCGATGGACTATATCCCTGGGACAATGAATAATGCAACTAAAAAAAGTTTCCGTTTCAATCATGATATTCCGATGGGGCAGGGTACACGTGCTCACTCTGTTGCTCTGGCAGTAATTGCAGAAAGTCCGATGCAAATGTTGCCAGACCCTCAAGCCGATTATTATCGTGAAGAAGAATGTACCCGCTTTTTAACACAGATCCCTGTTGAATGGGACGAAACTGTTCCCTTGGAAGGAAAGGTGGGTGATTATGTTGCTTTAGCTAGACGAAATGGAAATGTTTGGTATACAGCAGCGATAACCGATTGGACACCACGCACAATGGAGCTTTCGTTCGATTTTCTTGACGAAGGGAAAGAATATACCATGGAGATAATAAAGGACGGAATTAATGCTGATATCCGTGCTATTGATTATAAAAGAGAAATTAGGAAAGTGAAAAAAGGAGAGAAAATAAATATTCAGTTGGCATCAGGTGGCGGATGGATAACTAAGATATATTCAACAAACATACAATCAATTAATTAATTAACAACAAATATTCACACTTCATTAATGCATTATTAATTTATCATGTGTTAATGAATATTTAAACTATCAATTTATTAATTATCAAATCTAATTATTCATGAAAGACAAAATGGAAAGACTTAGAATGTGGAGAAATACGACTTCTCTTGTTTGTGCCTTTTTGCTTTTGACTACAATTCCAATTGTAGCTCAAAATATTACTGTAAAAGGCCATGTGTTTGATCAAAATACAAAGGATCCGTTAATTGGAGCAACTGTAATGCAACAAGGCACTCAAAATGCAATTATTACTGATTTGGATGGAAACTTTACTTTAAATGTACAATCTAATGCCGTTCTTAAAGTTCAATACATTGGATATCAGTCTGTTGATGTTGTTGCTTCTGTAGGGAAAATACTGCAAATTGGAATGAAAGAAGATGCTGTTGCATTGGGTGAAGTTGTAGCTATTGGTTATGGTACGGCTCGCAAGTCTGACTTGACAGGTTCAATTGCCTCTATTAAACTGGAAGATTCTCCTCGAGCAATGCTTCCTAATATGAATATTATGGATGCCCTGAAAGGTCAATTGCCTGGTTTTGATATTAGTACACCTACTAATGCCGGCGGAAATCCAAGCATTAATATCCGTGGACAAAATTCCATTAAAGCTTCAAACGAACCGTTGATTGTCCTTGACGGAGTTGTGTATGTGGGTAGTATGAATGAGATTAATCCAAGTGATATTGCTTCTGTTGATGTGTTGAAAGACGCAAGTTCTGCGGCAGTTTATGGTTCAAGAGCGGCTAATGGTGTTGTTTTGATTACCACAAAGCGAGGTAAGTCTGAGAAACCGACCGTTCGGTTGCGTGCTACATTAGGAGTTCAAACAGCAACTTCACGTCCGGACATGTTAGCTCCCGAAGATTACCTGGTGTTAAAGCGTGATTTGAGAAAAATTAACGGAGCATCAGAATCTGATTTGGAACTGCAAAATTTATTGGCTCCCTACGAATATGAAGCTTACAAAGAAGGGAGTATTGTAAATTGGTATGATGAAGCAGTTAGCTCTGCTTTGTCGCAAGATTACCAATTAAGCCTTTCAGGAGGAACAGAGCGTTTGAATTATTATGTATCTGCTCAATATCTGGATCAAAAAGGTGTTTTGTATAATGATCTGTTTAATAAATTTTCAGTTACTTCGAAGATTGAAAGTAAAATCACTGATTGGCTAAAGATTGGTTTAAATTTGACTGCTATAAACAAAGAAGCAGACGGGGTTTCTGCAGACTTGAGAAACGCCATCAATAATGCGCCTTATTCATTTAAAAATGTACGTTTTAGTGGATATGAATCAGATATGGAGCGTTATCCCCAAGGACATACTTCAACGATCAATCCATTGTGGCAGACTCAACAATACGATGAAGATAGAAATCAAAATTATCGTAGTTTGGCTTTTGCTCGCGTTGATTTACCACAGATTAAAGGTCTTTCCTATACATTTAATTATTCATTGAACCGCTGGGAGGGACATCAAGCCAGATTCCAAGATGAACGGTATTTTATGGATACAATGAAAGAATCCGATCTGAAAGACCAGACAAAATATTTGAAAGATGCTAATGGATATAAAGAACATGTAACACGTACGGATTGGTTTTTTAATCACCTTGTAAATTACAACAGAACATTTAAAGACCATTCTTTAGATGCTACACTTTTAGCAGAACGTCAAAAGCAAATCACTACTAAATCTGTGTTGAGTGCAAAAGACTTTTCTTCAGCTGGTACTACTGCATTGGGAGTAAACTCATTAGAATTAGGTAATACGGCTAATAGAGGTGTTGAAACGAGTAAAACTGTTCTAGCACAGTTGGCTTACATGGGGCGTATTAATTATGTATATAAACAACGCTATCACCTTTCTGGTTCAATGCGTTATGATGGCTATTCCGGTTTTGCGGAAAGGAATAAATATGGTTCATTTTTCTCTTTAGCTGGTGCATGGACTTTGAGTCAAGAACACATTTTTAAAGACAATGTAAATTTTCTTGACCATTTGAAAGTTAGATTCTCTTATGGTGAAAATGGGAATCCATCTGTTGGTTCTTATTCTACCTTCTCAAGTATGGGTTCTGGTTCTTATATTTTTGGAAATACAACAGTTAATACATCTGCTGCGAAACAGTTGGCAAACAAGAACTTGTCATGGGAGAAAACGGGTGCATGGAATGGTGGTGTAGATTTCTCATTGTTAAAAGAGCGTTTGAGCGGAAATATTGATTATTATAATTCTAATACGAAAAATCTTCTATTAAATCGTGCCATTCCTATTATGAATGGTTTCCAGAATGTTTCTGATAACATAGGTAAAATTAACAACTGGGGATTAGAAATTTCTTTAAATTCAAACAATATCCAAACACGTAATTTTACATGGTCAACAGGTCTGAATTTCTGGATGAATAGAAATAAAATTGTTTCCTTGTATGGCTTAGATGGCAATGGAGACGGGGTTGAAGATGATGATATTGCTAATAACTTGTTTATAAATAAGTCTTTAGGAGCTATTTATACATATGTATTTGAGGGTATTGTTCAAACAGATGATGTTGAATACATGGCAATTTATAATGCGAAACCGGGAGATGTAAAATTTAAAGATCTCAATAATGACGGTGTTATTAATGCAGATAATGATCGAGAGATAATAGGATATACGAAGCCCAATTTTACCATGACGATGTCTAATACTTTTACATATAATAATTTTGAATTGTACTTTATGCTGAACTATATTGCAGGTGGAGGTAAAAATAATTATTATATGGCTGATAACATTTATGCAAACTTAGTGGGTACTTTTGGTGGAGGAGGTTCATCCAACTGGCTGGATAAAAATTACTGGATGGCAGAGCATCCATCGAATGAGGTGCCACGTCCTAATTATTCAAATCCCTATGGATACAAATTTCCGAAACGTCATGATTTCGTAAGACTTCAAGATCTTTCTTTCGCATATCGATTTGATATCAAGCGTTTTAAAAATTCACCAATAAGTAATTTGAGATTATATGTGGCAGCTAAAAACTTATTGACATTCACCTCATGGGAAGGACAAGATCCTGAAACTTCTACTCCATATGCTCATGGTAATCCAGCTATGAGAAATATTACTTTTGGTATTGCTCTTACATTCTAAAAACAATTAATATATGAAAAATATAATATATTTAGCCGCTTTGACATTATGCAGTTTCGCTAGCTGTAATAATGATGCATTTTTAAAAGAAACTGCAGATGATTTCCTAACTGTAGATAACTCATATTTAAACGCATCGCAATTTCGTACTGGGTTGAATGAGTTTTACCGGATTGTTCGTCAAAATTATAACTTTCAAGACAATCCAACCTATTTCTTTCATTATGGCTCTGGTACAGATATTTTCTTCCGTCCAAATAGTGATACTGAACCATTTACTGATTGGAGTTATATTAATCCTACAACCGACATATTCCGTATAGTGTATGGTCGTCATTATGGAATGCTTTATAACGTGAACCAATTATTAAAGCAAACTGAAAATCCAGCAGTCCGCTGGAATAATGAAGAAGAAAAATTGGCCATACAAGCTGAAGCTCGCTTTTTTAGGGGATACTGTTATCGTTTTTTAGGTTTTTTATTTGGAGGAGTACCAGTATTGACAGAGCCGGTAGAAAATCCATCTTTGGCATTTAAACGAGATTCAAGAGCTGATGTTTATAAATTATGTGTTGAAGACTTCGAATTTGCCGGTAAGAATCTTCCAGCAAAGGTGAATGAGCCAGGTAGAGTTGTTAAAGCAGCTGCCTATCATTACCTATCTGAAATGTACATTGCTTTAGGTGATGAGACAGGAGATAAGAGTCTTTATAATAAAGCTATTGATGCAGCTTCAATGGTTATTGACCAAAAAGTGGGTGAATATCATTTGATGACAGAACGTCATGGGTATAGAAAAGATGTTGCAGGGAAGGATGCGTTTTGGGATTTGTTTCAAATGAAGAGTACCAGTGGATTTTCAAACTTTAGTTACCAAACAGGAAATAAAGAGTCTATTTGGGTTATTCAAGTCGATAAATTCCTTACAGGGGGATTAAATGATGGTTTAACTACGCGTACAGATCAAGAACGTGTCTTTTGGCCTGCTTTTTGGGGTACAACAAAGTTCGGGTACACTGGTGTTGCGCGTGATTGGACAGGGCGTGGTGTTTCTTGGTTAAGACCTACTAATTATTTCAGTTACGATTTGTGGAATAAATCAGGAGTTGAAGATCAGCGTAATTCGGAAACGAATATCAACCGTATATATCGTGCTCCGGATCCAATTATTAAAGGAAAAGAAGTCGCAAATTACGATACCACCTATGTAACTGATGTTACGCTAGCCGATGGAACTCCATTTACGGTGAAAATTAAGCCAGGAGATGTAATTAAAACAGAATGGTTGACATCACGCCAAGATACTATGGAGCGATTTTACCCTAGAATTATGAAACTAGGATCCGATTGGCATTATGCTGCAGATCCGTCAAATGGTTTTGTAATGGAATTTTATGCGATACGTATGGCTGAAACTTACTTATTGCGGGCAGAGGCTTATATGAAAGCTGGTGATAATACAAATGCAGCAAACGATATCAATGTGATAAGAAGTCGTTCCAAAGCTAAAGCAGTAGCATCTTCTGATATTAATATTAATTACATCTTGGATGAGCGCGCACGCGAATTGGTAGGTGAAGAGTTTCGTACTCTTACTTTGTGTCGTTTAGGATTGCTATATGATCGGACAAAGAAGTTTGGTTATGTTGCATCACAACAAACCGTGCAAGAGAAAAATAATTTGGCTCCTATTCCACAATCTGTAATAGATGCAAATTCTCAAGCAATTTTCCCTAATAACCCGGGATATTAAATAATAATTCTATCGTTTTATTAAACGGAATAATAAATGTGTAATTAATAAACAGTAAGAATAATGAAAAAAAATAGCATATCTATATATATAATTTCATTTTTAATGATTTGGCTGTATTCTGCCTGTGAAAATGATAATGAAAGGTTTTATGCAATCGACCTAAAAGGTACACCAGATTTGTATGAGACGTTAAATGCAAATGATAAACTTGAAATTCCTATAAAAATAAGTTGCGATGCTGGTCTTAATAGGGCTTTTTATAAAATTGCCACTCAAGAACCAGAGAAAGAAGTGAAAATAGGTGCCCCGATTCCAATACCGGTATCAGGCAATGAGCTTGATACTGTAATTACTATTCCTGTAACGCAATATTTACATAGTATAGTTTTTGCAGTATATGATAATAACAATCAAATTAATGTTCGGACTATTCGTATAGAAAGTGTTAAAATTATTCCTAAAATTTCTTTTAAAGATAGTATTAAAGAGCGTAAAACGGTTTGCATTGGTATTCCTTTTGATATAAACGGAAGCATTGAAAGTAAACATGAATTAAAGGCTGTAAGCTTAATCCCTGTTATCGGTGGAAAAGAGTCCTCACCTATCAATGTAGAACTGACTGATAAATTGGCAGTCAATTTTTCTAAGTCTGTCTCTGTTGTAGAAGGACTACAACATGTGTTGGTCAAGGCCGAGAATATATACGGAGGTACTGCAGTAGATACCTTTAATGTATTAAATGTTGTTAAATCAGATTTTGTTGAAGTGGGTTTAGATGGAGGAGTTAGTGAGTTGAACCGGATTATTAAAGGAGAATCGAATCCAGTAAGTGGTAAAGTAACTTCGGGTTCAGACATTGCATCGGTAATGTATGCCTTGAAAATAAAAGGTACTGTTGGTGTAGCTACTGCTGCGAGTTTAACAGAAAATAGTGGTAATGAGGCTAAATTTACATTTAATGTTGAGGGCAACGAGGGGCTAGAAGCCGTTCAGGTTGTTGTTGCAAATAAAGGCGGAAAGTCTGTTACAACAACTTATCTGATTCCTGCCTTGCGAGTTCGCATTGCTTATCTTAAAGATGTAGAAATGTCTACAGACCCAGCAGATAACAAATGTTTCATTTCTCTTTATGAAGATGCGAAAGTATTTGGTGTTGATGTGGCAAAAAAGAAACAAGATAAAATAGATTTCTTTTTGGCTAACAAAGGTAATGGAGTTCAGCCCCTTTCTCCACATGCATATGGTGCAGGGGAGGCTTATTATAATGCGTCTAAACCTTATCTGATGGGATTTAATGAATTGACCTACTCTTTTTTGTCTTCAAAGAGAGGTCAGCTAAAGTCTGATGAGTTTAATAATGTTTTAACCGAAGATGAGTTAGTGAAGCTGTTGGAATATCGTATAATAGGACCTAAACCCGAGGGAGAGGGTTATAACATAAAGACAGCTAGTCGTCGTGTAGGAGATACTTTCAATACAACTGATAAAAAAGAGGGAGGTTTTATTCTCGGTTGGGGATCACATACACATCCGCAAATTACACCATCAGTAGTAAATAATGTTGCTTTTGCTGTTTTCTGGGTAAAAAGTGTAACTCAAAAACCTAACGGACACTATGTGATAATGTTTGATGTTAAGTATCCGGTAGATAATCAGCGTGTCAAAAACAATAAGAGTTCAATAGAGCCGTATGCTCCATATCCTTTATAAAAAGTATACCTAATTACAGCCAATAATAGATAAAGTCTATTATTGGCTGTTAGTAATCAAATGTTGATAAAATGAAAAGCCTTTTATTATTAATATTGTTTGTATACCTATTGTTTTTGAATACTTCTTCAATATCATCTCAAAAAATAATAGCCAGAAGTCAAGTAAAGAAAATAGCGGATATCCTTGTGGACTTAAATGGGAAAACCATAGATGGAATATATGGAAATAATATAAATGGGCTCTCATTTCAACAAGATTTAGTAATTTCTTTCAAAGGGTTTCAATACATTGTTTATTACGATGATCAAAATAGATTATGTTTGTGTAGACGCAATCTGAAACAAGAAAAAATTGAAACCATTCGTTTTTCTGACTATAAATATAGAGGTGGTAGTGATGCACACTGTACACCATCAATCGGGTTTTGTGCCCAAGACGGAACTCTCCATTTAGCATTTGATCATCATAACGATGAACTTCATTATAAGAAATCAATACCCGATTTACTTAAATTCCCAGAGAAATTTGAATGGAAAGAAAATAACTTTTCTTCTGTTCGAAATTATTTAGAATTAAATGCTGAACCAATAACTGAATTATGTTATCCTAGATTTATTCCCAGACCAAATGGTGGGCTTCAATTTATTTACCGTAAAGGAGGTAGTGGAAATGGAGATAGAGTTTTACTAGACTATGATCCCAATAAGAGTGTCTGGGTTAATAGACATTTGATAGATAGTGGAGAAGGACACTTTGAGGATGAATTTGGGATAAGCACCACTCGGTGTTCTTATCCAAATGGTTATACCTATGATGAAAAAGGAACTCTTCATTGTACGTTTGTTTGGAGAGAGAGCAGTGAAGGTTCAAATCATGACTTGATGTATATGAAAAGTCCAGACCAAGGAAATACTTGGCTAAATAATATAGGAGATACAATAGGATGTAATAATGGGTTGCTGAAAGTTAATGTTGAGTCCAAAGGAATAAAAGTTGTTGATATAAGCAGAAAAGAATCATTAATGAATAGCCAGGCTCAAGATATTGACTCAGAAGGTAGAATTCATGTTGTGATGTGGCATAAAAATCCGAATGTGCCTTACAAGGCAGGAAAGAGGTGGCTCCCGTTACAATCTTCTTATTTTCATTATTATAGAGATAACAAAAGCGCTTGGCACCGGTATAGTATCCCTTCACCAGTAGGGAATAGACCTGTGTTATGTTTTGATAAACAGGATGATGCTTATCTGGTCTATTTGATAAATGCTATTCCTGCAGCTTTTAAAAATGACATATATTTTGATAAAGGCTTAATGATTATTGCAAAAGCAACAAAGAAGAATGGGTGGAAAGATTGGAAAATAATTCATAAAGAGTCTGATTTCTTTTTGAATGAAATGAAAGTGGATGTAAATCGTTTCAAGGAGCAGAGTGTATTATCTGTTTTTGTACAGGATACTCCAGCAAAAGCCGGGGACGCTTCCCGAATTAGAATGTTTGATTATATAATATACAGTAAATAGTATTACAATAAAAGGAGTATATGAAACGAGTATTATTACTAAGCATGTTATTTATTACTGTTGCAATGTGTGGGTTTTCTAAAACACCTTACCTAAGAGTAATGACTTTTAACCTGCGTTTTGGTGAATTGGCTTCGCTTGAAGAGTTAGCGGAGTTGATTAATCGAGAAAAGCCGGATTTGATTGCTTTGCAGGAAGTGGATTGGATGACGGAGCGTGATAAGACTCCCCATCAGCATCATAAGGATTTTATAACAGAACTGGGATATAGAACTGGGATGTTTTCTTTGTATGGTAAGACCATTTCGCATGCCAATGGCTGGTATGGGATTGGGTTGTTGACAAGGAGACCTTATATTAATGTGAAGAAAGTGATGTTGCCTAAAGCTGAGGGAGTGAATGAATATAGGGCTTTGTTAATGGCGGAAATCGAATTGTCGGATAATGATACGATTGTATTTGCATCTACGCATCTGGATTATTCTTCATCCCAAGCAAGGATGGACCAGGTAAAGACGATTACAAAGGAGCTGACAGAAGTACCTTTTCCTGTAATTGTGGGAGGTGATTTTAATGCAAACCCTAGGTCTATTGAGATGGTGCAAGGTTTTAAAAGCTGGTGTGTATGTTCGAGCGACCAACCAACTTCACCGGCAAAGAATCCAAAAAATAAAATTGATTATTTGTTTGCCTATCCTCAAGCTGATTGGCGCTTAGTTTCCTCAAAAGTGATAGAAACACAGTTGTCTGATCATTTCCCAATTGTGTCTGAAGTAGAATTAATTACACAGAAAAAATAGAGTTATATTAAACACCATGAAAAAAAAACTGCTATTCTTGTTATTCTTGTCTCTGTCTCAAGTTATATCGGCACAGATTACTGAAGTGTCTGAAAATAACTGGTTATTGGAAACTAAATCTATGTCTTATCGCATTGGGGTGAGTGGTAGTAAGCTAAATGCCTATTACTATGGACCAAAACTAGTCGGAACTTCTTCCAATAATAAAGAGGCTCGTTGGACAGGAGCACCTGAGGTGCCGGTTAGAGGTGTGGGGGCTTGGAATAATCCGGTGCTTGAAGCTGTGTTTTCAGACCAAGTAAGAGATATAGACCTTACGTATGTAAATGATGAGGTTTTTCTTGATGCTGATTTCCAGGTACTTAAGATTACACAAAAGGATACATATTATCCGTTGCAAGTTTGTGTTTATTATAGAGTTATGCCTCAATATGATTTAATAGAAAAATGGATTGAGGTAACAAATACTGGAAAGAAGGAAGACATTCTAGTGGAAAATGTGCAATCGGGAGCTTTATGGTTGCCAGCATCATCATATGAGCTTACCCACCTATCTG
>MTLE01003414.1_pt1 | contig 11767 bp, 5 predicted proteins | sample 1982461 | NCBI WGS metagenome assembly MTLE01 (sample SAMN05712605, study PRJNA340218) | biofilm metagenome | isolation source: sample SPL anode biofilm adapted to -200 mV | place: USA | collected 2012-02-03
GATATAACCGGACAGTAGTGAAGATATATGAATATCAAGAATGTCTCTGCGAATTCTTTTTTTATTAGCAATCAGAAAATCTAGCGATGAAACAATTGTGACTTGGCCAGAATCATTTATGGGTTTTTTAGCAAATACCCCATAAACAAGGTCGTATGGATCGATAATAATATCGTAGTTTGAATATTTAGGCGAAACCGTGTGTAAGGACACACTATCATTATTTATAAAACACTTCAACATGTTAGATGAAAGACTTTTTAATAAATCACAACGAGAGACATCTAATTCTAATATCACATCGTCGCGAGCCGCTAAAAATGGCACATGGGTAGATAGTAATGATAAACTATCACCGATATGTCTATCCATAATTAATAACACTTTGTTCGGGCCGTTTTGATCGAATACATTATTCAGATTAGGAGATTTTGTGCCTGGGGCGATGGATTCGACATATCTATATCGAAACTCTGGGTCTTCGCATCTTATTTTTGTATTTAAAGCATAAAAGCCTTTTCCGTGAATATCAAATCCAATGATAATTCTTTTTGTCGGCTTGACGCCTGGATTGGACATTAGCGGATTTTCGACCGTGCAATCGAATAAAATTACTTTCCCGCTTTTTATGGTTTTGTTGATTTTGATCGGTCCAGTTTGATTCATTAATAATGGCACTCGATGTCCATTTGAAAAATTGCGGTTACCTAGTGGATTACTAGAATCAATGTTCCACAACCTAAGCAGGTAATGTCCAACACTTTTTTTATCACAAAGCTCGTCGTTTGGAACTTGAGCCAACCAAAATGGCCAAAATGTGTGTGATCCTATTCCAACGAGACGAGTCAATATTTTGCCCAAGTTAACGGCTCTTGTAAACATGAGTCTAGTACAAATATTATGTGTATAATATTCTTCTTTAGATTGAGAAAAGTGCCTCAACGCTTCCAAGCATTCGGCTGTTGAAGATTTTTTTGCCACTAAAATAGGATCCCACAAAAATGCAGCTGGATTATCCAAAATACTCTGAATAAGAGGCATTTTATTCATTTGACTTATTTTACTCCATGACCAATTAAGCAATGATCAATGTGTGCTAAAAGACTACGCCCCAATAGCTTAAGAGCAAAAGCGCTTTTTTTCAAGTCGGTAATAATCCTGCGATTCTAATTTAAAACGGCAATAGGTCGATTGATGGCTTCGTTATCATTGATCTGTTAATATGGTGTGGCAGCAAACAATTGCCAGCATAACCTTTTAATGCTTTCTGCCCGCCGCCAATCCGACGGCCAAACCGTCACAGCATATTTCGAATCCAGGGCCAATGGCCCGTTCTTTTGTTTGACCTGTGGCGATGAAGTGCTTTTGAAGACCGGCAAGAACCGCATAAACCATTTCGCCCACAGCAATCCCTTAGCCTGTGAATACGCCGAGGGAGAAAGTGAAGCTCATCGGAAGTGTAAACTAGCTATCCATGAATCACTTAAACAAAATCCCCATATTACTAGCGTGATTTTTGAGCACCCTCTTGGAACTGTCCGCCCTGACATTTTTGCGGTCATAAATGGAGTACCAGTCGCCATAGAAATCCAGATCAGTTCCCTTTCTGTGGAAACGATCATGTACCGCACCATTGAATACGCCCGTAAGGGCATTTACGTCCTCTGGCTCCTTCTTTGGACTCCTAAGTTGGATTCACCGCGCTATGCGCCCGAACTCTGGGAAAAATGGGTTCACACGGCCTACTTTGGACGGGCATATTACTGGGTCGAGGGGTTGACTGTGGCAATTTATAGCTTTGAAGCCAGTTTCAAGAGCATCCCACGCAAGTCTTGGTTCGATGAATCAGGTAAAAAGCAGGTTGGCGGCGGGTATAGCAAGCGACTAAAGCGCTACAAAACACCAGTTCGAGAAGACACTTTAAACATTGCGACCGATTTTGTTCCTAAAGAACGGTTTTGGTGGTCTGGTGGCGGGCTAACAGTGCCAGACGCAAAAATATTTGTTCATCGTCGGAAATATTAACTTTCTACCTCACCGCAACGGACATGCTTCTTCATCAGGAAAGACTAAATATTTCGACAGCGGATTCTTTTTACGATAATTTCCTTTGATGCGCCACTCCCCAGGCAACGAACTTTTCCTCGGCCAACTTGCCGGACAGGATACCTCGCTTCAGATATCCCCTGCTAATCGCGACAAGCATTTGTACATTTGTGGTGGCACCGGCGTCGGCAAGTCCAAATACCTCGAATACTTAATCCGCCAGGATATTCGCCAGTGGCGTAGAAACAAATGTGGAATGTTGGTCCTAGACCCCCATGGATCGCTTTACGATAACATCACTAGCTGGCTGGCCTGGAACGTACAAGGCATTGATGCTCCCATAGTGCCCATAGATTTGCGCCAAGAGGATTGGGTGGTTTCCTACAACCTGTTGCGCCAGCGACAATCGGCTGATCCGGCGGTTTTAGTCGATAACATAACCGACGCCATGGCTTACGTATGGGGCCAAGGCGGAACAGACCAAACGCCGCTTTTTGCCCGTTGGGCTGGAAATGTTCTGCGAGCCCTCTATGAGAAGAAACTAACTTTGGTCGAAGCCGAACACTTGGTTGATCGGGTTGCCAAGCAAATACGCTACCTCATGACTTCCGACATGAAGGACACGGCATCTCGAAAAGATTGGCAGTTCGCTGACACCTTAAGCGCCAAGGAATTTGAAACCCAGATTGGTAGCACCATCAATCGCTTGCAACGCTTCATACGCAATCAAACGATGAGGACAACGTTCGGGCTGCCTCATTTCTCCCTTGACCTTGGCAAAGCATTGGAAGAGGGCTCCATAATCCTCGTCAATCTGTCTACCGAGCGCGGCAGAATATCTTCGGAAAATGCCCAATTGTTTGCCACGCTGCTTCTAAGCGATTTGTGGACCGCCGCCCAGGAGAGAGGCAAACGAGACGGAGTTAAACCTTTTTACGTCTATCTGGATGAATTCCAGCAGTTTCTGACGCCAACCATTTCCGAAAACCTCGATCAGGCGCGCGGATTTGGCCTGCACCTGACGATGGCTCATCAGTTCCCCAATCAATTGCTTGACCGTGGGGAAAGCGGCAAAAGGGTGTTTAACTCGATCATGGAGAATGCCTCAAGTAAGGTCGTTTTCCGGCTAACTCACGAGGCCAATCTGAAAGACATGGCGCTGTGGCTTTTTAGGGGCGTTATGAATCCTGACGAGATCAAGCTCAAGCTGTATAGCACCAAGGTCATGGAGTATCGGGAAGAACTCAGGACGAGCGTCACGCGCAGTCGAAGCCGAAGCAAAGGAAAGGGCGAATTTTTAGGAACGACTGGAAGCAATAGCTTAGGCGGGAAGATAACGGAGAACCAGGTGCAAGACCCGGATGCCTGGAATGAGTCTTTGGCCAATTCGGAAGGCACGTCCAGCACTTGGACGGAATCCGACAGCGATGGGACAACAGAGTCTTCAGTATTGATTCCTGTCTTGGGACAGGAATTATCCCATGTGCAATACCGTTCATTGGAAGAACAGAATTTCCGGGCAATGGCCGTATTATTTGACCAAAAAGAACAACAAGCGGTCGCCCGATTGGTCGGAATGGCGGCCCCAGCATCTGTCCTTGTCCCCCATGTCCAGGAAATGCCATCGACGCCTGAGCGAACTAAGGTATTTCTGGACCAATGCTACTCGAAGCTTCCGTTTGCCCTGCCCGCAACCGAAGCATACAAACAGGTTGCAGAACGCTCATCTCATTTTACTGAGGAACTTTTCAAGGAATTAACCCAGGAGTCGATTCAAACGAAAAGGCGTATTCGGTAGTACCAGCGTGCTCAGTTTCTTTGTATGTAACTTTCGCCCGTGGCCGAATGTATTGAATCTCGCCAGCCCCGCCTGATACACTAACCACGCGGATTCACGATCACCGGAAACACAATATCACCGGAAATATCGTCGGTCATGTACTTGTTTACTCGGAGATTGAAAGGCAAACCGGCACTCTTCAACCGCCGCCGTAAAACGAGGACTATGGTTTATGGTGTTTGGCCGCGCTACTTGGCCGTTACGGTTGTAACAGTGTTAGTCGTTGGCTTAGCTGGGGACACCGGTGGAGCTTTTATTTTCCCCTTGATTGTTTTCATTATCTTGTTGGTTGTAAGGAGGGCTGCACCGCCAAGAAGACCAAGTGTCACAGAACTGGCCTCTGGCATTGCTTCGACAATTACTGAATTTGGTATTTGAAGCACGGGACCAGTCGCGACCTCGCCAGATGTTGGATTCCATACGCCAGTCAGTTGACTCCAAGTTGCCGAACCACTAACGGCGGTAGGTGTAGACGTAGGGCCTGTTTTATCGCCAAGCCATGCTACTAATGTTAGCTCAACATTGCCTCCGTCTTCGATGAGTGCTGGCACTATTCCTACACCTGCGTCGAAATAACCATTTCTATCTACTGTAAACACATAATCTCCAACATTGTTTCCAGTAGTGTCTGCTTTATACAATGCATGTGATATACTTCCAGGTGATCCCGCATAGATTGATACGTATACAACATCATTTCCTGATGCATAATTTCCTGTGTAATATAAATATATAGGCATTTTAGTATCTACATTGTTCAATTCTACTGTTGAACTTCCCATGCTTGCCGTGACGCACATTGCAGTAACGGACATTATCGCTATACGTGTTTTCATAATTTATTGAGCTGTTACTCCTTGACTCATGTTTGTGTATATTCCACTACCGCCTGTCATTACCTTAATTGCCTTTACTTGATACATGTTCACCCCAGTGTTCGGGCTGTTGTCTGTATATGTTGTTCCGTTAATCGGAGTAGAGTTTATTCGATTGGTGTATGGCCCTGCAGCACTCGTTGAACGATAAACGTTGTATTTAACTTGAGTATCATATGATTGCGACCATTTAATAGTTACGCTGCTTGCATTGGACATTACTATATATGAACTTGTTGGTGGGGGTATTTGATTAATACGTATTGTTGGATCTCCTACAATTACGATATGGCGCGTTGATAGGCCGTTTGTTTGATACGTATTTATTGTGTTCACCATACCGTCTCCCAGTGAGTCCCCTGCCGCCATGCCTTCGAAATGCCAAACATTAAATATTGTCCATACTGCTGCTAACCCATAGTTTGGTGTTGCTATTGTTGCACGTAGAAAATTATCACTTCCCAATATGAAAAGATCCCCAAAATAAGATCCTTTTAGGACATATATCCCTATTGCTGGTTCTTTTTTTGCTTGATTTGCAAAATCTGCGGTTGAATACCCAAGCCATGGATATAGGTCATTCTTACCAACCGCGTTGTTTTGTCCAAACCCACCATAAAACCCCCACATGCAGTTTAAACCCTCTTTGAAGCACTCTCCACTATAGACCTGTCCAGAATCATATCCATACATCGCCGCCATGTTTTGATTTGCTGCTGTCCCAACCCATTGATCTGTGGCTACATCACCCAAGATTGTCATCGCTGTCCCTCTATTTACGTAAGTTGTCTGGCATGTACGATACTTATGGTTTTTAGTAAAGTATTGCTTTAAAAGTTCTGTTTCAGTTTTTGAAAATGCGGGAAGATTGGAAAAATCTATTCGGCCAACCGCTAATTCAATTTTTGCGATTCCAAGAGTATTAGTAGGTATTTTATTTTGATCGTATTTTCCATCATTCGGAATATTTACTGAAATTGAACTATCAATATTCGTTTGAGTTACACTATCCGACCATACTCCGTCAATATCTCCATAGTAGCTATCCGCAGTCCAAGCGCCACGATGGTCCACGGCTTTAGGGATTGTTGCATCCGTATGACCATCTACTGGATATGTTCCCGAATACGGTACCGCGACATGGCCTATAATAATAACAGCTTTAGTGTTATTATCACTTATATAATCAGTTATTATTTGGTTTCTGATTGATACTATATTACCCGTGTTAGCTGACCATGTAGTATCATCGTGTCGTGCAACATCATGACGGGTTACAGCCCACCCATCTCCGATTAAATCACTCTGAAACTGTAACAGTTCAGCGCTTAATTCGCTTGCTTTAGTTGAATCAACTAATAGAACAACGCGCCCCCGATACTCTGGGCACGTTGTGTTTACTCCACATATGATTGTGCAATCCGCAAGATCTGTTCTGTCACCGAAAAAAAGACCATACTCATATCTCACTCCACTAACTATGTCTGTATCTGTATAAGAAAAACTTGATATATTAGTAGATATCACATTCCATGATGTAGTTCCGTAAACTCGTTTCCATAGGCTATACCTACTTCCAACAATGTGTCTTATTGATAACGCAATACTTAATGGGTTTGTATTTGCAGTAGCAGTCATCACCGAGTAAGCGTTCCATACCGCTCCAACACCTCCGATAGGGTAATCGAACGTTTTTAACTCATCTATTGACCCACATGCTGGAGCTGTTCCAGTAGAGCTGTTTCCTATACAAAAACCATTCGCTCTTGCACTTATAGCTGGGGTTGGAAGTGATAATACATTCTCTATATTGATTGGTTTATATGATGTATCGATCCATACATATGCAGTTGTATTAGTGTACCATATTGGGTTATTTATTGACATTGTTAATTGGTACCATACATTAGCTTGCATCTTAACCGGACCGTTAGCTGATACGGTTGTTGTTCCGTCACTTGTAACAAATGTCATGTTGGTTCCAGCAGAGTCAACTGAAAGTGACATACCCCCACCTGTACCAGATGGGTTTCCAAACTCCCAAAGTCGAACTGTCGATCCAGGCCCAGTACCACCATAATAATTGGTGCTGCTCCAATCCGGCTTATACATGAAGCTCACAGACATTGTTTTGCTGGAAATATTCACTCTCCCATTCGATTCCGTTTCACGATATCGCAGCACAGCGGTGCTGCCACTTGGAAATCTCGCAGCATTTCCGTCGAAGCTTGAAACCAAGGACACCCCGTTTGATTGTAACGGTGTCTGGCCATCTTCACCTAAAAAAGAGGATGTATCAAATTTCCAATAACCTAAGCGTGTCGGCTGTGAACTAAGGGCATCAAGCGGATTCGTCCCTTCCGTCACTTCTTGCCCATCATTCCGCCCGTCCGCATCGGAATCGACCTTGGTATATCCTGTTTCCCCCGAATCTACCGATCCATTGCCATTGCGATCCTCAAAATAGTCTGGCAAACCGTCGGCATCGGTATCCACCGGCAGTGTGCCACTAAGCGCCACATAATGAAGGCCGATACTGACTTGGTTGGAGGCTTCTTTGTTCTGGTTGGTGAGAACGGTATAGTGGTAAAGCCCGGCGGCAGACGCTGTTCTACTACCTGCGTTTGTTAGAGTGCAGTTATTAGTTAAGTAATATGTCCCGAGCGTTCCGGTTTGATACGGCAAACTCGTGAGCGTTTTGTTGCCACTGCCACCGAGCACAGTCGTGCTGTAATATCCGTTATAGCCATTATTGGGTGTAACGGCTCCGCTACTAGTCAAAGTAGTCTGATCAAAAAAATTGTCAAAAATCGCCCAGGCTGCCGTGCTAATACTGTCCACCAGCGTTATCGTGCTCAGTCGGAACAGGTTATTGTAGAAAAACACCGCAAAAGGAGTTGTACTGCTACTGTAACCCTGAGTCATCGACCAGGCGCAACGCTCCACCAGGTTATTGGTGGCCGCCAGTGTCATGGTCCGACTATCGGTATAATACGGCAAAAAATACAAGTACCCGCCCCGAAGTTGGCAGTCGGTAAACGACATATTGGTCACCAGGTAATAGGTGTTCAGGTTCACCATAAAGCGTTTGTTAATATGCGCCGATAGCAAAGAAATATCACTGAATCGGAAGTTCAGGGAAGGCAAGACACTGTAAGTCGCCGCTAAATTGAACAGGGAGACCGTAGAGTTGCTTGTACCCCATTGGGTTGGCTGTTCTTGCACCGCCTGATAGCGCACCAAGTGATTGAGCTTCATTGGTGTGCCCACACTGTAGAACTTGGCACCTGTTTGCAGTTCTATACCCTTGGTTCCATACACAGCCACCGCCACTCCATTGGTCAACACCAAGGTAGCGTTACTCAACACATTCCCACAAAAGGCATAATCGATGGGATCGTAATGATAGCCAAGATCAGGAACCCCGGTGTTCCGGGGAACAACTGGTGCTAGGACTGTGTCAGTGGTGAAGTCGTTGGTCAAAATGAGCGGTGGATATGTGGTCCTATTTGTTAAGTCCGCCAATAACGAAGCATTGATGCTGGTGGTGCCGATACCGCGCCAGCCATTGGTTGCCAGATAGCAACTGCCAGCGCCAACGGACTGAAAAATACCGTTGGTGCTAGCAGCGGTGGCGCAATAGGTCGGCGAGCTTTTTACCGTGCTAGAATTGGTAATCTGAATCATTAAACTGTTGACTAGGTCGAATTGACTTGTTCCCGAATAATCTTCAAGAGTCAACCGACCACATTCACTCACAGTCAAATGCTCTCCGGTACCGGTGTACGTGGAGCCATTAATGGCGGTTTGGTTTTGTTGTAATAGTACGTTTCTCAAGTAGAAGGTAGCAAAGTCGCCATACACGCCGTTTTGGCATTTAAGAATTTGGGAATGCGCTAACGTGGTGCCACTGTAGTTATAGAGATATAAGGCTTGGCGAGCGAAGGTAAAACGCAAATACTTCAAGTCGGCCCCAATCCCGTTTAACTTAACCATCGCACCGCCATAATAGCTTCCACTGGCCGGATTTCCTGTCGAGCCCGATATAATTTCTCCCACCGAATCGTCATCTATCGCCGTGAAGACCGCCGGGCGATATGCCGATGCGGTGCATAGCAATGTACCATTAAAATTGATCGATGCGCTGCTGTTAGTGGAATACTTTACAACTGTACCCCCTTCGATGGTGTTGGTTCCATAAAGGTAGACCGCATTGGTGACATAATAAGTGGTATCGCCACGGAACGTGAAATTGGTGGCCCCAGAAAGCAAAGAATAATCGAGGACAAAGCCTTTATTCCGCCCTGGCTTGGTGTTCAGAGCCAATTGGCCATTAGCTTGTTTTTGGTAGCTGGGAAGTTGCGCCCGGTAGAATGCTTGAACCTCGGGCCGCGCCACGGGCATGGGAGCATATTTGGCAAATTGGGAACGAGCCGCTGGCAACTCGATCCGATCCGCAGGTTGGGGATTCAAGGAAGCGCCTTCTTTGCCTTCGGCTGCCGCAGGTAAAGCTTCGAGAGATGCTTGAACACCACTAAACCACACCGATTCCACCAAAAAGGTCCGCCCATCGGCTTTTTGCCAATGTTTGATGACCGGAATTAGTTCAGTACCGTCCATCTTGTCATTTTCAACAGCAAAAGCCTTGCCAGGTCCCGTTCGCATGGCTCCAAAGCTTAATTCTTCGTCAAACACTTCGGGATTGGCATTTTTGCGTCCCGATAATGAAGGCGTTTGCCAAAATGTCCGTGTGTCCACCTTCGGTTCCGAGGACTCCTGAAACTCGGTCCAGACCTCCAACCGAGTGGTTGCTGGATCAAACCCGAATTCTTTGGGTGAGGGTGGATTTTCACGCAGTATCACGTCTTGCTCAAAGCCTGACTTCGTGTACGTATATCTCACATCTGCAAGGACATTTGAAAAACAATCGGAGTAAATCACCTGATTGGGAGGCAGGAGTTCCCCTGAACTATCTTTCAGAGTGGCGAACAAAACCGCCTTCCCAGTAGCATCATCATGGTAAGCCAAACCAACCGGCGTGCCCCGCACGCGCTGGCCGTCGGCGGTCAGTAAATCAATCACCCCGGTGACATTGAACTGCGGCGAGAAAACAACTTGGTGCGGTCCCTTTCGCGCGACCGCCCCCTTTTCGAAAGCTTCAATCGCCTCGATTGACTCCAACCATTGGCCGTTATCCCAATAGTGCATACCGGTCTCCAATTCCGTATAGCTATTGGTAATAACGATGGTCTCTTGATTGTCGTCAAGTGCTGTCTGATATGACTCCCAGACCCGGTGATGAGGCCCGCGTTCGGTGACGATGGGTTCCGAAGTCCGCGCTACGTCTTGGCCCAAAGCAATAACACCCCCAGCAAATAAGGCGAAAAGGACGGATGGTTTCATAGTTGTTGAACAAATCGTAATCACACAGTCTAATATTGCAAGTACTAATATGTTTTATATTGTTATATCGTATTATATATTAATGAGTGTAATGGATACCCATTAAGCACTATCACTATAATCCGCTTCGCGGGTCATACTACGCCCTGTTGAGTCCCTGTTGCTGCACGAAATACGATGAATCGCACCCTGACGATTTTTTACCGACAAGGCCCAATATCAAAACGACCAGATTCTTGCCTATTCATATATTCGCGGCAAATGGCCCGCTTCTTTCAAGAATTCGACTTTTTTCTCAAAATATTTTAGCCGACAAAAGTTGCCTTCGCTTTGTGCGCGCATAACCAACTCAGCTCGAATTATTTACGACGTTTCAAGACTCGAAAACGATGTTTTGCTCCAAAACCAAAGGATTCGCTCCCCTTTCTTTATGACTCTGGTATAATCCAAGTAGTGACCACTCCCATTCTGCATTTTGAATCGCTTGTCTTGCAGAAACGCGATCTTTCCCTTTTGCGCGGTCTGTTTGAATCGCGGGCAATGACTCCGAAACACATTGCCAGCCTGTACTTCGATGGACGTTCGGAAATGACTAAAAAACGGCTCCAGAAGCTCAAAGCAGCCAAACTCATCCACAATCGTCAGCGACGAATTTTTGAGTTGTCGTCTTTGTCCATAACCCGAAAAGGACTATTGTTTCTCAAAGAAAAAGGGGTTTTAAAGGATTACCCGGATTTCAATCTACCCGAGCTTGAACAGCGATCCAAAGTAAGCCCCCTTACGATACATCATGAACTTGAAGTCATGGACGTAAAAGTGGCCTTTCATTCGGCTATTCGGCAATTTCCCAGCTTTTCACTCACAGAATTTAGCACTTGGCCTTTACTCAATGAGTTTCAAACCATTTGTTCGAAACTGCACGGCAGAGAAATTCCGGTAAAACCTGACGCCCATCTGCGCATCCAGGAAAAAGCCTCCGAAAATGAAATCTACGAACACACATTCTTCTTTGAACTAGACCGCTCGACTGAAGTCTTGGATAGATTGGTGTTGCGGGCTAGTTGCTACTACGACTATTACCGTTCCGGCAGCTTTGCCATCCGTAACGGCGGAAATCGGTCGGATTACAAAGAGTTCCCTTTCCGAGTTTTAATGGTGTTTAAAACTCCCGAGCGGAGGAACAACATGGCGGAAAGGCTACTTCTCTGCAATCCGCCCATTTTGACGCAAGTTTGTCTTTCGACGATAGAGGAGGTGTTGGCCGATCCGTTAGGGGCAATCTGGTTTCGCCCCCTTGATTACCGAAAGACGGTTAACAGAACTCCATTTGAGCGGTTTTCAAGCGCGACAAGGTACGGATACAAGCGTCAAACTGCGCGCGAAATATTTATCGATGCGCATATCGAGAAAATGAAAATTTTGGCGGACGAGCCAAATAGCTAACAGAGTCTAATATTTTGAGTCCTTCACCATTTACCGGTCTCCCCCTTCGGCTGTGCTTTTTTTGAAGTTTTTCGCAAAAATCCCACGAAATTTTTTACGTTTTTTCATAACCCATTGATTCCCTAGACAATTATGTCTTTGACGAAGTGCAGGGGGGGGG
>MTLE01001785.1_pt1 | contig 11744 bp, 7 predicted proteins | sample 1982461 | NCBI WGS metagenome assembly MTLE01 (sample SAMN05712605, study PRJNA340218) | biofilm metagenome | isolation source: sample SPL anode biofilm adapted to -200 mV | place: USA | collected 2012-02-03
TAGTAGCCATGGTCTGTGAAGAGCCTGCTGAAGCACCATTTACTTGTAAAGACAAAGTAGAAGTAGTGGAACAAACTGTTGCAGTATTGCTATTGAATGAACTCCAAATTCTACACGCATATTCTGGATGATCGACGAATGGATTGCGATTGCCTTGGAGATATTCAGCTCCTTCGTTTCTATTTGTTTCATATGTGCTGACAGGATATTCTAAATTCCATTTTAGCATATCTGAAATTTTGCCCATTGTTGTGGTATAACCAGTATCGCCAGAGGCAATAGTGGTTTCATCGCTTAAGGATAATGATGAACTAGCAACCATACAATAGAAAATAATACGAGCTGCCTCGCCACGAACAGATTCAGAGTAACCAGCGGTATATGGATCCCATCCATTTGAACTCGTTGCGACGCCTTCAACATAGAAGGAGTTGCCACGATTACTATTTTCTGAAGAAATAGTTGGACGAGGCATGTGAATGTCTGCTTCAACATTCTCACCGCCACGTGAAACTGGCCACGCGTGTTCCTTATTGTAACTAGTCATAGTAGTCTTAGAATAAAAACTTGCTAGGGTTGTCCCATATTTTTGACCATTGCTATCGGTCGAAGTTGAACTATTTGGATCAAAGTCAGTATAAATATAAGGGCTGCTGCTCGAGCTTGTACCCATTGTGTCATATCCTATTGTCTTTGAACGCTTCTTGCTATTTAAAGATTGAAGTGAACTCAATAGTGTGCTGCCAGTTGCAGATGAACTAATGCCGCTATAGTATGTGGCTGAATCCCCATTTGTGTAAGTAGTACTTGGTGAATAAACAGCATTTGCTTCAATGTCTGCGCCTTTGTTTTCACTTTGAATAGCAAATGCGGCAGCTCCGGTTGAAATCGAGATTCCAAACAGCACTAAAGCGCTGATCATCATCCCTCTCAAACTTAGTGGTTTCATTATAGTATCCTCCTAAATGTGCATAGTTTTTCTAATAATGATAGTGATGTATTCGCATTCTAGTTATGTCAGCACACATTACAAAATACGTGATATATTACATATGAGATATTAACACACGCGAAGAATATTTGTTAAGCAAATTGAATTAAAAATTTATACGAAAAGCAGAAATGTAATAAAAAAATTCATTTCAGTTTCGATATCTAAAAATTTTTAGCCTATAAAATAATTAGATTTTTTTCTAAATAACGCCATTACAACATGACAAATTAAACTTGACATAATATGTATGAAATGTAAAAATAAACTTAACGAAACGCATTGCATTTTTAATGGATGAAAATCACGACTTTTTTGAATGTGAAGGGATTAGAAAAATGAAAAGATTAAAGCAAATACGCAAATCGAAAAAAATTACTCAAAAACAAATGGCAGCTTTGATATTTGTCAGCGAAAGAACTTACCAAAATTATGAATTAGGAGTAACTGAACCAAGTTTGTCAACTCTTCTTAAAATGGCAGAGGTTCTCGATACATCAGTTGATTATTTGCTTGGAAGAGATGATGATACTCATCTTAGCAATCATGACAAAGACGTGCTCGAACAAGCATTCTTAATCTTAAAAAAACAATAATTGATGGGATTTGGCCCATTTTTTTCTAGCCTTAATAGTGTACAATGTTTGTGTGGCTACAACAAATTATCAAGATTTACTCATTCGATTGAATAAAAATCGTGATTTAAATTACAATTCTTTTAATCGTTCTATTGCAAATACTAATTTAAAAAGTATTGGAGTAAGATTGCCAATACTTCAAAAAATATCAAAGGAACTAGTTCTTCAGCATGTTGATATTGCTTCTTTTCCTATCAATGAATATTACGAAGTTGACATGGTTATCGTTCTGACTAATTTATATGAAAAAAAGTCGGAAATATTAAAATATGAGTTTTTAGATTCATTTTTAGAACATGTCGAATGCTGGGCTATTTGTGATAGCGCAGCTTTAGCATTTAAAAGTCGTGATTTTACTTTAGCCAAATTATACATTGACAAATGGTTCAAATCGAAGGCTGTATTTAAGCGGCGTTTTGCCTATGTTTTATTATTATCTTCTTTTGTTAGTGAAGAACATTTAAACTACATTTTTCAAAATATTAAATTCGATGATGAATATTATGTCAAGATGTCAATTGCGTGGCTTATCAGTGTGTGCATGGTGAAGAATTATGATAAATCTTTGAAAATGCTATTAAAATTAAAAATAGATGACTGGACATTTAATAAAGCTATTCAAAAATGTCTTGAATCTTATCGACTTAGCGATTGTCAAAAAGAAGAGTTAAAAAAACTAAAACGACAAAAGGAGCACTTATGAAAAAATACATTATGGCTATTGATCAAGGGACAACTTCAACTAGAGCCATTTTATTCGACAAAAAAGGGAATTTAAAATTTTCAGCTCAACGTGAAGTGATGTGTCTATATCCTAAACCTGGCTGGGTAGAAGAAGAGCCTTTAAAAATTTTGATTTCGATGGTAGATGTTATCAATGATGTTTTAATAACCGCTAATGCTACGCTTGAAGAAGTTGATTCTATTGGTATAACCAATCAGAGAGAAACCACTGTAGTGTGGGATAAAAAAACAGGTTTACCTGTTTATAATGCGATTGTTTGGCAATCGCGACAATCTCAAAGCATTTGCGATGCTTTAAAATCACACAAAGAATTAATTCACGAAAGAACAGGTCTTCTTATTAACCCATATTTTAGTGCTTCAAAAATAAGGTTTATTCTCGACCATATTGAAAATGGTCAACAAAGAGCGGAAAAAGGAGACCTTCTTTTTGGAACCATTGATTCCTGGTTAGTTTATAAGGCTACAAAAGGAAAAACACACGCAACTGATGTTTCAAATGCTTCAAGAACAATGCTTTTTAATATCAATACTAAAAAATGGGATGACGAATTGCTTTCGCTTTTTAACATTCCAAAATGCATGCTTCCAGTTGTCCGACCATCAAGTTATGATTATGGTCGCTTAGCAATTTTAGATAGCAGTGTTCATATCATGGGCGTTGCTGGGGATCAGCAAGCTGCCTTGTTTGGACAAGCATGTTTTGATAAAGGCGAAAGCAAAAATACATATGGAACAGGCTGCTTTATGCTAATGAATATTGGTGATAAGCCAATTCTTTCAAAAAATGGCTTACTCACTACAATCGCTTGGGAAATTGATGGCAAAACAACATATGCGCTAGAAGGAAGCGTCTTCATTGGTGGAGCCATTGTGCAGTGGCTGAGAGATGAAATGTTTATGATACGCGATGCCGCTGAAAGCGAACATGTCGCAAAAAAGGTCAATGATAGCGATGGAATATATGTTGTTCCTGCATTCGTTGGTCTAGGCACACCATATTGGGACAATGATGCTCGAGGCGCCGTATTTGGGCTTACACGAGGCAGTTCTCGTGCAAATTTTGTTAGAGCGTGTCTTGAAAGCGTGGCCTATCAAAGCAAAGATGTTATAGAGGTCATGAAAAAGGAAGCGCATCTCGAACTTAAGAGTTTAAGAGTTGATGGTGGCGCGACTAAAAATGACTTGATGCTTCAATTTCAAGCCGACATTTTACATTGCGAAATACTTCTACCTACATGTCTAGAGACCACGGCATTAGGTGCCGCATATTTTTCGGGTCTCAAATCTGGTTTTTGGAAAGATATAGAAGAAATTAAGAAACTCCATTGTTATCAAAAACAATTCAAACCTAAAATGCCTATAAAAGAGGCAAAAACACGTTATGCAAAATGGAAAATTGCGGTCAAGGCGACTCGAGTTTTCAAGTAAAAAAAGACAAATATGTCATAAAGACATATTTGACTTAATACTATTATTATGATAATATAAATACGTGCTTTTTCCTTTTGAAAATATTGACAATGCATTAGTTATTGCTCCTAATTCAATTAAGGACTATTTTTTTACTAATCAAAAAAATATATCGCAAACCAAATTTTTAAATAGAAGAGAATTGATTGAGAATATCTATCCAAAAGTTTCATTAGAAGCAGTAGTTGAACTTCATAATCATTTTCATCTTTCTTATCAATATGCCAAAGCTGTTTGCGATAATATTCAATACATTGATGATCGACATTATGGCTTGCCAAAACTTGATGAATTGTCTTCTTATTTTGTATATTTGAAAAATAGAAATCTTATTTCTTTCGATGAACTATTTATCGAATATTTAAAAACAAAGCATCTTTTCATTTTTGAAAGTGAAATTGATGAATCCATGATTACTCGCCTTTTACAATTTGGCATAAAATGTGAAGTCGTTCATTACGGTAACGTTTCAAAAATCAAATCAGTTTTGACCTTTGATGATATATATGAAGAAATTCATTATATTTCAAACGAGATAGCAGAACTTATCGCAAAAAAGGTCGACATCAATAAGATTTTTATTTTGGGTGCTGATGAAGCTTATTTTTATTGTTTAAAAAAGTATTGCTCATTTTTTGGATTTGAAGTTCAGCACGACAACGACTTGTCACTATTTAATTTGAACATAACTACTAATTTTTTAAACTTGTTAAAGACAAATGATATAGAAACAACATATGCCACTATTAAAGAGAAATATAATGATGAAATCGATATTCGCAATTTGCAACTCATCGTTAAAACACTTATCCCATATGAAAAATTAACTATGGATAATGAATTTCGCCAAGAACTATATAAAAACTTGTTGAAAAGCACGCCAGTTATTCATCAAAAATATCGTGATGTTGTCAGGCTTATTAACGACTTTAATTTTGCTCCAGATTCACATGTTTTTATTGTTAATTTTTCAAATGGTGTATTCCCAAAGTCTTTTAATAATAATGATTTTTTATCCGATAAGGAAAAAGAAATTCTTTGCTTAACAACAAGCGACAAATTAAATGAGCAAGAACGCCGAACTGTCGTTCTATCTCTCTCACAAAATAACGTTGAAAGTATTTCATTTAAAGAATCATCGCCATCTGGTCAATCTTATATTTCTTTTTTAGTAAAGGAACTTGGATTAGAAACAAGAAAACCTGCATTTCAAAAAAATCAATTTGGCAAAGTATATTTGGAGTTGCTTCTATCATCTTATAAAGATAGTAAAAGAAAGTATCTTTATGCTCACCCATATTTTTATTCATTAGATAATCGCATTTATGTCCCTTATATGATTTATGACCATAGTTTTAAACATTTCAATGCCACTTCATTTGATAAACCGATGCATTATTCATTTTCTCAATTTTCAACATTTTTTGAATGCAGTTTCAAATATTATCTAGATCGGATTTTGTGCATTGGTGATTTCGAAGACAATTTTCCTGCTAAAGTTGGCACCTTAATTCATGGTGTATTGCAGGAGAATGCCAAATCAAATTTTGATTTTGATACAACTTTTGACAATGTTGAAAATTCTTTAAAATTTACCACACGTGAAAAAGTTTTGTTAAGAAGAGTAAAAGAAAACACTAGAAATGTCGTTTCTTTTGTCCAAAAGCACGAAAATGGGAATCAATATATTGATAAGATTTACACAGAATTGGATGCTTCCTATAATTTGAGTAGTAAATCGACCATATTTGGAAAAATTGACAAATTAGTTTTGACTAATAATAGTGGTCAAAAAGGTTATTATATAGTCGATTATAAAAGCACAGTAAAAGCATTTGATGAAAGACAACTAGCTTTTGGTTCGTCGCTTCAGCTCCCTTTGTACATTTTATTGAGCAAAAATCGTGACGAGGTTGTCAATCGCCATTTAATTGGCATCTATTTTGAACAAATTACTTCAAAAGTTTTTGCTATTCCAAAAAAAGATGATTTAGCTGCTAGTTATTATAAACAATTTACTTTATCTGGCCCAACCTGCGACAATCGAGATTTAATTGCAACGATTGATCCAAATATTTCAAGTTCTGATTATATTAGTGGTCTAAATCTAAATAAGGATGGTTCTTTCAACAAAAAATTCAAAGTTATTAACGAAGATAAATTTTCCCAACTGAGCGTTATTGCATTATCTTTAGCAAATAAAGCCGATTTGGCGATTAGAAATAATCAATTCGATATCAATCCTCTTAGATATTCTTCTAGTTTAACATCATGCACATATTGTCCTTATCGCAGTATTTGTTATCGTCAAGAAAGCGATTTAACTTATGCAAAATTGGATGAGGAACGGGGTGAAGGCGATGAGTAGAAAGTGGAAAGACCAACAAAAAGCTGCTATTGATTGCCGCGAAGGCAAGTATTTGATTTCAGCTGGAGCAGGTAGTGGAAAGACTGCTGTTTTAACTCAAAGGGTTACCGATTTAGTTTTAATAGAACATGTCGATATTGGAAGCATCCTTGTTTTGACATTTACCGAGAAAGCGGCAATGGAGATGAAAACAAGAATTCGCGAATCGATTTTAAAAGACCCATCAGCTATTCACTTAGCAGGTAAAATTGACTCGGCCAACATCATGACTTTTGATGCTTATTTTCTATCGCTTGTCAAACAATTCAACTACGTGCTTGGTATTTCAAAAAATATATCTATCATCAATCAATCGGTCGATGAGGTATTGCTTCAAAGAGCAATTCGCGAATCGTTTGATGAATACTATTCAAAAGGAGATCCACTATTTGAAGAAATGATTTTTAAATATGCTGTCGATGATGATAGGCGACTTATCGATTTTGTATTTAGATTTTACAAATCGATCGTCTGCTTAAAATTAGACAAAGAATCATATTTACAAACATATGATGAACAATACACCAAAAAAGATTTGCTGGATAAATGGCTGAATGAATATGTGCAAACACAGCATGATTGCATTAGAGATTTAATCGCTAATATCACACCATATTGTGAAGACTTGCAAAGCTTTGAAGCGTTGCGTGCATCGTTAGAGCAAACAAACAAAATCAAAGATTTTGATGCTTTCGAACTAGCGCTCAGAAATACCATTTTCCCGGCAAAACCACGCGGACTTGACGGCGAATATTTCGACGATAACTATCTTCCTTACAAAAATATTTTAAGAGAATCATGCAATGTTGATCGCTATCTAAATATTGTTGACAAGTTTTCTAGCGATTCGTCATATTGTCAGGTCATTATCGATATTATAAAAAACTTTGATGACAAACTCTCTGAATATAAAAATAAATATGAAGTATTCACTTTTAACGATATTGCTCGTTTTGCATATAAATTGGTGTCAATTCCGGAGATTTGCGCTCAAATCAAAGATTCTCTTAAATATATCATCGTTGATGAATATCAAGACACGTCAGATTTGCAAGATGCTATTTTAAGCAAAATTTCACGAGGAAACGACTTTTTCGTAGGTGATATTAAACAATCGATTTATGCCTACAGAAATGCCAATCCAAAATTATTTAAAAAACAAATTCATGATTCGCCAAAAGACCATGTGATAACAATGCCGCATAACTTCCGTTCTCGTAGAGAAGTACTTGCTGGTATCAATGAAATTTTTTCGCACATTATGAGCGATCGTTTTGGAGGCGTAGACTATAAAGATCATCAAAGTTTAGAATTTGGCCAAACCGATTATGAAAATGATGGAAAAATTAATCAAAATTTTGACATTGAAGTTTACACATATAAATTAGACAAAGAGCCTATTGGCGAAGATGAGTTAACAATTGATATTCCAGAAGAGACAAACGCCGCGACGATAGAAGCTAGAATTGTTGCCGACGATATAATCACAAAAATAAATGATGGCTTTTTAGTTTTTGAGGGTGGTGCAGTACGAAAATGCCGCTTTTCAGATTTTGTTATTTTAGTCGACAAAAGAGGTAACTATAATCAATTTAAAAAAGTGTTTGCTAATAGCAATTTGCCACTTTCTTGTGACGATTCACAAGATTTAAAAATTCAAGATATCGTGTTGCTTATTAGGAACATTTTGAAATTTATATCAGACTATATTAAAAAAGATGAAAGCAATTATTCATTTCTTTTTACTTCAATCGCTAGAAGTTTTGCTTTTAGAAAAAATGATGGCGATATTTACTACATCATTAAAAACAATCTTATTCAGCAAACAGAAATCTATAAAAAAATTGAAGTTCTTGCTGCAAAACTTGGATCGTGCAGTATTTCTGAATTTCTTGAAAAAATAATTGATAAATTTTCGCTTATAGAGAATTTGGTGTTCCTTGGCGATATCGAAACGAACAAACTGACTATTGAAAGCTTGGTTAAAACGGCAAAAGACTTAGACAAATTGAATTCATCGTTGGATGATTTGGTTTTGTTATTTGAAGATTTAGATTCTTTGGATATCAAATTGACATCTGACAAAGACATGTCATTTTCAGATGCAGTTCGACTTATGACCATTCATTCTTCCAAAGGACTCGAATTCCCAATCGTGTACTATCCTGGATTATCATATAAATTTAATGAAACAAATTATGTTAACAAATTCATGGTATCCAATGCCTATGGTCTTATTTTTCCTGACACATCCTTAAATGAATATAAGAATCCAATATTCGAACTTAATAAAATATATGCTAGGCAAGATAATATTTCAGAAAGGATTAGGCTTTTATACGTGGCCTTAACTCGCTGCAAGGAAAAAGCCATTATTGTCATCCCGGAAATGCCACGAGAAAATAAAGGGGCCGGAGAATGCAAATCGCTTGGTCAAATATTAAATATTGGGCTCGAGCAATTTAAGAAAATCGACAAGACTAATGCATTGATTCATCCACGTCTTGAAAATAGTTTTGTCCCACAAATCTTAAACATCGAATTTGAAATGCCTGAAATTGAAGTCATTCCTCAAAAAATGGTTTATAAGCACGCCTCAAAAGATTTCAGCTTATCGTATTCATCGGACGCTCTTAGCTTTGGTAATAAAATGCACCGGTACATGGAAATGGTGGACTTTAAAGATATCAATCTCAACTTTATCAAAGATGAAAATGACAAAAAAATTATTCAACGTGCCTTGAAATCTCCTATTTTTTCATCATCAAGTCGAGCCATCAGTTATCATGAACTAGAATTTTACGATGAAGAAAAAGACCTTCATGGGGCTATCGATTTATTGCTAGTTTATGAAGATCACATCGATATAATCGACTATAAATTAAAAAATATCAGCGATGAAGAATACGACCAGCAATTAAATACCTATGGCGAATATATCGAAAAGAAAACTGGCAAAAAACCACATAAATATTTATTATCATTACTAGATGGAAACTATCGTGTGGTAGAATAAAAATATGAGTGAAATTAGACTTTTATCCCGTGCTGAGTTTGATGAGGTTTATAGCAAAATTAAACCTTCTTTAGAATTGGACGTCGATTTTTTATACCACGCTTATGAAGAAGCCAACGAAGCTGCTAAAGAACTGATTGAAACCGGACCATTTGGAAAACTTACAACGATTAACCCGGTGATTCTCATTTTATATATCGTTAATGAGCACTTTTATTTTGTTGCCAATAATCCTACTGCGGATTTTGCCGCGCTGTGCCACGACGAAAAATATTTGACTGCTATTGTCTCGATGTCTCTCGATAAATATTTTACAAATGAACATTTAGCCTTTCATAAAACATCGTTTGCCAATCGCTACTTGCCTCCGATTTCAACGTTGAATGTATATTTGAACTTTATTTTAGGAATGCTTTCTCGCTACAACAAATTCAATCCTTCTGAAACATTAGTGGTGGATATTATGAACAAAGGCTTTTCAATGGGAAAAGCCATTCTTGACCTTCTTGTTAACGGCTTTGAAACAGAAGCATTTTCTACTTGGAGAACACTCCATGAAACAGAATGTATTTTAACTGTTATTACAAAATATGGGGAACCTGTCATTAAAGAATACTTAAAACATATGGACTATGCGACCGCATTTCGTGGTGGATATTTTTCGAAGGAAGAGACGGATAAAATCTTTATAAATATCAAAGAGGAAATGCGAACATTAGATCTTAAAAGTAAGGACATGAAAAGATTTATCGAATACGGTTGGCTGTTGGGTGTTCCTGATGTCATGCAAATTCCAGATTTTAAATTCAATTTTCGCGATGGAGTTGAAAGAGTAGCGCTTTTAAGCCAATATTCCGATACTTATGAAATGTCGAGTGAAATTGCTCATTCTTCTCCATTATTGATCTATTCTAAGCGCGACTATTTCTATGTTTTGACTTTGCTCAACCTTTATGAATCATTTTTTAGACTTGAAAAAATATTCTCTTCTATCTATCTACAAAATGTGAATGATGATGAAAAAAATAAATACGAAATTATGCGCAAGATGTATTTTGCTCAATTGATGTCTATATATCAAGTCGAAAAATCACATTTTATTGCTTTAAATCAAAAGCACTAACATATTGTTCATAAAATATCTTGAAAATATGTTTACTAAAACATATTATTTTTAGGAGGTTATTTTATATGAAAACACTAAAACAAGTAGACCCTGAAGTATTCGATGCACTTCAAAAAGAAACAATTAGACAAAATGAACATATCGAACTTATCGCTAGCGAGAATTTTACTTCTCCGGCCGTTAGAGAAGCATGCGGTTCGATATTTACTAACAAATATGCCGAAGGTTATCCTGGAAAAAGATATTATGGCGGATGTGAAAATGTTGATATCGTTGAAAATTTAGCTATTGAAAGAGTATGCGAATTATTTCATGTTAAATTTGCTAACGTTCAGCCACATTCTGGTTCACAAGCCAATATGGCGGTTTATCGCGCTTTGCTTAATTATGGTGACACTGTTCTTGGCATGTCACTTGATGCTGGCGGACATTTAACTCATGGATATCATCTTTCATTTTCTGGAAGTGACTATAAGTCATTTTCCTATGGAGTGAATCCTAAAACCGAAATGCTTGATTACGATGAAATTGAAAAAATCGCACTTGAAGTTAAACCAAAAATGATTATTGCAGGAGCTTCTGCCTATTCTCGTTTTATCGATTTTAGACGTTTCCGTGAAATCGCTGATAAAGTCGGTGCTTATCTTTTTGTTGATATGGCGCATATCGCTGGACTTGTTGCGGCAGGATTACATCAAAACCCGTGCCAATACGCTCATGTAGTGACGACCACAACCCATAAGACTCTACGTGGTCCACGTGGCGGAGTAATTCTCACTAACGACGAAGAATTATTAAAAAAGATTAATAAAGCGGTTTTCCCCGGAATTCAAGGCGGGCCACTTATGCACATTATTGCTGGCAAAGCCGTTGCTTTTAAGGAAGCTCTTGAACCATCATTTGATCTATACCAGGAACAAGTTGTCAAAAATGCCAAAGCAATGGCAGATGAACTCGCAAAACTTGGTTATCATATCGTGAGTGGTGGAACTGACAATCACTTATTGATATTTAATGTCTGGGATATTGGTTTAACAGGTAAAGAAGCTGAAAATATTCTTCATTCAGTAAATATTACTGCTAATAAGAACACAGTGCCAAACGATACTCAGCCTCCAATGAAAGCTTCAGGCATCAGGCTTGGTTCTCCTGCTATGACTACCCGTGGATTCAAAGAAAATGAATTCCGACTCGTTGCTCACTTTATTGACCGTGCATTAAAAAATAAAGATAATCCGGTCGAACTAGAAATCATTAAGCAACAAGTTGTGGCATTGACAAAACAATTCCCACTAGAATAAATTCTTAAAAAATAAAAAAACGTGCCAATGATGTGTACCCAGTTTCCT
>MTLE01004343.1_pt1 | contig 11744 bp, 10 predicted proteins | sample 1982461 | NCBI WGS metagenome assembly MTLE01 (sample SAMN05712605, study PRJNA340218) | biofilm metagenome | isolation source: sample SPL anode biofilm adapted to -200 mV | place: USA | collected 2012-02-03
GGCGCACTCGGACAGCCTCTTAGAGACCATCTCTCCCTTTGCGGTTTTGCTGAGTCAGCAATCTCTAATTTCGAATGGCGGATTTGCCATTTTTTATCCTGCTAACAACCCCTAAAGACCACAAAAAAACGCGCGGACCCAGCCTGAGCTCGATCCGCGCGCGAGTTGAAAGGGAGGCGATTAGACGTCGCAGATTTGGATGCCTTGGCGCAAGGAAACCAGGGGTTCGCGTTTGGGGATGAATTCTTGCGCGACGTAGCCTTTGAACCCGGTGGCCACGATGGCTTTCATGATCGCCGGGTAGTATAACTCTTGGGTCTCGTCGATCTCGTTACGGCCCGGGTTGCCGCCGGTGTGGTAATGGGCAATGTACGGCGCGGCTTCTTTCAAGGTACGAATGACATCGCCGTGCATGATCTGCATGTGATAAATGTCGTACAACAGTTTGAAGCGCTCCGAACCCACCCGCTTGCAGAGTTCCACGCCCCACTTCGTTTGGTCGCATTGGTAATCTTTGTGATCGACCTTGCTGTTCAAGAGTTCCATCACCACGGTGACCTTGTTTTCCTCGGCCACTTTCATGATGCGTTTCAAGCCGATGGCGCAGTTTTCGAGGCCCTTTTCATCGTCCAACCCTTTGCGATTGCCGGAGAAGGTGATGATGTTGGGGAATCCGACTTTGCCCACCTTGGGGATCTCACGTTCGAAGGCCGCCACGTATTTATCGTGGTTTTCGAGCCGATTCCAGCCATCGCCGATGCTCGTGGGCCCGTTGCACATGGCGCTGATCAAGCCGTATTTCTGGAGCGTGGGCCATTCCCCCTCGCTGGTCAAATCGATCGAAGCGATGCCCATATCCTTGGCGGCTTGGCACAAGTCATCCAGCTTGATGCTGCCATAGCACCAGCGGCAGACGGAATGGTTGATGTTGCCTTTTAATTTGGCCGGGCCGCTTTCGGCGGCGGAAGTATTTGCGATAGAACTCATGCCAATAAGAGCCGCGCCAGTTGTCAGGTTGCGCAGGGCTTCGCGGCGGGTAAGTGGTTGGGACATAAAGTTGTGTTGAGTTACGGATTCATCGGGGCTGGCCTCGAGGCAACAGTCACCTATGGTTATTTTGTTACCTACTACGATTACCGTGGAAAAAGGTGCCCGTCAAATGCGATTGCGGACCGATCAGCGCTGCGAGGCGTTCGTTTGGAACAAAGCTTGGATCATTTCGTACTGTTCCAAGGTCTTGATCATGAACCGGGGCACGTCGTCGGTGCTGAGGTTCAAGGCTTTGAGCGCGGCCTCCTGATGGCGCAAGGCGAAGGAATAGTAGCCGTAGCAGTGGCCAATCAAACAGGCAATCAAGTTGCCCAAATAGACCAGGGCGGCCAAGCGTTCATGGGGGGCGGCCGCGCTGGGATCGTGATGGCCGCGCACGGCGTGGATCAGGCTTTCGGGGAATTGCCACCGGGCCAAGAGCCGCGAACCCACATGGGCGTGTTCCACCCCCAATAATTGAGTCTCCACTTCGGTCAGGGTAATTTGCGGATCGTTGGCAAAGGCTTTTTGATAATACGGCTGCGCGTCAACCAACGGTTCGGAGAGGATCACTTTGCCCAGGTCATGCAGCAAAGTGGCCGTAAACGCCAAAGTTTCGTTTTCCTGGATCTGGCGGGCGGCGATTTGGGCGGCAATGGCGGCGGTGACCGAATGGCGCCACAACTCCCCTGGCCCTATCCCATACCCTGGCTGGGCGGGGGCCAGCAAGGAGGCGCCGCTGATGGTGGCCACCATTTGGTAGACTTGGCGGAAGCCCAGGCGGGTAACGGCTTCCTGCAAATCCCCAGCCGGCATGGAATTACCCAGAAAGGCGCTATTGCACAACCGGAGGACGCTGAAGGTGAGGTGAGGATCGCGGGAAATCAAATCGACCAAGCGGCCGCTATCCGTGTTGGGCTGGCTGAGCAGCACCAGCAACTGGGGCAGCACGCGCGGCGCCGGAGGCAAGGAAGTGGCCTGCGCCAGATAATCCTCTGCGGTTAGCCGGGGCACAAAATGAATTCCTCCTGCTGGCCGGAGACTTTGAGCCGCACTTCGCCCGTCCCGACGTTCAAATACATCGACCGGCTGCTCAGCCCCCCCACTTGTTCGGCGTGAATGCGCAAGCCGTGGGCCTGAAAGATGCTGGTCATGGCTTCGTAATTGCGCTTGCCGATGTTGAAAAAGCCACTGGCATCCATGATCTGCGCCCCGCCCGCCACGCAAATGCGCAAGCGGTGCTTCTGGGCCTGAAATTCATACGCGGCACGGAAGAGGGCCGGAATGCCAGTATCGATAAACATGGCCGGCTGCGAGGCGGCCTTGGTTTGGTTGATGCTCGAATCGGGCAGCATCGCGTGCAGCAACGCGCCAACCTTGACCACCGGATCGTAAATCGCAACCCCTAGGCACGACCCCAAAGAATAGGTGGTGAGCACGGCGTTCTGATTGTTCGTGGCCGCCAAATCGGCAATATCAACCACAACTCTCAGAGAAAATCCGCTCAGTGATGGCGCTGGCATTTCGCTTTAAAAAATATCTCCCTGTGAATTAGTTATGAATTACCCGTACGATCACTGTCCGGCGTTGGCCGGCGTTCGTTGGCACCTATGCTGACTCATAATTAGAATTTGATATAACCGCGTCCGGCCCTCCTGGGCTGATGTCCAAGTCCCATTCACGCTATTGCTCATCGGCTTCCGGCGTAAATACTTTAGATCGGGTTTCGTGGTCTTTCACCTTAATTTGCACCTATAACCAACTGCGCGCAAGCCTGATGCGCTACCATTGCTGGTGGCGGATTTAAACCGCAGGATTTTGAAACTTTCATCCCGGGCCGCGGGTTGTTATCTTGAGGCTAGGCCAGCCATGAGTGAGACACGGACATTTGAAGAATTTATGCAGACCTATCAAGATATGGTCTTCAGCACCGCCGTGCGCTTATTGAGCAATGAGACCGAGGCGCAAGATGTCGCCCAGGAAGCCTTCCTCAAAGCCTACGAGCATTGGGAGGAAATCGCCGCTAGCCCAACCGCCGGGGGCTGGATCAAGACGGTCGCCCGCAATTTAGCTTTAAACCATTTGACCCGGTACCGCGCCCGGTGGAAAATGTTCTCTGAAATGTCTGATCCCGAAGAAGATCGGGATTATGGAGCGGAACTGCCAGCCCTGAATGACACTTCCCTATCGGCCGATCAAAACGATCGTTACCGGCTGTTGGAGCAAGCGGTGGAATCACTGCCTGACGGGCAACGCATCCCGTTGGTGCTCTATCACTTTGAAGACATGGCATATGAAGATATCGCCGCTTATTTAGGGGTCTCGCTGGCGAAGGTGAAGACGGATATTCACCGGGCTCGCCTCGCTTTATATCAAAAATTGCGCCATCGCGCGGAAGAATGCCTGGATTGGGTGCCTCCTGTGGCTCCGAAAACCGCACCCCGAACGAATCCAGGCGGTACCCGGCTTAGTTATTCAACCGTTTAATTGTTATGGAACGCAAATTCGAACAAGAATTGGAAACGCTCGTGCATCGGGAGCTTAAACGGCTGCCGTTACGCCCGGCCCCAGCTACCCTGGCGCCGCGCGTGCTGGCGGCCATTCAGGCCCGAACGGCGCCGGTTCCCGCCTGGAAACGGCCCATTTGGACCCTGCCACGCCGCACCCAGTGGCTGATCACCCTGCTCTTTCTTTCCGTCTTCGCCACCGCCTACAGCTGGTTGCTGGCGTCCCCGTCCTTTGCGGAATGCCTGGATATTTGGACCCAACTGGCCGCCTTGGGCCAGACGTTGCAGGAATGCGGCGAGACGTTGCTCAGCGTGGCCGCCGCCTCGGTGCAATCGCTGAGCCAATTTTGGCTGATGGTTTTCGTGACGATGGGATTGGCGGCGTATCTCTTTTGCCTGGCCACGGGAAGCCTGTTCTACTCGGTCGCCATTAAACGAAATTGAGGGGGAAATTATGCGAGCAATCACAGGCTGGATGAACCGATGGCTGGGAATAGGGCTGCTAGCGGCGTTTTGCGCCACCGCGGCGGCAGCGCAAGGCCGCATCGAGGACGTGGAGCAGACCCAAGATGGCACACGCACGGATTTGCCCACGGCGGTGGAGATCGAAGCCATCGATCAAAAGGACATGCCCAATCCCGCCCCCGTGCCCTTGAACCCGCGCAAGGACCGCCGGGATGTGGTCGAGTTTGGCCATAGTTACCACTTGGGCCCAGACGACACCGCCCAGGAAGTGGTGATCTTCGGCGGCAACGCCCACATCGAGGGCCAAGTGCGGGGCAACGTGGTGGTCCTGGGCGGCGACGCCATCATTGATGGCCGGATCAGCGGCAACGTGGTGGCGGTGGGCGGCAACGTCAGCCTGGGGGTCAAAGCCCGGGTGCATGAAAACGCCGTCTCGGTGGGCGGCACGGTGAGCACCAACCCGGGGCACAAGATTTCCGGCAAAATCGTGTCCTTCCCCGTTGGCAACTTGTTTGGCTTTCCCCTATTTGGAGGGCGCAACAGCTGGCTGGGTTATTGGCCGTTCTTAGGCCATACCCCGTTCGTGATTTTAATTCTATCCTTCTTGCTGCCCCTGGCTCTCTACATGGCCATTGCCGCCTTGTTCCCCCGCGCCTTGCAGCAAGGTTCAACCACGGTGGCAAATTCTCCCATTAAAGCTTTGTTCGCCGGCATCTTGGGCATGCTATTGACCGGGCCCATCGTGCTCTTGTTGCTCATCTCCATCGTCGGCATTTTGGCCATCCCGTTTGTTACGCTGGGACTCCTCGCAGCCTTCCTCTTCGGCAAAGCGGCCGTCTATCGGTACGCGGGAGGCAAGGCGGGCTCCATGCTGCGCCCCCAATCTGCACTGCACGTGGTTTGGGCGGTGGCGCTGGGATTTCTCTTGCTGCGGTTCATCGGCTGGGTGCCGCTGCTCGGGGGCGTGGTGAGCTTCCTGGTGGCCGCGATGGGCTTCGGCGCGGTCTTGCTGATGGTGTTTAGCGGGAACCGCCAAAAGCCGCCTTTGGGCACCATTCTCCCGCCTACTCCCAAACCGTACAACCCGGCCACTCCCAGCAGTGTGCCGCCCATCATGCCCACGCCGCCGCCGATGCCGCCTCCCGCGGCGTCCGCCATGACCGGCACCGTTGCCAGCCAATTCGCCGAGGCCCAGCCGGCCACTCCGGTTTTGCGTTCAGAACCTCTTTTGCCACCGCTTATGCCACTGACCTCCACCCCCTCGGAACCCGCGCTCGCGGGCCACCCCCCCGGCATGCCGCCAATTCCCCCCATTTCAAACTCGCCTTTGCCACCGCTGCCACCCTTGGAGCCGCCACCCATCATCCCGATGGCCTCAGTTATTGGCGCAGCGGCGGCCGCTAGCATACCCAAAGGCCCGTTGGTCGCGGTTACTTTTTGGAAACGGCTGTGGGCGGCGTTGATCGACGGCACTTTCGTGTCCGCGGTGGCGATCTTCATCCTGCCCCATTTTATGACCGATGACCCCAATAAATTCACCTTTTGGCTGGTCGCATACTTTGCCGGCATCTGGGCCTGGCGCGGTACTTCCTTGGGGGGAATCATCATGCAATTGCAGGTGGTGCGGCTCGATGGGCAACCTCTGAAGCCCGAAGTCGCGATCATCCGCGCCGTGGCCGCGGTGCTTTCCGCCCTGCCTTTAGGCCTGGGGTTTATCTGGTGCGCCTGGGACGCCAAAGGCCAGACGTGGCACGATAAAATCGCCGGCACCATAGTCATCTCCGCCCCCACCCCGCAGTCGCTCATATAAGCTCCAAACGCGCTTGCCGATTTTCCCGGCCTTGCCATGATGCCCGCCATGCGTGCCAATGGATATGCGACGGGGATCAAATTTCAAATCACCGATAATTACGAGGCGATGAGCCAGGCGGCTGGCGCCTACTTGATGGCGGAAATCGAGCGGAAACCCGGAATGCTCTTCTGCGCTTCCGCCGGGTCCACCCCCGCCCGCATGTACGAACTGCTGGCCGCGCGGCGCGCGCAAACCCCGGCGGCGTTCAGCCAGTTGCGCGTCATCAAAATCGATGAATGGGGCGGCTTGCCCATGGCCGATCCCGGCAGCTGCGAAACCGGCCTGCAAAGCCAGTTGCTCCGCCCGTTGGGCATCGGCGCGGACCGTTACCAAGGTTTCAATAGCCAGCCCGCTGATTTCGCAGCCGAGTGCGCCCGCGTGGCCCAATGGCTGGCCGCCAACGGCCCGATCGATGTTTGCCTCCTCGGATTGGGGCTCAACGGCCACATCGCCATGAACGAGCCGGCCCCGGCCATGCGCCCGCGCGCCCACCAATCACAACTTGCCCCCGGTTCGCTGCATCACCCCATGCTGCGCGATAGCACGCACAAACCCGTCTGCGGCCTCACCCTTGGCATGGCGGATATTCTGCAAGCCCGCCGCGTGCTGCTGCTAGCCAACGGCGCCCACAAACAAACGCCCTTAAAACACCTGCTCGATCCCCGGATTTCGCCCGAATTCCCCGCCTCATTCCTGTGGTTGCACCCGGATGTCACGGTCCTGTGCGACCGCGCGGCGCTGCCCGAGGGTTTTGAAATACCCCCCGCCTAAAAGGAAAAATTGCGCCGATTTCCCGCTACCGCTGATTAACTAGCACCATGCAAACCACCGAAAGAGCTTCCTTGTTGCGCAAGTTGCGCTGGGTTTTGGCCTTTTTCTTGGCGGGCTTGGTGGCCAGCGGCCTGACGGCTTTTCCGCTGCAATGGGAACTCGATCAATTGATCGCGTTTTTGGGCTGGGAGCATTTGGCGCCATCGCAAGTAGGCAACGGATTCGGATGGTGGCTTTTGACTGTGCGCGATGGGTTGCGAGAAAGTTATAAGGAATATCCCTGGCTGGCTTACGGGACGGATTGGCTGGCCTTTGCGCATCTGATCATCGCCGTGTTTTTCATAGGCGCGTATCGCGATCCCGTGCGCAACCTCTGGATTTTTCAAGCGGGCCTGATCGCTTGCGCATTGGTCCTTCCCCTGGCGCTAATCTGCGGACCGCTGCGGCATATTCCCTTCGGCTGGCGATTAATCGATTGCTCGTTCGGCGTTTTCGGTGCCATCCCCCTGCTCTACTGCCTCCGCCTCGCCCGCAAGCTGGAGCAAGCGCCCGCCGCTTAATCCGTCTTACCACCCGGCGCGCGTGCCGTAAGCGTCGCGAGTCTTTTCCGCGTCCGTGGCGCTGACACCGTAGGTGCTCCACTGGCCGATCACACCGTCGTAATTGGTGCCCACGGGATCGAGCACCGCGCGCGGGCTATCACCCTTGCCGTCACAACACACCTTTTCATCAATCGAAGTCCAGCACACGCGGTAATGCATGATGGAGTAATAATCGTAAGTGGTGGCACTGGTGATCCAATTGGTTTTCGGCAACCAATCGTAATCGCCCCGGCGCTGGGGCTTGAGATTGTCGTAATTCACCGTGACGTAGGCATCGCGATCCCAGCGCGAGTGTTCATGATGATACCCCAGGGCATGCCCCAACTCATGCACCGGCATCCAGATGCCTTGGCCCCACCAGAAAGCGGTGATATTGATATCGGTGCGCCCGCCGGGATTATAACCTACATGGCTGGTGTTGTTGCCCGCGTCCGTGCGGCCCGTGAAATAGACGTAAGAAGTCTGGTTGCTGCGCGGGACAAATTGGATGGCCGCGCCCGTGGCCTCCCATTTGCGCATGGCCAGCAGCACGGTCTGTTGCTGGGCAGCGTCCAGTTGGGAAATATCGTAGGGCACAATGCCGCCCGGCCAGAGCAAGGGCGTAGTGGGATGCTCTGCGCGATGCGCGGGGTCCGACTCTCCCGAGGCGGAAAGCCGGTTAACGGCCGGCGCTTCCGCCTGTGCATTCCAAACCAGCCAAGCCGCTCCCGCGGCCAGCCCAACCGTTCCCAAGCCATGCAGCCATTTCATGCGGGCAAATTAAGCGAGCCGCCGCCAGATGGCGAGCAGTACTTTAAGGCTTTCGCCCTTCGTTCTAAGCTCTCTTACTGCCCGTTTACGGATTCGCCGCGCCGGGCGTGGGCGTTTGGATTTCCCAGACTTCCGCACTGGCGGCCGAACGGCCGTAGGCGCGGTCGGAGGATTGGGCCGTGTACGTCACGGAATCGAGGGTCAGGTTCAGATTGGCGTCGGTGTCGATCAAGAACACTTGGCCGCCGATCGCGGGCAATTTGAAATTGGCGTGCAACCCCGGCGTGGACTCGGTGTCTTTGTCCATCCAAACGATGAGAAAACCACCGGCAGGGATCGTCGTGCCATCCGGAAAAACCCACTTGCGCGGCTTGTCCGGATCGTCCGTCAAATACCGGCCAGAGAGATTGGCCTCACTCGCCGTGAGATTGCGCAATTCGAGATAATCATCGTTTTGGCCTTGGGGATCTTTGGCGGCGTGGTCGTTGACCGCGAGGATTTCATTGATCACCACCGGGGTATTGGTGGCCGCGGCCATGGCCACGTGATAACTGTAGGTATCCTCTTCAGCATGGGCGGGAGCAAACACCGCGGCTTTGGCGGCGTTGCCGGAGCGCGCTTCAATATAATAGTGAATTTTTTTGCCCGCCGCAAAGTTCGTGGTGTAACCGCCGTAAATCCCATCCCCCGCCGCGCCGTCGCCATGCTGGCCATCGTCGAACATTGGGGAGCGGGCAAATTTGCCATAAGATTTATCGCGATAATAAAGCCAGGCAGACGATACGCCCTCGTTGCCGTGCGGCGCGATTTGCGCGGTGATGTTGGCGGCTTCGGTGGGCACGGGATTCGGCTCGGAGACGGCCAGAATTTCCGGCGGCACGGGCGTCAACTCCGCATGCGCCACCAGGTAATTGTAACGCTTCTGCACGTAGGTTTTGAGCCCTGACACGTTGGAGGTGTACGTGTTCATGGTGAAGCTTTTTTTCGTGTCCGCCATAATGGCCGGCAGGCTCATCTCCCGGTAGCGGTCGATCACCGGCCAAAGCTCATTTGTATTGAACGATTCCTGCAAGATCGTGCGCATATGGGCCAAGTAACGCTGGCGCAACTCGTCAATCGACAGCAAGCGGCTGATCACAGGCCGGTTGTTATTTTTGGCCCCTTCGACCGGGCTGAGCGAAGTGTCACCGGTATTCGACGATTCATTGCCGTCATGTTCGACCGGGTGGATGCGGCCGGTTTCGGGCTCATAGTAAAGCACGTAATCAGCGCCCTTGTAATAATAGCTGTCTTCATCGGTGAAGATATTTTCGACCGCTAGAAACCATAACCAGCGATCCACGGCCAGCACGTCTTCCACCGCGTCGCGCAGCACATTCGTGCCGGTTTTATTGAGCACATAGGTGGCGTTTTGCAGCAATTCCCAGGCATTGGTGAGATGGCTGGATTTCAGCTCGTAGTTGGTTTTGTAAGTGGCCAAATTGGTGCCTAAATAGGTCAAAGCCGACACCCCGCTGTTAAACCCTCCGCCTCCGGGGCCACCTCCCCCGCCGGCCAAATTGGGCGCGCGCCAGCGATCGCCATCGGCGCTGGGGCACCATTCTTTGATCAGGTCACTGTCCTCCTGTTGCACGAACGAATACACGCCCCAATACGCGCCATTGATGTTGAGTTTCACCAGCGCGGCATGCGGGCAGATGGTGTACTGGCGCATGGTGTTGAAATACAGCGCCTCGCGCATCACGGATTCATCGGCGTTGGCATTATTGAGATTCACCGTGTTATGGCCCATCAATTTCAATTCGGCATTGGTGTAATTGATCTCGATGTTGACCGATTTCTTGACGCCCGCTGCTTGGTAAGAGGAATTCCCGCGATAACGGACGCCCACGCCGTAATAATTGGTGCCCCCCATTTCGAGATTGCCCATCAAATTCAACCCTGAAGTTTTATAGTTTTTCAGCAGGGTCTGCCAATTGCTCTGGGTAAAGGTGAGGCTAATCGTGCGCATGACCAGGGGATCGAATAATCCCTCCGTTTGCACCGCGCGATAAAAAAGCTGGTTCGTGCTCGGAAAGCTGAGCCAAGCGGCCGGTGGATTGGTGGGATTGGAAAACAGGGGGTCGATAGCCCAGGCATTGCTCCAAGTGGCCAGATCGGAGGAATACTGAAACCGCCACTCATCATTAGCCTTGCCGTCCACCTGCAAATAGCCATTGGTGTCCACCAACCCAAATCTGACCTGGCCATTGCCCGCGTGCGCCTGGATTCCAAAGAAAGCCAAGCCGCCCAGTAGTCCCGCCAAAACAAGCACACCTTTCATTGCCTAGACCTTCCTCCAAAATCGCGCTGCCTTTAGAGTCACCACCCAAGGGCGCGCATTCGAGTTACATCCAGGTTACAACTAGGCCGATTAAGAAACCATTAAGATTAGAGCTGGCGGAATCGAAATCATCGGCGGGGACTCAGGCGCAGCAGGGCGACCCCGTGCGCGGGAACTTGGGCTGAATATTCCCCACCCTGGCTGGGCACTTCGGCGCGCGCCCATAAATCGCGCACCCGCACCGGCGCGGCCAATCCCAGATCAGCCCACCGGACTTTGATCTCCATGGGCGCTTCACTGCGATTAAACAAGCCCACCGCCAAATCGCCGTTAGCCAAGGAACGCGTCCAGACTTCCTCATCGCCGTCGCGCCGCAAACGCCGGCCGGGTTTGCCCCAGGCGTCTTGATCCACCGCGATGACTTCCGGATTGATCATCGCGTTTCGAATAATGGGTGAAATCCGGCGCAAATCGTTCCCCGCTAACAAGGGAGCCGCCAGCAATGACCAAAGACTCAACTGCGCGCGACATTCCGCCTCGTTCATGCGCCCGTAACCGATGACCAGCATATCCGGATCAATCCAGTGGCCAGCCCCACCGAAGCTGGAAATGGGGTCCTGGCTGAAGCCCGCTTTGCCCATGCCCCGCCAATCATACCCAATGTCGATGGTCGAACGGCACAAGTTGCCGCCCGCGGACGCGCTCCATCGCCAGGCTTCGTTGCGGCCATAAGCGCAAATCGCGTACACGATCGGCCGGCCGGTGGCGCGCAAAGCTTCCGCCATCTTTTGAAAAACCCGCGGCATATCGTTGGTGCCATAGACCCGGCTGGCGGCGCACCATTCGTACTTCAGATAATCGACGCCCCAACTGGCCCAAGTTCGGGCATCCAGCTCTTCGTGGCCGTAACTGCCGATAAATCCCCGATAGGTGCGGGGGGCCGGGGTCGAATAGATCCCGAATTTAAAGCCATGGCTATGCACAAAATCGGCCAGGCCCTTCATATCCGGGAAGTGGGCATTGGGCTGCAGCACCCCCTGGGCATCACGCTCGCCCTGCCAGCCATCATCGAGCGTGATATACTGGTAACCCGCGTCTCGCATGCCATTGGTGGCCATGAGCAAAACCATTTGGCGCACTTCCGACGCCTCAAAAGCGGTGCGATATTTTTGCTTAGTGGTCCAACCCATTGGCGGGGTTGGCGCCAGCCCGTTGGGAGGCAGCGTTTTGAGTTCGGGCAAGGCTGGCTTGGTCAAAGTGGCGTAGTTAAGCGCCGCCCGGGTGGGGCGTTCGTTGGGACCAGCCTGGCGGAGGGTCATTTCCCGCATTGCCTCGGACGGCTCGATCCGGCGATATTCCATGGGCATCAAATCCGTCCCGTAGCGCAAGCGTGGCACCGCGGGAATCGTTGGCGCAGGTGGCGGGCCACCGCCATTGGGGGGGGG
>MTLE01006440.1_pt2 | contig 11727 bp, 10 predicted proteins | sample 1982461 | NCBI WGS metagenome assembly MTLE01 (sample SAMN05712605, study PRJNA340218) | biofilm metagenome | isolation source: sample SPL anode biofilm adapted to -200 mV | place: USA | collected 2012-02-03
CATCAAAATGATCGGCTCCCTGTCCGATTTCTTCGTCAGGTGTAAATCCAACACGGATTTTTCCATGTTTAATTTCAGGATGTTCAATCAGATATTCCATTGCTGAAACTATCTCAGCCAATCCGGCTTTGTCATCGGCTCCAAGCAATGTTGTCCCATCGGTTACAATTATATCCTGACCTTTGTATTGAAGAATTTCGGGGTATTTTTCTGTTTCAAAAACGATAAGCTGTTCTTCGTTCAGAAGTATATCATTTCCGTCATAGTTTTCAACGATACGTGGTTTTACGTTTTTTCCGCTCATATCGGGGCTTGTATCCATGTGCGATATAAAACCGATAGTAGGAATTTCTTTATCAATATTGGCAGGCAAAGTCGCCATTACATAACCGTTGTCATCCAATTCCACTTCCTGTAAACCAATTGATTTCAATTCTTCTACAAGATATTGAGCGAATTTCATTTGACCCGGCGTACTCGGTGTCATATTGGTATTTTCATCCGAAGTTGTGGTAAAACTCACATATTTCAGAAAACGATCTGTTATATTCATAATGTTATATATTTTATTATTTAAATGCAAAATTACAGAAAATCCGGCTTAAATATTCAACTTTCATGCGTTTTTTATTGACAGATTGGCACATAAAATCCGATAAATTCTGATTTGAACAATTTATTTGTATTTTTGTGACGAAATTAAACTTATATTACAGAATAAGTTAACAAACAACATTCTACTAAATATGTTATAATCAAAATTATACTATATTTATTTTCAGAAAAATACATGCAAAACAAAATATATCAACTTACCGATTTTTTACCAACTACCAAAAAAGAACTCGAAATAAGAGGTTGGAACGAAGTCGATGTCGTTCTTTTCACAGGAGATGCTTACATTGATCATCCTGCTTTTGGTGGCGCTGTCATCGGGCGATTACTCGAAGCGCAGGGACTTCAGGTGGCAATTGTGCCACAACCAAACTGGCGCGACGATTTGCGCGATTTCAAAAAAATGGGACGTCCGCGCATGTTCTTCGCCATCTCGGCCGGAAATATGGACTCTATGGTAAATCATTATACAGCTAACAAACGCCTGCGTTCTGATGATGCCTATACACCTGATGGTAAAGCAGGTATGCGTCCTGACTATGCAACTATTACCTATTCAAATATCATCAAAAAACTCTATCCGGACGTTCCGTTGGTCATTGGAGGCATTGAAGCATCGCTACGAAGATTTACACATTACGATTACTGGTCGGATAAACTAATGCCGAGTATTCTGATTGATTCTAAAGCCGATTTATTGGTTTACGGAATGGGAGAGAAGCCAATCGTTGAATTGGTGAATAAACTGCGTGAAGGGAAAAAACTGACCGAAATAAATGATATTCCGCAAACATCATTTTTATCAAAAGAAATACCAACACATCCCAAATGGAAAGATCTTGAACTGGTTTCGCATGAAATATGCCTGAAAGACAAGAAGTTGTATGCTTCCAATTTCAAGTATATTGAAAAGGAATCCAACAGATTTGAAGCGAACAGATTACTGCAAAAAACCGGAAACCGTTGGGTAATTGTGAATCCTCCCTACGAACCTCTGACTGAAAAAGAATTGGATGCGTCGTTCGATCTGCCATACACCCGTGTTCCTCATCCAAAATACAAAGGGAAAACAATTCCGGCTTACGAAATGATTAAATTCTCTGTGAATCTGCATCGCGGATGTTTCGGAGGCTGTTCATTTTGTACCATTTCGGCTCATCAGGGGAAACACATAGTATCGCGTTCAAAGGAATCTATTCTGAACGAAGTAAAGCAGATTACTCAAATGCCTGATTTTAAGGGCTACTTGAGCGATTTGGGCGGTCCTTCGGCCAATATGTACAAAATGCGTGGTAAGAAAATGTATATTTGTCGTCAGTGCCAAAAGCCTTCGTGTATCTTCCCGAAACCGTGCTTTAATCTGGATACTGATCACAGTCCTTTGCTCGATATTTACCGCTCGGTGGATCAGATTCCCGGAATTAAAAAATCATTTGTAGGAAGCGGAGTCCGGTATGACATTCTGTTGACAGATCCAAAAAATGAAGAAACAACTAAAAGTCATGAGGAATATATTCGAGAACTGATTACGAATCATGTATCCGGGCGGTTGAAAATTGCACCGGAACATACCTCGGACGTTGTGCTGAACATGATGCGTAAACCGAGTTTTGAATATTTTGGTGAGTTTAAGAAGAAATTTGAACGTATCAACCGCGAAGCCGGACTTAATCAACAACTTATTCCTTATTTTATTTCGAGTCATCCGGGTTGTCATACCGAAGATATGGCAGAACTGGCCGCATTGACCAAAAGTTTTGATTTTAAACTTGAACAGGTTCAGGATTTTACACCAACACCCATGACTCTGGCCACTGAAATTTATTATTCGGGTTATCATCCTTATACATTGGAACCAATTTTTACAGCTAAAAGTAAGAATGAAAAACTTGAACAACGGAAATTCTTTTTCTGGTACAAAAGCGAATATAAAAATGCTATTATCAGGGATTTACAACGAATGAAACGACCTGATTTATTGAATAAACTGTTTCAGAAATAATTTGTTTTTATATTGTCCACAATAATCCCAGATAGTTTGTAATCAGGTTTTCGTGAGAGAGACTATGACCAACCGAAAATATTATATGAAATTTCTGACTTGGATTTAATGAACCACCAACATTAAATCCGGTCAGTGATTCTCCATTTTGAGTATCAGCAGTCTGATGATAAATTTCGCCACCGAGAGTCAAAACAGGGATAAGGTCATATTGGACTTCCAACCCGCTAAATATCCAGTTTTTATTACCTGTTCCGGGATTTATCCAATAACCTGCACCACCGTACGAAGTGAGCTTTCCCCATGATTTCTGAAGCCAGACAGGGATGAAAATTTTTGTTTCCCCGTTTCCGAAATCAGCATTTTTAATAGTTGGAATTTCAATTACCGGAAATATACCTATCTGTGGCATATAATCTGTTTCCTGTACAAACCGGTATTTAAATCCTACTTCAGTGTACGAATAACCTGCTTTAAAACCGTTTTGCTTCGTGTAATCATAGTTTAATGGAGCAAGCAGATGAATCTGAACATTCGGCAACAATCCATAATTCACTTCAAAATGCGGGCTTGTTCCCATCCATTCAGATGCCAGAACTGTATTACTCGTTGAAATATAATATTCCCAGTGTTTAAAATCAACCGGTTCAGGATCGTCAGTGAAAAAGGGTGGCCCACCAAATGCCTTTTGTGAAGAAAAAATAATCAGAAAAAATATAATGGTAAAAACGTTGTCCTTATTGAGTTTCATAACCTTATTGAAATTGATTTGTATTAAATATATTCTATAACAAACCAAAATGCTATGAGTTTGACGAAAATAAAATGAGGAATAATTTTATTTATTCCTCATCTATCTGAAATCTTTAAGCTGTTCGTAATAAAGTTGTCTGATTACTCTGTCTTTTTACAATTGCATTGATATCTATACTTTCGAGAATTTTCTTTTCGTAACCATTTCCGGCTGCAATAATCATGGATTTGCCCAGGATTTCCGTTGTAGTAACGATACTTTCAGCATTTTTAAGCAAGAAATAGAGCGGTTTGAAAATTGCGTACATAACTTTATACAACTTTGTTTTCGATTTTATTCCGTTCATTGGCTGTATATAACCCGGGCGAAACATATAAGCACTTTTAAACGGCATTTTCAATAGTGCATTTTCGGTTTTCCCTTTTACACGCGCCCACATTGTTTTTCCTTTTTCAGTGCTGTCTGTGTTTGCTCCGGAAATATAGCAAAATGTCAGTTCTTTATTGGCATTCAAAACTGTTTCTGCAATTTTTGTAGTCAGCTCAAAGGTATTCTTGTGGTATTCTGCTTCCGATAATCCTACAGATGTTACTCCAAGACAATAGAAACAAGCGTCATAACCACTTAATTCATTCGAAATTGACGCTATTTTGTCAAAGTCGTTTAACAGTATTTCCTTTAGCTTTGGATGATTCACTCTGCACGAATTGCGGTTCACAACTAAAAGTGATTCAATCCCGGAATCTTTAAGACATTCCTGTAAAACCCCCTGACCAATCATACCGGTCGAGCCAAACAATATTGCTTTCATTTAATTTGTTATTATTTAATCAAATCAGGATTGCGCAAAATGCCTGTAATCCAAACCAAAATCAATACAACTGAAGGCATAAGTATGCTCATTCCTCCTGTCATATGGATAATAATTGCACCACCCATATAAGAACTTAGCAGCAATGTTCCTATTTTATTTGTTCTGGGTAAAAGAAACAGGAGAGCGGAAACAATCTCGCCGATAGCAATTATAATACGCCAATCACCTAAATGTAACTTACCCATTTCTTCTACATGAAAAAATAATTTACCACTTGCACTGAATAAAAACAGTGCCATTAATAATCCTGAAATTATCCAGGCTATAATCTTACTTGCTTTACTGATTTCTGTTTTCATAAATTTGTATTTGAGTTTTATTTTTGACCGGTAACTCTTATTACAGAGGCTTTACCGATATGGAGTAATCCTTCTTCCAAATCTGTTTCAGTTTGGGTTATTTTTAAGTCTTTTAAAGATGAAAAATCGTCTTTCAATTCCTCTTCCGAAAAGAGCATGGACAAATTACGCGGACCGCCGGAGCTATTTGAAAGCTGAGATTTTGTGAATCCTTCCAGAATTATCGTTCCACCTGGTTTCAGAAACTGTATCAACCGTTTGTGGTTCACACTTCTGTTTTCGGTATGGGCAAAAATCAAAACAATTGCATCGAAAAAATTTTCTTCGTATTCGAAATTCTCAAAAGATGAAACCACATAATTTATGCTGACATTGTTTTGATGAGCTAACTTTTCAGCTTTCTTTTTAGCTTCAGTACTGCTGTCGAACGCTACCACATCCCAACCCTGCAAAGCCGCATAAACAGCATTTCGTCCTTCACCTTCTGCCGGGAAAAGAATTCTTCCGGGTTTTAGTTTGGTAAGTTCTTTTTTGAAAAATTCATTTGGTTTTACTCCGTAAATATATTCTTCCTGTGCATAACGCTGATTCCATACATCAACCATATTGTGAATAAATTTAATAGTCCTTTGTCTGTATTATATGCTTTATTTTTAGGTGTTACAACGTGAATATTTCACTAATGTTCGTTAATTAAAATCAGCTTCTTAAGGTTTTATCTTAAATATCAATAGCTATATAAAAAGAAAAGCACCTTAAACATCTAATTTAAAGCGCCTTAATCCTAAAATTGTAATTTTGAAAAATAATCAATCAATTTTAATGTCTTTCCGGTTTTTCATGGCTTTCTGATAGTTGTCGGTATAGCCGGTATGACCGGTAAAAATATATGTAACGCCTTTCAAATCCGCAATTTTTGAAAGTGATTTCACTGCGGTTGACATATCTTCAGTGAAAATAGAGTTAGGTTTATCAATTTTTTCGTTTTTCAAACCAAAGGCATCGCCCACAAACAAATATTTACCATTTATCAGGTAGCACATCGAACCCGGAGTATGTCCGGGAGTTAGTATTCCTCTGATTTTGAGATGTCCGATATTCAGTATATCCTGATCATTTATTAAATTGTAAGACTTTACATCAATTTTGTTTTTAGAACCCATCATTCTCGATTTAGAGCCATTAATCATTTGTTCTTCTTCTGTCGAAAGAAAAACCTGAGCATTAGTGAATAATTTCAACGCAGCCACATGATCGCCATCGGTATGTGTCAGTAACACCGCGATAACTTTTTCAGGATTTATTTGAAGCGTATTCATTTCTTTTTCAATTGTTTCCATATTTTTACCTGCGTCTATTGCAATGTAATTATCGCTATCTTTCAAAAGATACATGTTTACAAATGAGTCTTTGATAGCATATATTCCCGGCGTAATTACCCCGGTTTCAACTACTTTCATTTTCTTTAATTCCATTCTCATTTTCAGTATAAATCCACCAGCTCCAAATAAAATTAGTATAAGGATAATTCCTATTATCCAGATAACACGTTTTGTTGTTTTTTCCATGGTACAATTATTTTGATTTGAATTTCAGAGGAATAAATTTCGGAACATTTTGTTTGTAAAATAAATAATCAGGGTATTTTTTCATACTGATATTCTCTGTAAGACTGGAACTTCCGATAAACAAGAGTATTAACAGAACCGGCCCGGCTAAAGTCCAGTTGATAATTTGGCCTGAAGCACCTACGCTAAAAAAGTAAAAAGAGACCCAAATGGCTTGTTCTGCCAGAAAATTCGGATGGCGCATGTACTTCCAGAGTCCATCGGACATAAAACCACTTTTCAACGAATTTTCATATTTACCATTTGAAGGTAAAATCATTTTTTTCTGTTGATGAAATTTAAAAAGCTGATTATCAGCAATGGTTTCAAGCAGAATGAATGAAAGCATCAGGAACGAAGCCAGCAGATCGTAACCTGAAAGCGGATTATCTGCATATTTTGCGGCAATTATTAATGGCGAGGAGAATAACAGAATCAGAAAAAGCTGATAAAAAGAAATGAAAAACAGATTGAACAGAAGTAATCTGATGCCTTTTTTTAGTATCGGATTCTGACGTAATATTCCCCAGCGGTAATCTTCTTCACCTTTCCACGGAATTTTATTGTAACCGCCTTTACGGGCAAAATTATAAGTTAAACGTAAACCCCAAAATGTGACAAGTAACGTCATTATCCAGATTCGTGGCGAATCGGGGAAAAAAGATAAAGTGATAAAACTATAAATAACAGGCATTAAACTCCATATTTTATCAACCTGACTGTAATTCCGTGTCAGTTCACCCACAATAAAACATAAAATTGCTGTGACAATCATAACTGTCAACAACGTTTCAGAAAGTTGATTAAGAGAAGTATTCCCATTAATAAATGATTTCCACACACTTAAATCAGAGACTAGAAATAACAGATTCATAAATAGCTGGTATTAAATAATTTTATTTAGTTTTTGTTGATTCAATTCTATTTGAATTTTAGCACTAAAATACAAAAGGAATAAACATCTTTGTTCGTTTCATATAATTTTTATATTTATCTCCGAAATAATTTATGCATTCCTTTTCGTCGTAACGGGAGGTGATGTACAGAAACACTGTCGATAATAATGCAAATATAATTAATTCCAATGTTGGATTCTTCAAATAAATGCCCCATGTTACAAAAATCAACGATGCATACAACGGATGTCGTGTGTATCTGAATACTCCTGTTTCAACCAGTTCTGTGGTTTTTTCAAATCCGAAAAGATTTTTTTCATTCCGTTCCTGACTCGGTTTTCCCTTGAGTAAAATGAATAAACCTCCGGCAATAACCAAATAAAGGGAATAAAACAAGAGAATCCACGATATAATCTGGTAAAGATTGAACGGATCAAAAAACCAGAATTTATAGTTGGACGCAAATAACCATGACATGCAGACCCAACTGAAATAGCGGTAAAATCCATGAGTTTTCGAATCAAATATGGTTCGCCATGAAATTACAGTCACAATTAAAAACAGGATACCAAAAATAATTAGTTTTGACATAATCAGCTGGTTTTAGTTCTTTTGCCGCCCCGTAACCAGGCCATAAACATTTTTACTTCAGTGTAACTTAAAAATGCATTCAGCATTTCATAAACTGAACCTGTTTCAGGCGCATTACGAATAAGTTCTGTCGCTTTATCCCGTTTGTCTGACGAAATAAAATCATTAATATCCAGATCACCGCTTACGATGTATTTTTCTAAATGGCCAACAATTGTAGATACATTCAGATTGCGCGTAAAGGCAATTTCCTCAATGGTTTTCCCATCATTGTACATAGCAAGAGATATTCGCATGGTTTCACCAACCGGTTTCTTTTCCTTTTTGGCCTTTGGCGGTTCTTTTTCATCCATCAGCGATTGAAGTTTATTTTCTTTACAATAGGATAGAATGACAGATAGAAAATCTTTACCGTATTTTTCAACTTTTGCCGGACCAAATCCATTGATTCGTAGTAAATCTTTCTCTGTCTGAGGCAGAAAATTACACATTTCAAGCAATGTCTTACTTCCTGCCACAATGTATATGGGCAAATTCCTTGGTTCGCATATCTGGTTACGAACAAGCATAAGTCTGCTGTACAATTCGGGATATCGCACTTCTGTTTTCTTAGCAGAAGTATTTTTAGCATAGGCATTTACATGAAATTCAGGTACTGTAAAGATATTTTTTTTGATAAAATAATCTTTCACTGAAAATTTGTTTTTCAATTCTTTCAACAAAAATATTTTTTGCGAAATATTGGAAAAAATCATCTTCAGGTCGTCAGTATAATCGGCTCCGTTTGTACGGCTATCTGTCACCGCCGGCGACTGCAAAAGGGTTTCATACAACAGACCACCTTTTTCAATAAAAAATTCACCGGCTGCATTTATCCGTTCCTGCAAAAAATCTTCAGATACGGGTTTATCATCCAGAATTCGCTGTAACTGATTTCTGAATTTCTCTGCAATTTCCTGAATATCAGAAGTCTGATGTTTTATATTTTCCAAAAAAGGAATTGTTTCTTCGTTGAATGAACCTGCTACTTCTTTAGTATCTTTTAATAAACGAGCTGCCTGTCCATCCACATTTTTAAAATCAAAGAGTTGAAATAAAATAAAGCTTCTGTACTGATTTCTGGATTCATCCAATTGTTTCTCAAGAATTTCAAGCGGGATTTTATTTTGCTCATGCTCAACTATTTGCTGATCGTTTTGTATGCTAGATGGACTTATTTTGCTGAGCAATACCATGCCATCGAGCGAGCGGCAACGGCTCAGAGCCACATACACCTGACCGGAAGCAAAAGCGGCTCCTGCATCGATTACAGCTTTATCGAAAGTTAGTCCCTGACTTTTGTGAATGGTAATGGCCCATGCCAGACGCAAAGGATATTGAATGAATTTTCCGAGTTCCTTTTCCTCAATTTGCTTAGTAACCGGATTGGCGGAATACGTGATATTTTCCCACACACCTTTGGTCAATTCAATTGAATCATGGTCACCCTGACATTTAATGCTTATGGAATCTTCATCAACGCTTTCAATCATACCAATTTTACCGTTAAAAAAACGTCGGGGAGTTTCGGTATCATTTTTCAAAAACATTACTTTGGCACCGATTTTTAATTCCAGCGTTCTTTCTGTGGGAAAGCTTTTTTCAGGATAATCACCTTGAATCTCCGCTTCGAATGTATATGTTTTACCCTTAATTTTGGCTAATTCTTCCGCGTTTATCTGGTCGGCTTTGTAATTATGTGTGGTAAGGGTAATATATGTATCGTCGGCAGGAGGGATAAAAAAAGGATCGTATCTGCTTTGCAACAATTTTAAACCGGATTCGGATAAACGATTGTTTCTGACTTCATTCAGCAATCTGATAAAATCTCCGTTGGTTTGCCTGAAAATTTTATCAAGCTCAATATATACGGGTTGCTGTTGTAAAATACTGTGACTGTGAAAGAAATAAGGACTTTGGTAAAACTGACTCAGCAAACGCCACTCATCTTCAGTGGCAACCGGCGAAAGCTGAAACATATCACCTATAAAAATCACCTGAACTCCGCCAAACGGCTCATTATTCCTGTATCTGACATGCCTTAAAATAGTATCGACTGAATCCAGTACATCCGCCCGAACCATACTTGTTTCATCTATAACCAGCAATTCAAGTTCCTGTAACACTTTTCGTTTGTGGTTTTGCATTTTCATTTTCTCAATCAGGTTCTTTCTTCCTTCAACGGTTGGGATGAATGGAGTAAAAGGTAACTGAAAAAAAGAATGCATAGTTGTTCCACCGGCATTAATAGCAGCCACTCCCGTAGGGGCAACCACTGCCATTTGCTTTTTTGTTTCAGATTTTAATTTGTGCAGAAATGTTGTTTTCCCGGTTCCGGCTTTTCCCGTCAGGAAGATACTCCTGTTTGTAAACAATGCATAATCATGAGCCAGTTGATAATATGGAGATACTTTTTCCATGTTAAGAGTTTGGGGTTAGTTTTATTTAGTTTGAGTTTTTTTTCTGACTTTCATATTCAGGAATTCGACAAGTAATGAAAATGCAATTGCAAAATACAAATATCCTTTCGGAATTGTTCCGACAGAATTTCCAAGAAGCTCAACGTGAGATAAATGAGATGCTTCCGTTATCAGCATTACTGAAATCAAAATCAGAAATGACAATCCAAGCATTTGAATCGTTGGATGCTCATGCACAAATTTACTTACCGGACCTGCAAATGCCATCATTATTAATATAGAAATAATGACAGATACAATCATAATAGACAATGCTCCAGCACCAAATTCGGTAAAACTTACCAGACCTATGGCGGTAAGAATTGAATCAAATGAAAATACCAGATTCAGGAGAGCTATCTGTATAATGGCATTGGTTAATCCTGTGGCTGAAGTTTTTGTTGTCTCTTCAACACCTTCAATTTTATGGTGAATTTCTGTAACACTTTTATACAACAAAAATAACCCACCGGCAAGAATAATGATACTTTGCCCTGTCACACTGCCATTTATCCACGAAAAATCAAAATGAAATAACGGTTTGGTCAGGCTCATTACAGCCTGTATTCCAAGTAACAATATGATTCTGAACAACATAGCCAACGAAAGGCCGATGGTTCTGGCTTTAGGTTGTTTATCGGTTTCAAGTTTAGAAGATACGATAGAAATAAAAACAATATTATCAATACCTAATACCATTTCCAGAAAAGTAAGGGTAAGAATTGCTATCCAGGCATCAGGTTTTAAGAATACTTCAAAATACTCCATAATGTTAAAATTTGATTTGCAAAGATTGAGAATAATTTTGAAAATACCAAATTAAATGAAAAAATTAAATGAAAAAAGCTCATCATTTCTGATGAGCTTCTTAACAAAACATATTAATTGCAAAACTAAGAAAGCATACTTAATAATATCCCTGCTGCTACTGCCGAGCCGATAACTCCGGCTACGTTTGGCGCCATAGCGTGCATCAACAGGTGATTGTTTTTGTCGTAATGTAATCCGACTTCCTGCGAAACACGGGCAGAGTCAGGAACAGCAGAAACACCTGCCGAACCGATAAGCGGATTGATTTTATTTCCGTCCTTGAGAAACAGATTCATAAGCTTAGCAAATAGAACGCCACTTGCCGTAGCAACCATGAAAGATGCGGCTCCCAAACCGAAAATCAATAAAGAATTTACAGTAAGGAAACGGTCGGCTTGTGTAGAAGCACCCACTGTTATCCCCAAAAGTATAGTAATTGTATTAATTAACGCGAAACGGGCAGTTTCAGCAAGACGTTCGGTTACACCAGATTCTTTCAGAATATTACCAAAAAACAACATACCTAACAATGGCATTGCACTCGGCGAAATAAATGTTGTTAGTAATAACCCGATAATCGGGAATGCAATTTTCTCGAAACGGGTCACCTGACGTGGTGGTTTCATGCGTATTACACGTTCTTTATCGGTAGTCAGCAATTTCATGATGGGAGGCTGAATAACCGGCACCAAAGCCATGTAAGAATATGCTGCCACTGCAATCGCACCCATAAGTTCAGGAGCAAGTCTCGACGACAGGAAAATAGCCGTAGGACCATCAG
>MTLE01003340.1_pt1 | contig 11719 bp, 10 predicted proteins | sample 1982461 | NCBI WGS metagenome assembly MTLE01 (sample SAMN05712605, study PRJNA340218) | biofilm metagenome | isolation source: sample SPL anode biofilm adapted to -200 mV | place: USA | collected 2012-02-03
CCATCATTACATCCAGCAACAATAGGTCGTAAACAGACAAATTCTTGTCTAAAGCATCTTCGGCCGAGTAAGCTACATCTACCTTAAATCCCTCATTCTCAAGATTAAATTGGAGTATTTCACATAAATCTTCTTCGTCGTCGACAACTAAAATATGATATGGATGCATAAATATTCTGTAAGTTATTCAGTTAATGGTTTATTTTACGCCTTTTCAGAAACCGGTAAATAAAATTTGTTTAACAAAATAACTAAAACGAAGTTACGTTGATATGTGAAAAATATGACAAATATGTTATTTTATGTAACATTTATAAAAGATTTATAATTATAAATCTGATTGAATTGAAAATTTGCCAATTAATAGTTCGTAATTAAAGTCAGGAAATTTGGATAATTATCGGGATATAGAAAAACGGAAGGCAAATCTGAACAAGATTTGCCTTCCGCTTTTTAATTTTTAACTCAAACGTTTATTTAACGCTGCGATAGTTTGATTTCGATATTTTTAGTATTTCGTGTATCAATTTCCACAATCTGATCTTCATAAGAAATCAAACTTACTTTCAGTTCACATTTATTACCCTTCATTTCAGGAATTACAAAATTTCCATCCAAATCGGTATAAATTTTTTGGCCATTAACCGTAACAACTGCACCGGCAAGAGTTTCATTCGTATTTTTGTCTGAAACAATTCCATTCAGAACATAGGTTTGTTGCATCACTTCGGGTTTAGCTTCGGGAGCAGTTTTGTCAGCCGCCATTACATTTATTGACGAAATCATCAATGAAACTATGGCAAGAAACAACATCTTTTTCATAACTGTATATTTTTAAATTGATTATTTGTTCACTAATTTACAATGCAAAATAACATGGAAGATGTTACACTGAAGTTACAAACAATATACAGCGATATGAAATATTTAGTTGCGCTTAAAATTTTAGATTATACTCCTTTTGAATTAATATTTCTTCTCAGAAATAAGTTTGCCTTTTTCGTCCCACATGTACCAGGTACCCGACTTTTTGCCATTATCATAATGCATTTCGTAGCGCATAATTCCAGAATCGTCCCATACATGCCATGTGCCATTCTTTTCATTGTTGCGGTATTCGGCCTCCGAAACGAGCAGTCCGGCATCGTTGTAAGTACGCCAAACTCCATGAAACTGACCATCTTTGTAGGCTCTTACTTCGTGGGGTTTTCCATTTTGGAAATAAATCACGTAAGTTCCGTTTGGTTTTCCATCCTTAATATTCATTTCGACTTTTAATTCACCGTTGTCAAAAAATTCTTTGTACTCACCGGTGTAAAGTTTGGTCTGGGTTGCATCAGTGAAATAAAGGCCTTCACTTTGAATAATCTTATTCTGTTGTTTTTGAGCAATTGTTGAAGTAAGTCCTGTCACAATCAATAGTAAGGTTAATATTATCTTATTCATGGTCGTATAATTTGATAAATGATTAATAGATGAATTGATTTTGAACTGAATCCTGAACAAAGATATAATTTTAACCAGCACGATAGTGCTTAAACAGGCCCGTAAAGCTCAAATTTAATATGTGTTACAAAGATCAGTCTATTATGGTCAATTCACTGAATGATTTACAAAAAAGAGAGGCACTTCAATTTGCTGAAATGCCTCTTATTGGAATTATTAAAAATCAGTATCAATTAAAAACCGGTGTAACCTGTCCATGCAAATACACTTGAATCGCAACCTGTGTTGCTGCCACCAATAGTGATTGAAGCGTTGTTCGCGCCCGGTTTCGAAGCAGAACCAAAGAATGCGTTGGTCAATGAATTTGTCAGACTGATTGTTGTTCCTGCAGCTGCATCGCCTTTGCTGTCAGTACAATCAACTAAATCCTGAGCTGCGCCGATTCCTTTTACTAATGCATTGGTAACTGTTGCTTTTGCACCACGGCGGATTTTAATTACGTCCTGCATGTAAGTAGGTTGACTGGTTTTATCATAATCCAGTTTCAAATCAATTGTCATGTTTTTGATAGTGAAGTCAGTCTGATTGATATCTGTTGGAGTGTTTCCGTCCATATTACCATCACTTTCCACACCACGAGGGTCAGATTCAGTACTTGTATATCCTTTTTCCCAAATTCCGTACATGTTTTCCCATGTTCCACGGTAACCTTGTGTGTTGTCAAAGCAATCATCATCCTGATTTACAACTAAGAAGTTTTTCAGATTTACACTTCCACCGAAACATTCAACGCCATCGTCGGCACTTTCAAGAATGAATACGTTTTCGATAGTTGTTCCGCTACCAACTGCGTCCAATGTCAAACCATTGTGTTCAACATCCGCGCTGGAACGGGCTCCTGCGTATTCAATTTTTAAGTAAGTGATTGAACCTGAATTGTCAGCATCGTCACTACCTCCATAAGGATATTTTGAATTCATTTCGCAAAGTGCAGTTGCAATAGTTCCTGAAGCTCCTGAAATCTTAGCTTTACCGTTGATGATTAAACCTCCCCAATAACCTGAAGATTTTAAAGTGTTGTTGTCATCAGAAGTCATAACTACCGGTTTTTCGGCAGTTCCGTTTACATTAATTTTACCACCCTGAAGTACAATAATGTAAGTTCCAAAACCTTCAGAAGCTTTGATTGTGGTACCTGCAGGAATGTTCAGTACGGCGCCATCTTTCACGATAAGCGTTCCGGTAAGGCTGTAAGTAACCGAAGCATTCAGAGTAGCTTCGTGGTCAAGTTCGCCTGTTAGCACACCTTGCTCAATAAGAGCATCAATACCTGTTTTTACAGGATCATTTGTTGTACAAGAAACCATTGACATTGATAATAATACTGCTGCGAAAGCAATAACATTAAAAAATTGTTTTTTCATTTTTTTTTAAAATTAATTGTTGAATAACTATTTGATTATAAATTGATTTTTTAATTGAAATTGTAACTCATACCCAAACTTACATCCACTCCTTTCTTATAGCTGTTGAGAACCTTGTTTCCACTGCCATCACTTGCGTTTCGTGTAAGTTCAAAAGTCGGGTCTAATATGTTTTTGGCTTTAAATTTCAGACTGAAATGTTTATTCATTTTATACTCGGATACAAAATTCAGAGTAGGTATGCTTTTTTCGATAACATCTTCAAAACCAACCAATCCGATTGAATAAACCCTGTCGCTGTAATAATTCAATACCAGCGAGTTTACAATAGCCGTATTTTTGTGTGAGTAGTTGTAGCTGATATCGAAATTGACAATAAAAGGTGCTGCTCCTTCCAGACTTGAGTTTTTCTCAGCGGTACCACGTACATTTACTTTCATATTTGAATAAATATAGGAGGCATTTAAACCTGCTGAAAGTTTGTTTACCTTTTCAATATTGGAGTTTACCTTGTTGATAATATTCTTACGAATTTCCATTTCAAGACCGGCAACAGAAGCATGGTCGCTAATATTGTCGTACGTAAAATAACCGGCTGCACTGGCCTCGTAAACGCGTGCTATAGGTTTTTTTATGTACTTGTAAAAACCATTCAGTGAGATAAGCTCCGAAGGACTTAAATAATAATCCCACTTCAGATCGGCATTGTAATTGTCCGACGGTTTCAAATCCGGATTACCCTCACTTGAAAAACTCAATCCCAGAATTAGGTAGGGTGAAATTTCTTTTGATTGCGGTAAAGTGTAAGATTTACTCAGCCCCAATCGCAAGGTGTTTTTATCATTCACATTATATTTCAGGTTCAGGCCCGGCAGAAGATAAAACGGATTTAATGAAGAACTTTCGCGGCCGGAACCTCCCACTACGTCGTAAACTATATTCAGATTAACCTGTTCTGCTCTGATTCCTATGTTTCCTGCAAGTTTTTGGGAAAGCTGGTAATCAAGATTTATGTAACCGGAATTGATAAATTTAGTTACTGTGTAATAACTTATTCTGGCACCATAGGGTGAGAATTTATTGGCAGTTAGATTCGTCTGATTAAACCAGTCGTCCAGTTTTAAATTAGCAAGAGAAGAAGATTCCAGGTAGCCGGAAGCATTCATGCTATATTCCGCTGCATCAAAATTGTCAGTCAGATATCGTCCATTGTACCCGATACTTAAAACAGAATTGTCTGATTTAAATTTCTTTGGAAGTTCGCGGGTGTAAATCAATCTTCCATTCAAATCGTTTTCTTTCAGTTGAGCAAAATTTCTGACGTGCTCTCCATCGCCTGAATACAGCTGGTATTCAGTATCATTCTTTCGGGCTAATTTATCCACTCTCCGATCCGGTTCAGTCCCTTTTACTGTGTTGAATGACAATCCGGCTTCCAGTTTGCCTGTTTCATTCAATTTAATGGTTGATAGCAACTGATTAACCAGTAACATGTTATCGTTCGATTGTTGCCTTCTCATAAATCCCATGTAGTTGAAATTATCGGTGAAGGTGTAATCTGTACCCGTAAAATCTCCTACATACTGACTGTTGTCGTGCACAAGCATAAAATTGTAACTGAACTGATGCTTGTGGTTCAGCAGATAATTCAAATTTCCCAATAGTAACTGATTAATGTTTTGCGATGATTTTTCGCCATCCATATCTTTGTAAACCACCCCTGAAGTTGTAGTATCATAAATCTTTTCCTTTGTAAATGAAAAGCCGGTGCTGTACGATGCAACTACATAAAACGATAACGGATCACTGTTTTTTCCGATTTTATAGTTTTTCCCACCCGAAAATCCATAGCTGTAATTAAGTGGCAGGTTTACACTATGCGGGTCGAGGCTGTTTCCGTAATTATAAACCGTTTTGAAATTATCTTTTCCGGGTTGTATGTTGGTGGAAGTTCCCCAATAATTCACTCCATCCATTTGGAGGAAATCAGAACCAACGATTTGAGGATTAAATCCTGCTGATAAATCAACATTTAAATCTTTGTCACCAACAAGTTCTTTGGACGAAATATCAATAACAGCACCACCCACATCACTGTAATTGCTACTGGAAAATACTTTTTTTACGCCAATATTCTGAATTATATCCGAACCGAAAAAATCAAGAGAGATATTTTTATACTCCGGATCTTCCGATGGAATAGGAAACCCGTTGAGTGTGGTAAAGTTGTAACGGTCGCCCAATCCGCGCACGAATACATTTTTGACACCATCCTGCTTCGAAACTCCAGAAACCTGTGCTACAGCTGCTTCGGCATTGCTTATTCCTTTGCGGGACATTTCTTTTGCTCCAACAGCCTGTGTTGCTAACAACGATTGTTTTTGCTCCATCAACAGAATATTCTCACTCTCCTTGTTGGATTTTGCCACCAGTTCCACTTCTTTTAAACTAATATTTGCTGATTCCAACTGAATGTCTACCACGGTTTCTTTCCCTGCATCGACAACTATATTTTCTTTCGTAAAAGGTTTGTACGAAATATAACTGGTTACGAGAGTATATTTTCCCGGTTTCACACCGCTTATAGTGTAGTTCCCATCAAAATCAGTAGCGCTTCCTAATGTCGTACCCTTAATCATGACAGCTGCGCCGATCAATGGCTCATTTCCATTCGTATCAATTATTTTCCCTTTTATCACACCATTTTGTGAGAAAAGAAAAGTAGTGGAAAAGACAAATGCAACTAAAACAACTATCTTTTTCAGAGCAATTTCCCGAATCTGTAATGTAGAAAACTTATTCATTAAAAAATTTTTTCGTTTATTTCACGCCGCAAAAGTCGGATTTCCATATTACATTTTTAATTCGCGTTTATTACAAATACGAAATTCGTGTTACAGAGATGTGAAAGTTACTAAATGTGAAAGTTTCTGGTCAGAAGTGAAATGTTGGATGTGACAGTTTTATTAAAAAGCAAAAAAAACCGTTGCAAATTCATGCAACGGTTTTTAAAATAATCAGAATACAATTATTAATTTCCTGTTTTGAGTTCAAAATCTAAACAGATGATTATATCTGAAATCAATCTGATGTTTAATTAGTTATATTGCTGATTTAGTGCAGATAAATCCTTTTGGATATTTCCCGGATATTTGCAAGGTCTTATAAATGACAAAAGACACCTGAATTATCAGATATCTTTTGTGCGTCGAAACTCAATTATGTTCTGTTTTTGTTCTGCAGATACTTATTTTATAATTACTTTGCTGACATTATTTCCTGTCCGTACAATATAAACTCCTGATTGGTAGACAGGTATTTCGGTATTCAGAACAGACGGAACAGAGAATAAAACTCTGCCGGTAATATCACAGACAGTTGTTGGTTCTGCCTGCTGATTTTCGATAACTATCTTTTTGTCCGACACATATACTTTGCTTTGTGCTTCGGCTGTCTGTGCCGGAACACCTGTAGAGGTGCATACCGAATTTAAAGTCAAATCCCTGATTTCCCATGTTCCGGCAACTGTCGCGCCGGAAATATATTTAAATGCAAAATGAACATTGCTTTTGAGCAATTCTGAAGGAATTTGTATGTCACCGGAATTAACATAAGTCCAACTGTTTCCTGATGGCATATTCGGTATGGTTAGTTGTGTCCATGTTGCATTTGCAGGAGCTCCATCTGTGTAATTGGTACTAATCCAGAGCGTTTGGTTATTGATAATGTCGCTTTGAGTGCTGACAAAGTTGAGCGCGTGGCTAAACGCGAGTGTAGCCGAGCTTTGATTTGATAAGTCAAATGCAGGTGATATCAGCCAGTCTTCGTTTGCATAGTTTACATTAGAGTAGTATCCTGATACACAAGCACCGTAAGTTTGCCGCCAATACCAGACCTGATCTCCAACTTCGCTATAAGGTATAAAATTGCCTAAACTGCCGGCAAAAGTTTCAGAATAGCTGACATTATTACATCCGGGGGTTGCCGCACCTACAGTTATATCAAAACTTGCACTAACAGGTGTATGGTCGGATGTGGTATTCGTGTAGTTGGTTATGCTTTGCGTTGCAACAACTTCCCGACTGGTGGAATTTTGTTTGTAACTGTTAGCTAATTCGTTGGAAATAATGATGTTGTCAATTACCGGACTGTTGTACGATGGATCGTATAAATTGGTTGTCAGGCACTCGTAATTATTTGTATCGTCCACAAAATTCTTGTAAGGAGAATCACCCGGCGAACAACTGGAGCACTGTGTTCCGGTTAAATAATCGTTGAAATCGCCCAGCAAAACAATCCTCTTAGTGTTGTAAGCACTACCGTCGAGCAGGGTTTTTAATGCTTCCGATGCACTTTTCCGGCGTGAATAGCTGGTTGCATCGCTCATTGCTTTAGCGTGTATGTTAATGACTGATACCGGAATTGCCGTGCCATCAACCATAAGATTTACATTGTACAAAACGGGATATCGTCCGCTCGACCAGTCGGATGAACTTCCGCCATCGGTTATTAGAGAAGCACTGACAAGTTGAACTTTTGAGTTTTTATAAACGATTGCCTGATACTGATTGCAATCGGAATAGTTTGTGGAAGTAACTACACTTCCGCTCCATTCCGCTCCAAGCTTGTGGATTATTGTATCTACGGTGGCGTAGGCGTTGGTTGTATTTACTTCCTGCAGAGCCACAATGTCGGAATTCAGATTTTTTATCACGGCAACAACATTATTTAACTGGAGGGCATCGTCAGAAGGTCCGTTTGATGAACATTCGAGCCATTCAGTGTTCCATGTTGTGAATTTGAAATTAACGGTTGATTGAGCCGCATTGAACCGGATTTGTGAAGTTGCATTTTGAGTTTTTGTAAGGCCTGCACCAATGAGCAGAATGATAAGAGACAGTTTTAATTTATTCATTGTCAAAAAAAAATTACAAATTGCTTTAGCCTGACTGTAAAACGTAGCGTTACGTATTTTTTAATCAGGGCGTAAAAGTACGAATATTATTTGTGTAAATATAAATATATAGTTAAAAATACTTGTCAATCATTGAATTGTTTTGTAAATTAATAGCCTGAAATCCTGAGTTTCCGACGTAAATTTACTTTTGAGAAGCTGTCTAATCCATTTTATAATTCCTTCGTATAAAATCAGGATAGCAGTTCAACTTGAGTGATTTAACTTTATAGTTGTCAGAATATACGCCTTATTTTTTTTCGTAACGGATGTTTTTTGTACTTTTGCGTCAATTTTATAAAACGCAGTTGATTGTGTTTCAACTAACTCATTTCCACAGAATTCTGAAAATACAGGAAATCAAATCCAAAAATTAATCAATAAACTATAAATACACTCTTACTATTCATGAGTACAATTCAAATTAAAGACAAGCAATTCTCCTTATCAATTCCTGACACCGAAATTCAAAATGCAGTATCAAAAGTGGCAGATGAAATCAACCGTGATTTAGTTGGCAAGAATCCACTTTTTATATGTGTTTTAAATGGTGCTTTTATGTTTGCAGGTGACTTGATGAAAAGAGTGAATGTACCCTGTGAAATTACGTTTGTAAAACTATCCTCGTACGATGGCTTGTATACCACAGGTACTGTAAAAGAAATTATCGGATTAAACGAGAGTGTGGTTGGACGTAATGTGGTGGTGGTTGAAGATATTGTCGATACAGGAATTACCATGGAACGTATTCTGAGTTCGCTTCGAGCCAAAGGTGCCAGTGAAATCAGAGTAGCAACATTCCTCCAAAAACCCGATGCTTTGCAACGCGATATTCAGATTGATTATGTCGCCATGAAAATCCCTAACGATTTTATAGTGGGTTACGGATTGGATTATGATGGCTATGGCCGGAACCTGAAAGATATTTATACTGTTGTTCAATAATTTTTTATTGGCTCTTTAAATACAGAAGTTTATATAAAACAATTTTAATAGGTAGAAATTGTTTTATTTTAGTTAATATAAAAGTTTAAAAAAGTATGTTGAACATTATTATTTGTGGCGCTCCCGGATGCGGAAAAGGAACTCAAAGTGATTTGATTGTTGAAAAGTACGCGTTGAAACATTTGTCGACCGGTGAATTACTTAGGAGAGAAATTCATGAAAAAACAGAATTAGGTTTGGTTGCTGAAAAATATATTTCAGAAGGAAATCTTGTACCTGATCAGATGATTATTGATATTCTGATTAAAAATGTGGATAACGAAACCAATGGAAAAGGAATTATCCTTGACGGGTTTCCACGCACTGTGGCACAGGCCGAAGCTCTCGAAGATTTACTCGGCAAGCGCAACAAAGAAACAACTATGCTCCTTGATTTACAGGTAAATGAAGAAGAACTGGTTAACCGCCTTTTAAAACGTGGTGAAACTTCAGGACGTAGCGATGATAATCTGGAAACAATTAAAAAGCGCCTTGAAATTTACGAACAAAAGACGGCTCCTGTAAACGGATATTACAAAAGCCTGAATAAATATGTAGCTATAGACGGAATGGGAACTGTTGAAGAAATCTTCTCACGTATTTCGGAAGCTATTGATTCAAAAAAGTAAGAATAATAAAATAAAACTTTTTCTTTAAAACTTCATTGGAAACTAAACCCAATGAAGTTTGTTATCTAAATAAATTAACAAATTCAGCATGGCAAGTTCAAACTTTGTAGATTACGTAAAAATATTTTGTCGTTCGGGCAAAGGCGGACCTGGCTCCAAGCATTTCTATCGTGACAAGCTTACTCAGAAAGGGGGTCCCGATGGCGGTGATGGTGGTCGTGGTGGTCATATCATTTTACGTGGAAACAAGAATCACTGGACTTTGATACACCTGAAATATGCCCGTCATATTTACGCACCTGATGGTGAAGGTGGCAGCCAGAGCCGTAGTTTTGGTAAAGACGGCGAAGACAGGATAATTGAAGTGCCTTGCGGAACTGTGGTTTACGATGCCGAAACAGGCGACTATATCTGCGACATTACCGAAGATGGAGAAGAAGTGATTCTGTTGCAGGGTGGTCGCGGCGGACTTGGCAACTGGCATTTCCGTACAGCGACCAATCAGGCACCGCGTTTTGCTCAACCCGGTGAGCCCCGAATTGAAAAAACGGTTATACTTCAGCTGAAAGTTCTGGCCGATGTCGGGTTGGTCGGCTTTCCCAATGCCGGAAAATCAACGCTATTATCGGTAGTTTCCGCAGCGAAACCCGAAATTGCCAATTATCCGTTTACAACTCTTGTTCCCAATCTGGGTATTGTGGAATACCGTGATAACCGCTCATTTGTAATGGCTGATATTCCGGGTATTATTGAAGGTGCTTCGGAAGGTCGCGGACTGGGACTCCGGTTTTTGCGACACATAGAGCGTAACTCTATTTTGTTGTTTATGATACCCGCTGATAGTGATGATATTAAAAAAGAATATCAGGTATTGCTGAATGAACTGAAACAATATAACCCTGAACTGGTTGATAAACAGCGTATTCTGGCAATTACAAAATGCGATATGCTTGATGATGAGTTAATCGGTGAACTTAAAAAAGAAATTCCTTCTGAAATTCAAACGGTATTTGTTTCGTCAGTAAGTGGTTTGGGAATTCCTGAATTAAAAGATCTTATCTGGACAGAAATAAATAAAGAATCAAATAAAGTGGTGGAAATGGTTCACCGCCCAATGGAAATAACTTATCTTCCTGAAGAAGACGAAGAAGAAATTGATGAAGAATTTGACGATGATGACGATGATGATTTGAGTAAATACAAAGGAATAGGCTGGGATGAACTTTAGATAATTTATCGCAGCAGGTTTAAAATCTGTGGTATGATAACATTCAATTTACTTGACAGATACAATGAAATTGCCCATTTTTGCACAAGCCGGGAAGGCGGTGCAAGCGTGGGCAATTATGCATCATTCAATCTGAGTCCGTTTACAGGCGACAATCAGAAGCATTACAACGAAAACAGCAACCGTCTTTCAGAATTTCTGAATGTAAATGACCGGAATATTATTATTCCATTTCAAAATCATGGATCTGAGGTTAAACAAATAGATGAATCATTTCTGGAATTATCTGATGGTGAAAAATCAGACTATCTTCATGGTGTTGATGCACTTTTCACAAACCTCACGGGAATTTGTATTGGTATAACTACTGCCGACTGTGTTCCTGTTCTGTTTTTCGATTCGGTGAAACAGGTAATTGCGGTTGCTCATGCCGGTTGGCGCGGAACATGCGCGCGTATAGCCGGAAAAACTGTGCAATCGTTGATTAATACTTTCAATAGCCGCCCTGAAGATATAAAGGTGGTAATCGGACCTTCCATTTCGCCGGAAGTGTACGAAGTAGGAGAGATGGTAATTGAAAATTTTGAAAAAGAAGGGTTTGATATTGCTGAGATATTTTCGTTCAGGAATAATTCAACTTATCTGGATTTATGGAGGGCAAATTTCCTGATAATTGAAAATGAAGGTGTTTTGCCGGAAAATATTGAAATTGCCGGAATGTGTACTTTTTCTGAACAGGATCGTTTCTTTTCTGCCAGAAGGCTGGGAATAAAATCGGGCCGAATGTTAAGTGGTATAATTTTGAAAAACTCATAAATTGATATGCAAATTCATATATCCGATCAAATTCGCGCTGTTTGTCCGCAACTAGCTTTAGCAATTATAAAGGCTAACGTAAAAAATTCTTCGACGCCGGAACAGTTCTGGATGGAAATGGAATCGGAAACTCACACTATCAGCGCTACTTACTCCATTGAGCAAATAAACAAAAGGCCTGAGATTGAGGCTACCCGTAAAGTGTATAAATTGCTGGGAAAAGATCCGAACCGTTACC
>MTLE01000909.1_pt3 | contig 11714 bp, 8 predicted proteins | sample 1982461 | NCBI WGS metagenome assembly MTLE01 (sample SAMN05712605, study PRJNA340218) | biofilm metagenome | isolation source: sample SPL anode biofilm adapted to -200 mV | place: USA | collected 2012-02-03
CCAGCCCCGCCGGGCCCGGCCGCGCAGCACCAGCCAGGTGCCGTCCTTGCGCCGCGCCAGGGTGGGCATGGCCAGGCAGGCCAGGTCGGCCGCGGGCATCCGCGTCGGCCGGGCCTGGATGCCCCGGCGGTCCAGGGCGGCGGCCAGGTCCTCGCCGTCCCCGGGAGCGGGGCCGGCGTCCCGTCCCAGGAGCCGCAGAAGGCCCGCCAGGGCCTCGCCCGGGGGCAGCCCGGGGGCGTCAGGCATCGGTGCCCGCCGCGGCCGCAAGGTCCCGCAGGGGCCCCGGCGCCCGGCGCAGGGCCTCGAAGGAACCCTCCTGGACGATCCGTCCCGCCTCCATCACCAGCACCCGGTCGGCGTCGCGCACCGTGGCCAGGCGGTGGGCGATGACGATGCGGGTGCAGCCCAGGGCCGCCAGGTTCGCGTGGATGCGGGCTTCGGTGGCCAGGTCCACGGAGCTGGTGGCCTCGTCCAGGAGCAGGATGGCCGGGTCGCAGGCCAGGGCCCGGGCCAGGCACAGGCGCTGGCGCTGGCCTCCGGAGAGGATCGCGCCGTTTTCGCCCAGGCGGCAGTGCCAGCCTCCCGGCAGGGCGTCCACCACGTCCTCCACGCAGGCCGCCCGGAGCGCTGCGCGGATCCGGTCCGGCGGCGGGACCGATCCGCCGGGGGCAAGGTTCTCGGCCACCGTGGCGTCGAAGAGGAAGGGCTCCTGGAGCACCACCCCCATCTGGGCCCGCACCTTGGCCAGGTTGAGACCGGCCAGGTCCATGCCGTCCAGGGCCACGCGCCCGGCGGTGGGCCGGTGCAGGCCCAGGAGCACCCGGGCCAGGGTGGACTTGCCGGCGCCCGAAGGTCCCACCAGGGCCACCTTCTCCCCGGGGCGCAGGTCGAGGGTGATGCCCCGGAGCACCTCGGGGGCGCCCGGGGCGTGGCGAAGGCGCACGTCCTCCAGGTGGACGGCGCCGCGGAGCCGGCCCGGGTCGCGGGTTCCCGAAGGTTCCGCAGGGGTGTCCAGCACGTCGTCCAGGCGCTGGAGGTGGACGCCCAGGAAGAGCAGATGGTCCAGGGCCTCCAGCAGGGCCATGAGCGGCGCCATGAAGAGGCCCTGCAGGGCCAGGAAGGCGGTGAAGACGCCCAGGGTCATGCGTTGGGCCAGGACCTCCCGGCCCCCGGCCAGGAACACCACGGCGCCGGTGCCGCTCCGCAGCAGCGTCATGAAGGTGCCGAAGGCCAGGTCGAGGGTGTGCCGGGCCACGGTGTGGTCCATGCGCGCGGTCATCCGGTGGGCCCAGCGCATCACCGCCCGCGGAGCTGCGCCGCAGGCCTTGAGGGCCTCGAAGCCCGAGAGGGCCTCCACCAGCGCCCCCGATTCCCGCCCCGCCGACGCCAGTTCCGACGCGGCCAGCTGGCGGGTGCGGTCCCGGATCCCCAGCAGGAAGGCCGCCTGGACCAGGCCGAAGAGGATCACCAGGCCGCCCAGGCGGGGGCTGTAGGCCACCATGAGGGCCGCTGCCGCCACCGCCAGGGCCCCGTCCAGCAGGGCCCGCATCGCCTGGCCCCCCAGGAAGTCGCGCACCGCGGCGTTGCTGCGCAGCCGGGCCAGGAGGTCGCCGGTCTCCCGCTGCAGGAAGAACGCCCAGGGCAGGTGCAGGAGGTGGCCCACGAACCCGGTGCCCAGGGCGAGATCCAGGCGCGCCGCCAGGGACTGGACCACGCGGCCCTGCACCAGGGCCAGCAGCGTCGAGGCCGACGCGGCCAGTCCCAGGACCACCGCCAGGCCCCAGAGCCAGGCCTCCTGGCGCGGCAGGATCACCCGGTCCAGGAGGATCTGGCTGGCCACGGGCGGGGCCAGGCCCACCACCTGGAGGGCCAGGGCGGCCAGGGCCACCTGGGCCAGGGCGGGAAGGCTCTCCCGGAGCACCCGGCGGTACCGGGCGAGGCTGGGCCGGGTGCGGGGCCGCGTGCGGAAGGTCGGCCCGGGCTGGAACAGGAGGGCGGCGCCGGTGAAGTTCCGGTCCAGCTCCGCCCGGGACGCCCGGCGCCTGCCCGAGGCGGGATCCACCAGCACCGCGCCCCGGGCCGAGGCCCGCTCCAGCACCAGGAAGTGGTCGAAGCCCCAGTGGAGGATGGCCGGGCAGGGGAGTCCCGGCAGATCGGCCAGGCCCGCCTTGACGCCCACGGCCTCGAGGCCGTAGGTCCGGGCGGCGCGCACCAGGGCCAGGGCGCTGGCGCCGTCCCGGGAGACGCCGCAGGCCGCGCGCAGTTCGGGCAGGGCGGCGTGGTGCCCGTGCCAGCCCAGGACCATGGCCAGGCTGGCCGCGCCGCACTCGGTGGCCTCCATCTGGGGCACGAAAGCCACCCTGCGCCTCCGCCTCACGACAGCCACTTCCGCAGGGGTTCCAGGACCAGGGTGACGAGGCGCTGGCGGCGCAGGGTGAACCGGGCGTTCATGAGCATGCCGGAGCGCAGGGGCACCCCGGCCCGCCGCGCCGCGGCGGCGTCCAGCAGGTCCATCTCGGCCCGGAAGGCCGGCCCCGCAAGGGCCTGAGCCTCGCCCAGGGCCTCGGCCACCTCGAAGGGCGAGGCCAGGTCCGCGCTGATCCGCCGCACCCGGGCCCGCACGGTGCCGTATTCGGCGTAGGGCAGCTGGTCCATCTCCAGGCGGGCCTCGTCGCCCTCCTTGACGAAGGCCCGGTCCTTCTCCGCCAGGAAGCACACCGCCCGCAGGGGCAGGTCCTGGGGCACGACCTTGCCCAGGGCCCGGCCGGGGGCGACCACGTCCCCGGGGCGCACCAGCAGCGCCTCCACGACGCCGTCCCGGGGCGCCCGGACCTCGGTCTGGGCCAGGGCGTAGGCGAGGCTCCGCTCCCGGGTCTCGGCCTCGCGGATGGTGCGGGTGCGCGACCACAGGCAGTCCTGGCGCTGGTGCTCCAGGTTCGCCAGCTCCTGGCGCGCGAGTTCCAGGGCCTGTTCCAGGGCGCCCAGGGTGCGCTGGGCCTGGGCCTGGGCCTCCCGGGCCTCGTCGGCCTGGGCGTGGCTCAGGATCCCTTCCCGCTCCAGCACCTGGCTTGCCCCGAGGCGCTGGTCGAAGCGGGCAACGCTCCGGCCCTGGTTGGCGATCTGGTCCTCCAGGCGGGCCATGCGGGCCTGGAGGTTCCGGCACTGGCGGTCCCAAGCCAGATCCTGGCTCCGGTTGGAAGCCCGGAAGTGATTGCGCACCGCCTGGGCGCCCTGGCGCGCCTCGAACAGCCGCGCCTGCACTCCCGGCGCGTCGATGCGCGCCAGCAGGTCCCCGGCCCGGACCTCCTGGCCGGAGTGGACCCGCACCTCGGCTACGGTGCCCTCCACCTGGCAGAGCAGCATGGGGATGCCCGCCTCGGGATGGAGGATGCCCCGGCCCCGGCCGTTCACCTCCACCCGGCCCACGCAGGCCAGGACCACCAGTGCGCCGATGCCGGCGAGGAGGATCCAGAGCAGGATCCAGGTCCAGGGCGGCGAGACCCGCGCCAGGGTGCGCCCCTCCTCCAGGTCCAGGTAGTGTTCCAGGGCCTCGGGGCGAAACAGGCCGCTCCCTTCGTCCATCGCAATCTCCCAGGGAGGCCCCGCGGACCGGTCTTCCACCGCTGGGTGGGTCCAGCCGGAGGAAAGTTCTGGGCGGTGGAGGGAGAACCTTCGGGACCCAGGCGCCATCTGGGTGGGAGCCGGGGCGACCCGCCCCCGTGCCAGGAGGCGCCATGGAACGATCCGACCTTCCCTTCCCCTTTCGGTTTGCCCAGCGTCCCCTTCCGTTCGAGGACCGTTCGGGTTGGCGGCGGCTCCCGACCCTCAAGGGACTGTCCCGGATGAGCGAGGAGGAACTGGCACTCGCGAAGGGCGGCATCGCTTGCGGCTTGACCGCGGTGCACACGACGGGGACCATCACCAACTTCGGCGGACGCCCCGATGTAACCCGGGTCGACACCACGCACGTCCTGGACAACCGGTGACCCGGGTCCTGGTGGTTACGGACGCCCAGGACGACACGGCCAACGCGGTCGTGGCGACCCTTCACCAGCGGGGCACGCCCTGGGCACGTCTGAACCTCGCCGACTTTCCGGAGCTCGCCAGCATGACGTTCGATCCGCTGGATCCTTCCGGATGCGGAATCAAGGATCCTGATGGGGATCAGGTGTGTCTGAACGAGATCACTGCGGCCTGGATCTGGCATCCCCAGACGTTCCGCCCCTTGCCGGGCCTGGAAACGGCCCAGGCGGCCTTCGTCGACGAGGCCTGTCGATGCGCATGGCGACTGCTGGGGGAGTGGCTTGAGGACCATGCCTTCGTGGTCAACCGCCCGGGGGCAGAGCTGCGTGCCGACGACAAAGGCCTGCAGTTGCGCACGGCGGCGGCGGTGGGCCTGGCCATTCCGGAGACGCTGGTGACGAACGACCCGGACCAGGCCAGGGCCTTCTGCTCAAGCCACCCCGAAACCGTCTTCAAGCTCCTGAACAGGCCACGGATCGACTATGGGGACCGGGCCGCATGGATCGGAACCCGGCTCCTGGATTCCGGCGATCTGGAGGCCCTGGAAACCCTGCGTCACTGCCCGGGCATCTTCCAACGGAGGATCCCGAAGCGCTTCGATCTGCGGGTCACGGTGGTGGGAGATCGCCTCTTCCCGGTGGAGATCCACTCCCAGGATGATCCAAGGGCCTTGGTGGATTTCCGCCTGGCCCTGGCCGATGATCCGGCGGCTCTTCTCCACGCCGTCCACGAACTGCCCGCGGAGGTGGCCGGGCGGATCCGGGCCCTCATGCGAGCCCTGGGACTGGTCTTTGGTGCGCTCGACCTGGTGGTGACGCCAGTGGGCGATTACGTGTTCCTGGAGGTGAACCCGTCGGGACAGTTCGGCTGGATCGAGGGGCAAACTGGGTTGCCCATCCTTGCCGAACTGGTGGGTGTCCTGGAACGGGGGCGGCCATGAGCCCCGCCCGCATCCTTCTCCTGGTCCTTGCGGCGGCCATGCCGGGCCGCTCCGAGGACGGGGACGAGGAGATCCGCCGACTTCTGGCCGAGGACCAGACCTGCCGAATCTCCGGGGCCTACGACGACCCTGCGCGCGCCCAGGGGTTCCTGCGGGAGGACAAGATCCGCCGGTGCCGGGCGGCCCTGGCCTATCTGCAGGACCGGATCCGCGACCCCCATACCTTTCACGACGTCTCGGTGATCTTCCAGCACGGCGACACGGTGGACGACACCCTGGTGGCGCGCGAGATGGGCCTCCTTTCAGCCTTCCATGGCCGCGGTTCGGGCATCATGGCCTGCGCCGAGGACCGGCTGCTTCAGAGGCTGGGGCGGCCCCAGCGGTTCGGCACGCAGTACGGCGGGGGGCCGGAACCGCACCTGGACCTGCGGGAGGTGGATCGGGGCCCCTGGTCGGTGACGGACAGCCTGCGACTGGATTGCATGGTTCCACCTCTGGGGCTCGCGGCTACCCACGGTCCCGCCCAGGCCGGGGAGGCCGCCTGGCCCGTCATCGAGGCCCACGGCCGGGCCCGGGCCGACGCAACGGGGAAGGCTATCTGGGAGACCGACCCCGCCCGCAGCGTCGTCCGCCCACGCCTGGATGCCCTGGGCCGGGTCCGTCTTTCGGCCTGGAACCGAGGCCGGATCCGCAACGAGCTGCTGCGCCTCCATCGCCAGGGTGGGCTGTGGCTTCCCGCGGACTACGCCGATGCGGCCACCCTCCTGCTGTCCTGCGGCAGGGAACCGGTCCACTTCCTCCTGGCCAACGAATGGGCGGCGGTGTCGGTCATGCGGGGACATGCCGGGGGCTGGGCCGCCTTCGCGCGCACCTGGGACCGGTTCGCCGTCAGCGTGGGGCTTGAGCCGCGGTACGGCAGCGACGGTACGCTCCTGGCACCCTCGGTGGCGCCGGCCCTGGAGCGTCTTCTGGCCGAGGGTTTCCAACTTCAAAGCAAGCCGGGGAGAGCCTCAGCAACCAGATGCCTGAAGTCTGCTGCTGCCGACCTGTTACCCGGTGAATCCGGCAAACTCCATCAAAGGGCCTATCGCCGAGGCGCCGAAGACGCCGAGGATCGCCGAAATAAAGAAGATCTTTTCCCGGCGAACCTCGGCGTCCCGGCGCCTCGGCGATAGTCTTTCCATTTCAAACGGCCTCGAAGACGGGATCAGGACGGCCTTCGACCACCCGTCCCAAGCCCCTATCCAAGAGCATCTTGGCCTTCGCCTCAAACAGATTGTCTCGGCACCTTCAACTGCTGACTCCGGCCTCCGGCCGCGGCCTCCCCACCCAGGCGTAGAAGCTCGGCAGCGCAAGGAGGGTGAAGAGGGTGCTGGTCACGAGGCCGCCCACCATGACGATGGCCAGGGGGCGCTCCAGTTCGCTGCCACCGATGCCGAACAGCATGGGCATCAGGCCGAGGATGGCCGCGCCGGCGGTCATGAGCTTGGGGCGCACCCGGCCGAGGCTGGCCTCCTTGAGGGCCTCGTGGAAGGGCAGGCCTGAGGCGGCCAGGTGCTTGGCCTGGGTGATTAGCACCAGGCTGTTCTGCACCGCCACCCCGAACAGCCCGATCATGCCCACGATGGAGCTGATGTTCCAGGATTCGCCCGCGAGCCAGAGCGCGAACAGGCCTCCGGCGAAGGCGTCGGGCAGGGTCAGCACCACCACCATGACCTCCCGCCAGCGGCCCAGGGCGGTGTAGAGCAGGCCCACCACCAGGACGAGGGCCGCCCCGATGGCCACCCCGAGGCGTTTCTGGGTCTCCCGGGCCTCCTCGATCTTGCCGCCCAGCTTCACGACGGTGCCCCTGGGGAGGGTGATCCCTTTCAGGGCCGAATCGATGCGGTCCGCGGTGCCGCCCAGGTCGCCGGTGGTGCGGACGTTCAGGGCCAGGCGCCTCTGGGCGGCCTCGCGCCGGATGAGGCTCGGCGTTCCCGTCTCCTCGAAGCGCGACACCTGGCCCAGTTCCACGACCCGGCCGTCGTCCAGGACCAGGGGCAGGCGCTTCAGGTTCTCGGGACTGGTGCGTCCGTCATCCGGGAAGCGGACCACCCGCTCGATGCGCTGGGGCCCCTCGAAGCGCGGGGCGGTTTCGCACCCCTGGAGCGCGGCCTTCAGGGTCCTGGCCAGCAGGGGCCTGGGCACGTCCAGGCGCCGCAGCGCGTCCTCGTCGGGCACGACGGTCCACTTCGGCAGGGTTCCCGCCCCCTCGGGGGTGACGGAGGCCACGCCGGGCACCTTCGCGAGCACCTCCTGCACGGCAGGCAATGCCGCCTGGAGCGAGGCCAGGTCGGGGTGGAAGAACTTCACCTGGATGTCGGCGGGGGTGCCGCCGATGCCTTCGGCGATGCGCAGCTGCATGGGGGTGGTCAGTTCCACCGGGTAGGGCAGTTCCTCCGCCAGTTCCGCCACCTCCTTCTGGACCTCGGAGGTGCGGCGCCGTCCGTCCAGGACCACGAGCACGTCCGAGATGGTGTGGGGCATGGGGTCCTCGGTCAATTCGGAGCGGCCTGTGCGCCGGTAGACCGATGACACCCCCTGGAGGCGCACCAGCTTCTGCTCGAGTTGGCCGTTGGCCTCGTCCACGGCGGCGAGGCTGGTCTCGGCGGGGAGGAGGCTGTTGAGCAGCACGGCGCCTTCGTCCAGGGTGGGCAGGAAGTTGGTGCCCAGGTTCATGGCCAGCCACAGGCTCGGGACCGTGAGGCCCAGGGCCAGCACGCGGACGATGGCGCCGTGGCGCATGGCCCATTCCAGGCACGGCCGGTAGAGGCGCTTGAGCGCCTTCACCAGGCCCGGTTCCTCCAGGCGGGAGCCCGGCGGCAGGAACCGTTCCACCAGGGCGGGCACCAGGGTGAAGCTCAGGAGGAGGCTGAGGGTCATGGCGGACGCGATGGCCACGGCCAAGGGCGCGTAGAGCCGGCCCGCGAGGCCGCCGATGGCCAGCAGGGGGATGAAGACGGCCAGGATCACCATCACCGCCGTGAGGATGGGCACGCCCACCTCGGCCGCGGCCCGGGTGAGGGCCACCCGGCGGGGCTCCAGGTGGTCCCGGTGCGCGTGCAGGCGGTGGGCCAGGTTCTCCACCATGATCACGGCGGCGTCCACCAGCAGGCCCACGGAGATGGCCAGCCCGCCCAGGGTCATGGCGTTCAGGCCCAGGCCCGCGGCCCGCAGGGGCAGCGCGGCGCCCAGGGTGGCCAGCGGGAGCACGGCGATGGCGATCAGGGCGCCCCGGAGGTTGCCCAGCAGGACCACCAGCACCAGGGCCACGAAGATCCCGCCCAGGAGCAGGGCCAGCGTCACGCCGTCCAGGGCGTGGGTGACCAGGTTCCCCTGGTCGTACATGAGGGTCAGTTCCATGCCCTCGGGCAGGCTCCGCCGGAGCTCGTCCAGGGCCTTCCGGGTGTCCCGGGCCACCGTCAGCACCTCGGCCGTGGGCTGCTTGACCACCCGCAGGCTGACGTCCTCGTGGCCCTGGTGGCGGGCCAGGCCGCGCCGGAAGGCCGCGCCTTCGCGCACCTCGGCCACGTCGCCCAGGAGGATGGATCCCCGGGGCGTCTTGAGCCGGAGCTTCTTCACGGCCTCGGGTCCGGCCGCCAGGCTCGCGACGGTCATGAACCAACCCTTGTCCTGGATCTCCATGACGCCGGCGGCGGTGTCCTGGTTGCTGCCCTCCAGCGCCTGGACGACCTGGTCCAGGGTCACGCCCTGGAGGCGCATGCGCTCGGGCTGGATGATGACCTGGAGCTGGCGCTCCTCGCCCCCCAGCCGCTCCACGCGCGCCACGCCGGGCACGGCCTGGAGCCGGGGAATGAGCACCCGCTCCGTCTGGTCCCGCAGCGTCATGGGGTCCGTGGCGGGCCCCTCCAGGACGACCTCCATGATCTCCTGGAGCCGCCCCGCCGCGCTGGACATGAGCGGCGCCCGGGTCCCGTCCGGGAAGCCGCCGGTGACCCCGGAAAGGCGCTCGGCGATGAGCTGCCGGGCCTTCCAGGGGTCCGTGTCCCCTTCGAAGGCCACCACCACCTGTACGACTTCCGCCTGCACGGTGCTCACCACCCGCTGGACGCCCGGCAAGCCGCCGATGGCCTGTTCGATGGGTTGGGCGACCGTGAGCTCCAGTTCCGTGGCGGCCCGGCCCGGGCTCTGGATGAGGAGGTTGAGGCTGGGAAGCGTGAGGTCCGGGAAGAGATCCCGCTTCAGGGTGGCGAAGCTGGCCACGCCGGCGACGGCCCACACCAGGGCCAGGGCGAAGACCCAGCCCTTGCGGGGCAGCATCCAGTCGAACCACAGGCGGATCAGCGAGCGGTGCTGGGGCGCGTGGACCGGGGTGGGTTCAGTGGTCATGGCTCTCACCTCCGCTCCTGCGCTTGATCTGGAGGGACTTCAGGAGGTAGGCGCCTTCGCCCACCACCGTCTCGCCGGGCTTTACGCCTTCCAGCACCATCACGTCGGTGCCCAGTTCGGGGCCCCGGCGCACCGGGCGGAACTCCGCCTCCTCGCCCTCCTTCACGAAGACGCCCCAGGTGCCTTCCACCTGCTGCAGGGCGCCCTGGGGCAGGACGACCGTCGTGGCCAGGGGAACCCGCACCTCCAGCGGCGTGCCGGGGATGGGCAGGGGGCCTCCCGACAGGCGAAGGCGGTAGCTCAGGCGCCGGGTGTCGGCGGTGAGGGTCATGGGGACGCCTTCGAGGCGGGCGACCCAGCGCTGGCCGTCGGCTTTCCGGGCTTCGGTGGTGGTGCCGGGGCGCCAGTTCTGCGGCGCGGGCAGCGGAAGCTCCAGGCGGGCAATGGCCGCGGCGGAGGCCTGGAAGCCTCCCAGGTCCTGGCCGGCCTCCACCCCCTGTCCCAGCTGGACCCGGTAGGCCGACACGGTGCCCGCCCTGGGGGCCCTCACCATCAGGGTGGCCCCCGCGGCCTCCGGCTTCTGTCCCCGGGCCTCCAGGGCAAGCCGGGCGGCATCCTCATCCGCGCGGGCGGTGGCGGCTTCGCTCCGGGCCGCCTCCAGGTCCCGCCGGGCGCCTGCCTGGGCCTCGAAGAGCCGCTGCTCCCGGGCCAGTTCGGCGTCGGCCCGTTCGCGCTTCGCGCGGCTGGACAACCAGTCCGCCTTGAGGCGCGCCAGTTCGGGACTCTGGAGGGTGATGAGCCCGACGCCGGCGGCGACCCGCTGGCCCGGGGCGGCCTGGATCCCGGTGACGATGCCCTTCACGGGGCTGCTGAGGATGGCCTGGGCCGCCTCGTCCCCCATGGCCTCGGCGGGGTACCACGCCCCTTCCGCCCGGGGTTCGGGAACCACGAGGAAGCGCAGGCCGCGGATGTCCTTCAGGGGGAGGTGCGCGCCGGCGTGCTCGTCCTCGGGTTCGTGCTTGGCGGATTCCTGGATCGCTCCGGATCTCTTGGAACATCCGATCCCCGCAATCAGCAGCAGGGTCATCGGAATGCTCATCGCATGGCGGTTCATCGGTTCACCTCGGCAAGCAGGGCATCGAGTTCGGCGGCCAGGAGCTGGCGCGCGTGGTGGCGGCGCAGGGCGGCCATCTGGGATTCCAGGAGCTGGCGGCGGATGGGCAGGGCCTCGGAGGGGCGCTCGCGCCCTTCGCGCAGGCGAAGGCCCACGGCCTCGATGGCCGCGCCGAAGTCGGGGACGTCCGGGCCGGAGCCCGCTGCCTTCAGGCGGGTGACGGCCCCCTGGGCGCGGGCGTCCAGTTCGGCGAGGGCCTGGCGGGACGCGGCGCGGTTGGCCTGGATCCGGGCCTCGGTGGCGCTGCGGATGGCGCGGGCCTCCCCCGGCCGGGGCAGGCGAACGGCTACACCGATGCGGGCGACCTTTTCCGGACCTTCGGCGGCATAGGCGCCCCGGAGGCTCCAGCGGCTCAGGTCCTGGGCCTCCTTCAGGCGGAGGCCCCGCTCCTCCAGCCCGGCTTCCGCCTCCAGGGCCTTGCGCAACGGGCCTTCGTGCAGGCGCGCCTGGAGGTCCGCGGCGGGAACCGGTGGGAGGGGACCCGGGTCGGCCAGGGGCTGGGGGAGCGCCGGCAGCTCGGCCAGGGCCGCCAGGGCGCCCCAGGAGCGCGCCTCCTGGGCCCAGGCCTCATCCAGGTCCTGCCGCGCCTTCAGCAGCTCCCCTTCCACCAGGGCGGTCTGGAAGGCCGGATCGGAGCCCGCTTCGAAGCGGGCGTGGGCGGTGCCCAGCCAACGCTCCACGGTGGCGCAGTCCGCTTCCCTGAGGCCCCGCAGGCGGGAGGCGAGCCAGGCGTCCAGGTAGGCCGACCGCAGCCGGAACATCCCCTCCCGGTGGGCGGCCTCCCTCAGCACGGGGTGCGCCTGGCCGAGGGCGCGTTCCAGCTCCGCCCGGACGCGGGTGGAGAGAAAGAGCGGGAGATCCACGTCCACGGCCTTGTCGGTGGTTCCCGGTTCGCCGGGCGTGCGGCGGGGTCCCGCCAAGAGAGAAAGGGTGGGCCCGTCCCGGAGGAAGCCCCGGGTTTCCTGCAGGCGAAGGTGATGTTCGGCCAGCAGGGCGTCGGCGCGCCCCTGGGCGGGGGCCGGCCGGGCCTTGGCCTGGATATCCGGGTAGGTGAGGGGCGCCTGGGCCGCCCCGTGCGCCAGGAGCACGCAGGGCAGGGTGAGGGAAAGGGTCCGCACGGGATCCTCCAGCATCGAATGGGTTGGGAGCGGGCAGGGCGAGGCCCTGCCGGGGTGGGTCGGCGGCCGG
>MTLE01002268.1_pt1 | contig 11709 bp, 5 predicted proteins | sample 1982461 | NCBI WGS metagenome assembly MTLE01 (sample SAMN05712605, study PRJNA340218) | biofilm metagenome | isolation source: sample SPL anode biofilm adapted to -200 mV | place: USA | collected 2012-02-03
TAACTGTTTCAGCATTATATTTTCCATCCTCTTTTTCCTTGTGTAAATTTATTCCTGAATAACAATTGGTTATCTTGGAATTAGAAAATTTAATCGTATCAGCCATGGTACAATATAAACTACTGAAAACGGCAGCATCTTTACTGCTGAACCCTGAAATTTCACAATTGTCGATAAACAGAGAATAACGTACAGCTTGGTTGGCAGAAATAAATGCAAATTTTGGAGATGTGCCACTGCTTTTTCCATCGATTATTATTCCGCTGATCTTCAAATTCCCATCAGATTGAATTTCAAATAACGACTCTTCCTGACCGGAAGTCTGCATTTTTATTACCGGTTTTGCTTTTAAGTCTGCAACAGGACAAATGGTCAGATATTTATTTACTGATATTTTTTTTGAAACAATGTGCGTGCCTTCGGTAAGTAAAAGAATATCGCCGTTATTTGCTTTGTTCACTGCATCTGACAAGTTATCAATTCCTGCCTTTACAATTATTGATTTGCCATTTTGATTTATTTTGATAGAAGAATTTTCGGGCTTATACCATACAGGGCCACAATCGTTTTTAGTAGCAGGCATTTTATTTGAAGAGAAAATATTCTTTTGAAATGCTCCGACAAATGGCTTAATCAGCAGTGTGTTAACTTTTTCTAATTTATCGATTGAATTACCGGCAGGTTTGGTCGATGTATAAATTGCTTTTAAATCTTTGTTGCATGATTCCTTTATCGTTCCAGAAATATCTCCTTTTCCGGTTAAGACACCGTTTTTGCTTATCAGCAAGTTGTTCGCAAATTTAAAGCCTTCGGTTGTGTCAAAACTTTTTATTACTTCATTCTCATTCGGATTGTAAACCAAGTTGTTTACAACCCAGATGTTTTGTGGAGCTACAATGCGGTTTCGTTCACTCACACCCACGCAAAAATTCCACGGTAAGGCACAGTCGTTGAAAGTGTTATTTGCGAAAAGAACATCTCTGACCGGTGCATAACCCGATGCCGGTGAATTTGGTATACCATTCATAACTGTTAACGGAGAACGAAATTCATCGCCACGCAACTTGTAAAAATAATTTTTGGTAATTACATGACCTTCATTGATGATCCGTATACCGCCGGTAAAAGGTTTGTCGTTGCCGATAAACCAGTTTCCTTTAACGTTATTTCTGTTCCCGTGCCTGAGTACCAGACTTCCTTCGCATTCGAAAAAAGTATTGTTCGAAATATCATTATCACAGGATTTTACGGAAATTATTTCCACTTCCCCGTTACAGTGATCGAAATAATTGTTCCAAACCTTTGTTTGTGAGCTGTTTGTACAAACTTCGCTTGTGCCTATTCTTAATGTTTCTCCCATATTTGAGCCTAAACGAAGTCTTGGCCCGAAATAATTATTGTTGATCATGTGATTATTTTCAATGCTGTTTTTATCATTCGGACAAACTATTACAGTTGTTCCTAAATTTGTTTTTCCACCAAAATAACAATATGCTACTCGGTTATTTTTTCCCCATAAACTCACCCAATTATCTTCGGTTTCACGTATGGGCTGATTGTAATTGTCAATTACACAGTTATATATACTGCAATGATAAGCATATTCATTGTCAGATGTTTTAAACAGGATAACAGCTTTAGTGGGCGTATATCCGTTTTTAAACACCAGCCCCTGCACGTCAATATATTTACCTGAAATTGAAAGGTTCGAAGCTCCGTTGATAATAACTTTTCCGGGTGTTTGGGCTTTTATTACAATGTGTTTCTTGTCGGTACCAATGCCTCTGAAAACCATCTGAACATCGGTCCATGTGCCATTTACCATTTCAATACAGTCGCCGGGTAAAACTGATTTCATGCTATTGTTCAACTCTGCGATGGTTTTTACCTTGTATGTTTTTGCATAAGTTGTTGATGCAAAAATGATTATTAAAAGCGCTAGAAGTTTAATTTTAAGTTTCATTTATCAGGAAGTTGACAATAACAAAAAGTAGTTTCTTTTTGATAATTGTAATGGATATGTTCATTAATAGAATAGCCTGTATGCTGTTTTGACTCTGTTTGTTTGAAGTATGAGATTGGATGTTAACACGGTTTTAATTGCTGTTTTTTTCAATTTGTCAAATCTGTCATACTGAAAGAAATATGACAGAGTCTGACAAATTTACTCAACCTTAACTCAATTTAGCTTTACCCTAACCAATTAAATCTCAAATGAATTTAATCTGACATTTATTTTAGCCCGATATTTTTGCTATCAGTTCCTTTTAATAATAAAGATGATTTATTGCTAAGAATAAAACTTTTTTTCTCGAATTTCGGATTATCAAAAGTAATATTAGCCGATTGTGCCCCACTTTCAGTTTTGGCCTTATTGCAATTGTAAAAACAACAGTTTCGAATTGAATTTTTTACTCCGCTGATTCTCAATGTTGTTTTAGCTAATGAATTACTGAAAATCGAATTCTGAATATTTACTTTTACGATATTTGTAAGCTTCAATACATATTGTTTTTCATCGGCACTTACATTGTCGAAAACACAATGATCAACAAGTAGCGAGCCTCCCAAAGTTGATTCATCCACTCCTCCACGATAAAAATCCAGTGCATATTGTGTAAAATTGCTGAAAACGGTATTATCTAACACCAGATTTTCAACACTATATTTTCCTACATCTTCTTTTTCTTCTCCCAAACTAAATCCTCTGTATGAATCTTTTAAAACTGAATTTGATATTTTTAATGAATCGGCAATCGAACCTTTGTAAGCTTTAAAAATTGCTCCGCTTGTGACATTAACATCGTAAATTTCGCAGTTGTCGATGAATAGTGAGTAGCCATTTGCACCTTCTTTTGCTGAGGTAAACACATATTTTGCCGGATATTTAGCTTTGCTGTCGCCGTTGAAAGCAACTCCCTCAAAACAAACTCTCGAATTTCCGCCAATTTCGAAAAAACAGTTGTTCTCTCGTTCCGATTGTAGGTTAATAACCGGTTTCGATTTGCTATCAGCACTTTTAATTGTAATATCTTTTGTGATACCGATTTTGTTCGTGATAATGTATTCATCGGTTGATAAGACCAGAATATCGTTGTTTCCTGCTTTTTTTATGGCTTTTGTCAGATTATCGATTCCAGGTTCAACATTCACAGTTTTTCCCGGAATTTTCGTACTTGCAGTTGTTGGCGCAGTAGCAGAAGATATATACCATTGCGGACCACAATTTGCTGAAGTTGCTATCTCAATAGTAGGTTTGGCTTCCTTATTTTGCAAAGCACCGATAACCGGATTAATCCGTAATTCGCCGGTTAAATCGTATTTCACATAGGGTAATTTTTTTGCTTTGATAGTTGTATAAGGCACATCAACGCTCCAAACTTTAGTCATTAACGCTTCGCCTGAGATACAACCATTATCCGTCGAAACTCCTTTGCTGCCAATCATGAGATTGTTATTCAACGTGATACCATCGGTTTCGTCGTAGTGTTTAATTAATTCGCTCGTATTCGGACAATACACCAGATTGTTGAGTAGCAGGGTCGTTTCTGGTCGAACTGTTCGGTCACGTTCGCCAAATCCTGCACCGAAGGCCCACGGGTAAGAACAATCATAAAAGGTGTTGTTTGCTACAACTACATTTTTTACACCCAGATATCCGTTTGCAGGTGTATTAGGAATTCCATTCATAATGGTTAATCCGGAGCGGAATTCGTCACCACGCAGTTTGTAGAAATAATTGTTATAAACCAAATGACCTTCGTTGATAATACGAACCCCACCGGTATTTTCTTTACCATTACCCAAAAACCAGTTCCCGGAAACTATGGCACGGTTACCATGTCGTAAAGTGAGTGTTCCTTCACATTCCAGAAAAGTATTGTTGGTGAATTTATTGTCGCAGGATTTGTTGGAAATAATTTCAACCTCACCGTTGCAACGTTCAAAATAGTTCCCTTCCACAATGGTCCCTGAACTATTAGTACAAACCTGACTTGTGCCTATACGAATGGTTTCACCTCCGTTTGAACCAAGTCGTGGTCTTGGTCCAAAATAATTACGATAAATTAGATGGTTGTTATTAATAGAGTTAGAATCATTTGGCCATACAACGAGAGTTGTTCCTAAGTTGGTTTTTCCTCCAAAGTAACAGTATTCAATCGTATTTTTCTTTCCATAAATTCCTATCCAATGGTCAGCGGAATCTTTGATGTGTTGGTTAAATTTATCGATAACACATTCACTTAATACTGAGTTATAGGCATAATCTTTAGAACTGGTTCTGAATTCGATAACGGTACTTTTTGAACCGTGACCATTAGCAAAGACTAATCCCGAAATATGCAGATAATTGCCGGAAAGTTGTAATCGTGAACTTCCCTCAATTATTACTTTTCCTCGATTTTCTGCAGTAAGATAAATATATTTGCCTTCGGTTCCATTTCCTTTGAACTGAAATTCAACATCTTTCCAGATGCCGTTTGCAAGAATTAATGAGTCGCCGGGCTGAAGAATTTTCACTTTATCTTTGTATTGTGAAATGTTGTTGACTTTGTAATTTACAGCCTGTAATGACGATAATCCTAGCAATGCAAATGCAATCAGGTATAAAATTTTATTTTTCATTTGAAATAATTTGAATGAAAGACTAAATCGGTAAATCTGATTTTTTGATTCCTAAAATCAGATTTACCTAATTGTGTTCTGCTAAGTTTGAAAACAAAATTATTTGATGATAGCCGTTTCAAAAGCAGTCTTGGCATCATTTAATGTTTGTACAGCTTCATTTATCATTCGTTGAACAGATAATCCTGAGTCGCGAACTGATTTTGCTGTTGTAATTGCTGCTCCATAAGTGTCTTTTGCTGCTTGTGATGCCTGACCAACATCTGTTCCTGCTGTTACGGAAGAGTTTTGAGCAGTACAGGTGACAATTAAATCATTCAGTTCTCTACGGTCGGCAGTCCACAAAGAGTTGTTAAACAATTTGCCGTTTGTAGTTAAAGTGCTGCGTGCTTTTATCAATTCAGCAATTGTAACATTTTCTTTATTTACAATTATAACAACTGCATTTAAGTCTGCAAGATATTTAATTTTATAAGGATCAAAATTAGGAGTGTTTGATGAAGTGTTTTTAAAATCACCCTTATTAAACCCCAATATACAGGCATTTACTTTAGCAATTTCAAAATTAACGTAATCACTTAATTCAGTTTTATACTGATCAACTGTTTTAGGAACTACAGCTTCTTCTCCGGTACAACCATTAAATGCCATTACTGAAAATAAGCTAATTGCCAGTACCAAAAATTTATTTAGTAAGTATTTCATTTTGTTTGTATTTAAAGGATTAATACGATGCGTTTTGCGGAATTTCTATTTCATTATTTGTTATAATTTCCGATTCGGGTATTGGAAGCAACAAACGGTCGTTGATATAATCGCCTTCACGCGGTGGCAATATCGGATTGAACAGGCTGTAGAATAAATCCCAATCCGTTTCAAAAGTGTGTTTTTTCAATATCATCATTGCTTTATCAGGGTCATTGTAGGATTTGTTCATGCGCAATAAATCAAACCAGCGATGATTTTCGAAAGCCAGTTCCAAACGACGTTCCTGATAAACAGAATCAAGTGCTTCAGTTTTATCAGCAAAATTTAAATATGGACTAACACCTGCACGCACTCTCACTTCATTAACTAAAGCGCGGGCATCATCCGGATTAGTTCCCTGTGCCAATACTTCAGCCAACAATAATTTTACATCCGCCATTCTGATTTCAATCCAGTCATTTTCAGCCTGTAAAGCAGCTGATTGGTTTGGATCGGTATATTTACATACGTAGAAATATGTTTTTGTTCCTAATACATTGGTTTTAAAACAAGTGTTTGTTCGTGTATCATTTGGATCAGCTCTGAAAAGTGTTGCTATTTCTGTCGTAGGGCTATTGTAACCCAATGGAGTACCTACTTTTGTTATACTGGTACCAGTTCCGTAAGGAGCAAAAGTTCCAAAAAATGGTGATCCGATTCCATCGGTACCTCCTTTGTACCGAACTGCGAAAATGATTTCATTATTCATTTCATTTGATGTACTGAAAATATTTGCATAAGCATCCGGTCCGGTAAGCATTGCATGTCCGCTGTTGTCAATAACTTCCTGAAGTAAAGTTTTTGCTGATGCTAAATTTGTATCACCACCCTGCATCATGTACACTTTTGCTAACAAAACCTTTGCTGCCCATTTTGTAATTCTACCCAATTCAGTTGATGTATAAGTTGAAGGTGCTTCATTTGAAGCTTTGATCAAATCGGGAATAATTATATCGTTGTATATTTCTGTAACTGGTTGGCGTGTAAGTTTTTTTGCTTCATTTGGTCCGATTACAGTTGTAATTTTGAACATATCACCAAAGAGATTCACTAATTTGTAATAATGCAAAGCTCTCATAAATAATAATTCACCTTCGTATTGAGCACGTAGTTGTTCATTTGTGATGTACGTGTTATTAGCGACCGAAGGTAAAATTGCATTAATATTGGAGATGTTCTGGAATACAAGATACCAATAATCCTGCAGATCAGGATAAGTAGTAGCCGGTCTGAAAAAAGCCAAATCAGCCAGTTCAACATTAGCGGTAGAACTTGACCCAGTTTGTGACATATCAGTATTATCGCTACGAAGTTCAGTGTAACGCCATTCATCTTCATAGGTTTTTGCTAAACCTGAATAACAACCCAATACTCCTGAGTTAATACGTATTTGAGTTGTATAAAAATTGTCTTGTGTTAATGCGGATTCAGGTACATCTGTTAAGAAACCGCTACATCCTGTCATACTCAACGTTGACAACAAAACGATCAATATTTTTATCTTGTTTTTCATCTTTATATTATTATTAATTCAATTATAAAGTCTTAACTGTTTACTTAATTATTTTCGGTTAATTAAAAGGTTATGTCAAATCCTAATGTGTATGTCCTGTTTAATGGGAATGCACCACGCTGATAACCATCAACTAAAGGATTTGAATAATTTGAACCACTTGTTTTACGAGCTTCAGGATTTATACCTCGATAATTTGAAGCCATTATATAAATAAGATTTTGTGCTGAAATATAAGCTCTCACACCACCTAACTTTATTTTATTTAATAATTTAGATGAGAATGAATAACCTAGTGATATATCACGTAAAGCTGCATACGAACCATCTTCTACACAATAATCTGTTAGGAGCAAATCACTTCCTGAAGTGGTATTTGAGTAAACAGTTTTACCATCTCCCGGAAACATTGGACTAACATACCTGTTCTTTGTATATGCCTTATTGTAGCGTAATTGCTCATTATAGTAAACATTACCATTGATAATATCTCCCCCCTGAACTCCTTGAAACATAAAACTTAAATCAAAATCTTTATAATTCAAAGTATTGGTTATTGCCCATGTAAAATCCGGAAATGGGCAACCAGTTACTTCACGGTCATCGATGTTAATTTTACCGTCATTGTTTATGTCTACAACTTTTAATCCACCTACTGTTGGAGCAAATTTGGTATAAACAAATGGAGAACCATCTGGTCCGGTAAGTGCTTTTGCAGCTGCAACTTCCTCAAATGTGGTGTAGATTCCATCGGTTCGGTATCCCCAATACTGAATTGCAGGTTGACCAATAATGGCAGCATAATCCTCACTTCTTTCGCCGGTTATATCTTCACGTTCTTTATCGCCGTAATTTAATAAAGTGTTTTTGTTATGAGAGAAGTTAGCAGTTGTTTTCCATGTAAAACTTTTTGTAGAGATGTTAGTCGTAGATAATTCGATTTCAATTCCTTTATTGTTTACTTTTCCAATATTATTCCAGTATTTTTGATGCCCGGTTATATACATTGCTGGTTGTTGCAACAGCATCTGGATAGTGTTGGAATTATAATATTCCACACTAAGGTTTAATCGACTATCTAAAAACCCAAAGTCAATACCATAGTTTGCCTCGGACAACTGTTCCCAGGTAATGTCAGGATTTCCTAAAGCATCATTGTTTGAAGCCATTCCTGCAACCAGCACACCAGTGCCTGTTCCTAACACATAATTATTAGTATTGATTGTGTTCATCCATGAATACTGTGGAATTTTATTGTTACCTGTAACACCTAGACTTGCACGTAATTTTAGATTTGATAACCATTTAAATTGTTTCATAAAACTTTCTTCTGAAACTCTCCAGCCTACAGATCCTGCCGGAAATGTTCCCCATTGATGTCCGGGTGCAAAAATGCTACTGCCATCTGCACGAAAGCTGGCAGATGCAAGGTATTTTCCCATGTAAGCGTAAGTGAGACGACCAATGTATGAAATTAATGCTTCAGAATAATAATTGGATGTCACACCATCAATGGTTGAAGTGTTCAACAAAATTTTGCTGGCATAGTTAAATGAAAGAACATTTTCATCAGGAAAATTTGTTCCTACCATTTGATTCATTTTATAATTTGTTTTCTGAAAAGTTAATCCGGCTAAGACACTTATTTCATGGCTACCAAATTTCTTAGAATAATTCAATGTGTTTTCAGATAATAAATCGGTTTTTAAATTCATAATACGGGTCAATGTATTAGGAATACCTGCCTTGTTTGCCGAAGTTTGTTCTTTTTTATTATATTCTTTGTATCCGGCATAAACTCCGTTCGAGGTTTTTAATTCCAAATCAGGTGTAATTTGAATACTCAGATACATATTTGATTGGAGTTTATATTCATCGGTAAAAATGCTTGTTTTTTCTCGAATGGAAACCGGGTTTTGATTAGCGGATGTCCATGGTGAGACTCCATCCAGATTCCATACCTCGTTATTATATCCAAAACCGCTTAACTGCAAGGTGTAAAAATCTGGAACCTGTGCATACTCTCCAGCTACTGCTCCATTTAGTGCAGCTGTTGCCTGATTATGACGAACAGGCATCCAAGACTGGAATCGCATATAGTCAGTTAAATCTACAGCAGGTGTTTCTTTTTTGCTATAGGTTGGTGCTAAGTTTATCCCTATAGTAATAGCTTTTGAAAGCTTAGCATCAATTTTTGCTTTGAAATTATATTTCTCATAGCTGCTTTTTTTCATTATTCCATCTTCTTTGTTATAATTTCCTGAAATGTAATATTTCAGATTTTTATCACCGCCGGAAGCACTTAACTGATAATTTTGAATCTTTCCGTTTGAACGTAAACCTTCCTTTAACCAATCGGTAGGACTGTCTAAAAAATTCTTTTGAATGAAGTAGGCTGCTTTTTCCGAGTCGGTAATCTTATTAAATGCCATAGTTGCATTTGCTCCCGTTGTGATTCCGTTCACAGCTGGATCTGACTCCCGGAGAGCTGCTTCCTGATAAAGCAGAGCTGTATATTCATCTGTCGATAGCATATCTGGTAATTTCAATGCATTACTGATACCAGTATACATTTTGAAATTATATTTTGGCTTTTTTATATTCCCGCTTTTAGTAGTTACCAATATTACGCCGCCCGCAGCTCTCGAACCATAAAGTGCTGAAGAAGCTGCATCTTTCAAAACTTCTATTGATTCAACATCACCCATACTTACCATTTCAAGGCCATCTTCAATAGGGAAACCATCTACAACAACCAAAGGTGAAATATCTGCACTGATGGACCCCATACCACGAACCCTGATTTTAGGTGCGGCTCCTGCTTCAGGATCTACTTTCATAATCTGAACTCCTGCAAGCTTTCCCTGTAACGCCTGATCTACACGCGATACGGCTATTTCATCGAGTTTATCATTTTTAAGGGAAGAAACTGCTCCTGTGAGGTGCGATTTTTTTTGCGTTCCATAAGCCACAACTACTACTTCATCAATAGTTTTTGAATCTTCTTCCATGACAATATTAATTGTTGATGCAGACCCAGCTTCTTTGATAATTGTTTTGTATCCAATGTATGAAAACACTAATGTTGCTTTATTGTCGGGTACCTGAATTGAATACTTTCCATTAAAATCACTTATTGTACCTGTTCTCGATCCGCCAACAACAATATTTACTCCAATAAGCGGGTCTTTATTCAGGTCGGTAATAATTCCGCTTACTGTTCTTTGAGCAAATGCTCCAACTGTGTTCATGCAAAAAAGGATGAACAGCCAAGAAACGTTTCTCTGAAATCGTTTTCTGTCTTTGATTTTTTTCATGTATTAATAAATTTAAATGTAGATTTTAATTTGTGTTTTACAAATAAAATTGGTCAACCAATAATTTGGTTGACCAAAAATATATATTGTTTTCTGAACCGCAAAATTATTTAGTATAAACATTCATTTTTATGTTCTTAAACATAATTAGCCACAATTTACTGACATAAAAAAGGAGATGAAATACCTCATCTCCTTTAATTTTATAATAAGAGTAGCAAATATGCTTCTTATGTATTCTGTTCTAGTTTGGATTTTGCAAATTCGAATACACCCTCCATGTGCATTTTCATAAGCTCGGCCGCGACATCAGGATTTTTATTTCTTATTGCTTCTACCATATGAACATGTTCTTCAACAACCTTGGTACTTGGCGAACAAATCCTTTCCTTATTGTAAATGTGCATAATATCGGGCGTAATGAGTAACATTAAAGCCTTGAATACAGGATTGTGACTTGCTTCAGCGATTGCTCTGTGGAATGCGAAGTCGTAGCTGACACGTTCTTCAGTATCCCAATATTTCAAAAAATTACGATGGGCCAACTCAATATTTTTCAAATCATCATCGGTTCTACGTTCAGCACACATACGAATAGAGTTTACTTCTAATACAATGCGTGTTTCAACAAGGGAATAAAAATCATAATCTTGTAAATTAAGCATATCTGATATCAATCCATCAAGTGCTGTTATATCCAAACTGTTTATTACAGAACCACTTTGGGGTAGGGTTTTAATAATCCCATAAAACTCCAGTTTATGAAGAGCTTCTCTGACTTGGGCTCTACCAAAACCAAAATCAGCAGCCATTTTTCTTTCTGCAGGTAATCGATCACCTGGTTTTAAGGTCCCATCCTGAATCATTTCCTTAATTTTAGAAATTACACGATCTGCAGTTGGTACTTTGTCAACAAGTTTATATCTGCTAAATACATCAACCATATATTTAATCTTTAATTGAATCCATATTGTTTATAATGTTTCTTATTTGGTAGACCAAAAATAGAGTTATTATTTTAAATGTCAAAATTCTAACCTAATTATTGTGATAATTTATTTGTATTTGTCGAAAAATATGAAATGGAATAAAATTAACTGCTATTAAAAAGGAAAATTCATAGCTGGTAAATTCTTGCAGTGAAGTATTATACTCCTGATAAATTATAAACTATGTTAAGATGTTAAAAAGATATTATTTCGAAAGCAATTTGCCATTCAAACAAAAAACCCTAACTGATCAAAAATCAATTAGGGTTTTTCTTTGGACGTACCCGAAGCGGGACTTGAACCCGCACAGCCGTGAAGCCAAAGGATTTTAAGTCCTTCGTGTCTACCATTCCACCATCCGGGCAGGAATGATTCCTGTTTTTAAACGAATTACTTCGTTTTGAGCGAAAAACGGGACTCGAACCCGCGACCCCGACCTTGGCAAGGTCGTGCTCTACCAACTGAGCTATTTTCGCAATATGTTTTCAACTGTATAAGAATTCGCTTATTCTCTTCA
>MTLE01006272.1_pt1 | contig 11702 bp, 9 predicted proteins | sample 1982461 | NCBI WGS metagenome assembly MTLE01 (sample SAMN05712605, study PRJNA340218) | biofilm metagenome | isolation source: sample SPL anode biofilm adapted to -200 mV | place: USA | collected 2012-02-03
GAGTAGGAGGGTGCCTGCCTGTTGCCGCGTAGTCCGCCGATGGAACTTATGGCAACTAATTGTCCGTAATTTTGGTTCTGGAAAAAGTTGAAAGCCCAGTCGGCTATCGCTGTAAATCCGGTTACGTTTGTGTCTATGGTTCTTTTTTCAATACTGAAATCAAGTGGGAGGTTAATATCGCCCGTGCCGGAACTAATTATCAATAGATCTAATCCGCCGAGTTCAGTGGTGAGTTGCTCCAAATTTTGGCGGATTTTATCTGCCTGACAAACATCAAATGCGGCTGTAACAAGACTTTCTGGTTTTTCAGCTTTCAGTTCTTCCAGAAGATTTGTACGCCTTCCAGTGATGCCAATCCTGTATCCATCCTGTACCATTAATTCTGCCAGACCGCGACCAATACCCGATGTGGCACCAACGATAATTGCTTTTTTCATGTTATTTTTTATTTAAAATGAACTAAAAAGCAATAAAATATCTGGTTACAATCTTATTGTACGAAATGATAAAGGAAAATAATAGTTGCGTCCAGAGCGGTTTTTTTGTTGTCTTTAATCTCCATCGAAACCTGTATCTCGGCTTTTGAAACGCCACGAAGGTTTACAAGGGATTTAAGCAATGCACGAACTCTTACTTCGCTGTCAACCAGTACGGGTTGATTGTATCTGAGCTTTTCAATTCCGTAATTTACAGTGAGTTTTGAATTGTTTACTTCAACAATTTGTTCCCAAAGATACGGTAAAATTGATAAATTCAAATACCCATGAGCAATTGTGGTTTTGTAAGGACTTTCTTTTTTAGCTCTTTCAGTATCAACGTGAATCCATTGATGATCCAGAGTGGCATCAGCAAATTGATTAATTTGTTCTTGTGTTATTGTAATGTAATCGGATACGCCTAATTCTTTGCCTACGTATTGTTCAAGTTCTTCAAAGCTGTTGATAACAATTTTACTCATTTTTTGAAAGGTGGGTGTAGATAAATTGCACATTTTTTTTATTTCTGTGCAAAAGTAATAAATTTAATGAATTGACCAAAAAAGAAATTCTAATTTATTAAAAAAATATTACCTGTTAAAAGGATGTTTCGAATACACAAAACGGGAAGTTATTCTACTGCAAGTGTAAAGACAGATTGGTTTGATGCAAAAAAATACTCCCTTTTCAATCTGAATTGAAAAGGGAGCATAGTGATAAAAAATATTAATTAGAGACCAAAAGTATCGGCCACAGCTTTACAAACTACTTTGCCATTGACGATATTCAGTCCTTTTTTCAAATCTTCATTTGCTTCGCAGGCTTTTTCCCAACCCATATTTGCCAGAGTTAATGCATACGGAAGTGTCGCATTTGTAAGCGCAAGTGTCGAAGTAAAAGGTACCGCACCCGGTATATTGGCAACGCAATAATGTAAAATGCCATCAACAACGTAAACCGGTTCGGCGTGCGTAGTAGGATGAGAAGTTTCAAAACAACCGCCCTGGTCAATTGCCACGTCAACCATTACAGAACCCGGTTTCATAAGTTTAAGCATTTCGCGGGTAATCAAATGAGGCGCTTTGGCTCCGGGGATAAGTACTGCTCCGATTACGAGGTCGGTTAAAGGAAGCATTTGCTCGATATTGTAAGTTGTAGACATCAAAGTGTCGACATTAGCAGGCATAATTTCGCTCAGATAACGCAGACGGGGTAATGATATATCGGCAATAGTAACATGAGCGCCAAGTCCGGCTGCCATCAAAGCTGCTTGTGTGCCAACTATTCCACCACCCAAAACCAATACGTTAGCAGGTTTTACGCCCGGAACGCCACCCAGTAAAATTCCTTTTCCCCCTTTGGGTTTTTCCAGACAACGCGCACCTTCCTGAATAGACATTCGGCCTGCGACTTCGGACATTGGGATAAGTAACGGAAGTGTTCTGTCCGATTTTTCAACAGTTTCGTAGGCCAGACAAACGGCTTTACTGTCGATCATAGCCCGTGTTAATTCTTCGTTGGATGCGAAATGAAAATAGGTGAAAAGTAGTTGATTAGGACGGATAAGATTATATTCGCTTTTAATAGGCTCTTTAACTTTCATGATCATTTCTGCCGTAGCAAAAACTTCTTCCGCGCTTTTTAATATCTGCGCTCCTGATTTTAAATACTGTTCATCGCTGAAACCACTGTTTTCACCTGCGTGAGTTTCAACAAAAACCGTATGACCGTTTAATGTTAGTGTTTTGGCACCTGCAGGAGTCAATGCTACCCGGTTTTCGTTGTTTTTAATTTCTTTTGGAACTCCAATTTTCATATAGTTCAATTTTTAATTGAATAATTTTGTTAGCTGTTTCTTAAACATATAACAGAAGAGTAATGTTGTTGAAACCGGTGTAAAAATACAAGTTTAATTTCAAATTGAAAGCAATATGGATAAATATTTATTTGTGTAACGAAAAATAATTTTAAATAATTGATTTATAGATAAATATATAAAATTAGGTATATTTGTTCCCAAAATAAAAAACTCCATAAAATGATGTTAATCTGTCATATTATGGAGTTTTTTTATTATAATATTTAGTTTTACCTTTTTATATGTTTCATTTTGTAACTTGTTGAAATTTTATCTAAATTCACATGAGTTTGGACTAATGCTTCCAGATTTATTTTTGTGGAGTTATTACTGTTGCTATATGACCCTAAAATACCAATACCACCGTTTATATTAGAGTAAATTTGAACGGGTTCGGAAAATGGTCCCTCCGAATTGATAGACATGTCTCTGGTATAAAGATAGTTGTAATAATCAGAATTAATTTCCTGAAGATTGATATACAGGTAGTTCTCATGCAGATTACTTAGGCTATAATATAAACTACAGTGAATTGTACACGAAACTGTGAATTCCTTACCATTAAATATTTCATCGGTAAAAATACCATACATATTGTAACTGCCGGATATGTCCAGAAAATCACTTACTCCGTTTTGATTTTCGGACAGGATGCCATCAAAAGTTGTATAAACCGAGTTACTGTAGAAATACTTACTGGAGTCATTAGGATAAATCAATGAAGGTTCCAAACGGTACGAATTATTTATTGAACCATTATCTTTAATTTTAATTTTCACGTTCAGGTCAAAATTTACGCTGTAACCGGTTGTATCAACTGTAAAAGGTCCTCCATTTACTGAACTGTATGTTAAATTAGGAGTAATAGTCATACTTTTAAGTGTGGTATCCAGCGATATTATATCCGGTTGGTAAGATACAATTGTTTTACTGTTTACGTCGTCAAGTCCGCTTGCAGTTGCTTTTATTTCAACCGTGTCGCCCTGATTGGGGATAAATGAAGTTTGATAAAGTCCATCCTGTGTATTCGCCATTTTTTCTTTAAAAACGCCGTTTATATAAACTGAAACATCGGCGTTGTTGACATTGTCGAAGGTCTCATCATTTTCCAGAAAAAATTTACTTTTAGTGATGTAAGCACTAATTACTGAATCGGAAGAAATGATTGAGTTTACAACCATTAATGGCTTTGAAACTTTCCCGGTAAATTCTATTTCCTTTTCACATGCTGTGAAGGTTATTGCTAAAAACAGTGTCGTCAGTATATTGATTTTTTTCATTTGGTTTGGTGTTTAAAATTTATAAGAATAACTAATAGAAGGTATTATGGTGAATAGTGATACCTGCATCAGTTTTTTTGTTGTTACATAATCTCCGGTGTAATAGTTGTATTTGTAATCCGTTTTTGTATAGATGTAAAACGGATTCTGGTGATTGTATAAATTGTATATACTGAAATTCCACGTTCTGATTCCGTGTTTTTTCTGCTTATGAAAATTCATGCCAATGTCCAGTCGGTGGTAATCAGGCAAACGGAAATTATTCCGGGCGTTGATATATGGCAAAGCGGAATTATACCAATAGTTATCTTTTATATTCACATTTTGATAATTTTGTAGGGCCAGTGTTCCTGCGTTTCCGGTGCTGAAAACCCATGTACCGGCTAAATCGAAACGATCGCTGAATTTATGCGAAACTACCACGCTAAAATCATGTCGTCTGTCATATTTTGCTGGGAAAACATTGCCATTGTTTAAAACCTGTTCGGGCCTGTCAAACAAACGTTCCGATTTTGACCACGTGTAACCAATCCAACCGGTAGTTTTCCCGAAAGACCGCTGTGCCAGAAATTCAACACCATATCCCCAGCCACGACCCATCGATACTTTATCTTCCCAACCGGTGGACGACCCGATAAATGAAGCTCCATCGTTGTATTCTATGAGGTTGTTCATGGATTTATAATATCCTTCGACAGAGAGATCGGCAATTTTATTCAGTTCATAAAAAAATCCGGCCGAAACCTGATGAGAATTCATGGGATCGATACGTTTTGTAACCGGAACCCAGAGATCAGTCGGAAGACTTATATTATTGTTCGATAACAGGTGAATGTACTGGTTCATGTACGCGTAACCTGCTTTGAACGAAAGATTATGGTTGATCATCAGGTTGGTACTGATTCTGGGTTGCAGTGACTGATAGAATTTTCCCTGAACCCAATAGGTTGAATAATTCAGTCCCAGATTTGCTTTGAAAAACTGGCCAAGTTTAATGTTATCCTCAATATAGGCAATAAATTCGTTGGAATACACATTCTTATCACCAATGGTAGTGTCCATTTTCTGGATATCGGAACCGGTTTTTTCATCAAGTTTATATACCTGAACGCCCGGTCTGAAAGTGTGATTGGTTAGATTGGCTCCAAATTTAATTTCGTTATTCGTATTTGGAGAATATTCAAAATCAACTTTTCCTGTAATGTCTTCAATTCCCGAATTGTAACCTACACTTGTATTTGTATAGGAATTTTGAGAGGTTGAATTGATGCCTGACTCTGTTCCTATTTTTACAAAATAGCGGTATCGTGTGTAGGTTGCACTTGTATTCATAAACAGTTTATTGTTTATAACATGATTCCAGCGCAATGCAGCTATCGAGTTTCCCCATTTCATATTCATATTGAATTTATCGTATGAAGTGTTCCCGGTGAAATTATAACTTTGATTGGTTGTGCTGTAAACGCCATCATCTCCCAGATAAGCACTGAAAAATAACCTGTCGTTGTCTGAAAATTTGTGACTTATTTTTGCATTAAAATCATAGAAATAATATCCGGCTGATACGTTTTGAGCCCCTTCCTGAGCCGCTGCAATTTTTAAAAAAGGCTGTAACAGAATATCAAAATAGGTTCGTCTGGCAGAGATATTAAAGGTTGTTTTGTCATTGAACAAAGGGCCTTCTAAATTTATTTTTGACGAAATTAATCCAACAGACACATTCCCGTGTAACTTTTTGTTATTCCCATCTTTCATTGTTATATCAACCACTGAAGATAGTCTGCCACTGAAACGTGCGGGGAAACTGCCTTTGTAAAACGTAACATCTTTTATTGCGTCAGCGTCAAATACCGATAAAAAACCTCCCAAGTGGTTTACATTATAAAGAGGTACGCCATCAAGTAAAAACAAATTTTCGTCCGGACCGCCTCCGCGTACATAAATGCCGGCGCTGCCTTCCATTCCTGCTTTTACACCCGGTAATAATTGTAACGCTTTTAATACATCTGTCTCGCCAAATAAAGCAGGAACAGATTTTATCTGGGTTATTGGCACATCAATAGCGCTCATTTGAGAACCCTGAACGCCTAGTTCCTTTTTGTTGCCAAGAACTGTAATCTCGTTCAATAAGGTTTCTTCCTGCAGTTTAATGTTTATAACGGTGTCTTTTGTGAGAGTGAAATTTTTGATATTATCGGTATAACCAACGTATGAAAAAAGTATGTCTACCTGTCCTTTCGGTATCGTAATGGAATAATAACCAAATGAATTGCTAACTGCTCCTTTCTTTGAAAATGATTCAAAAACGGAAGCGCTGATAAGTGTTTCACCATTTTTTTCGTCTGTGATGTAACCACTGATAGTAATGTTTTGGCTGTGAGAGTAAAAAATTGTTGACAGGAATAAAATAAGGAACAAAGGCGTTTTTTTCATATTCTAATGGTTTATGTTATTTGTGTTCAAAGATAGAACTTAATATCTAAGCTTATATTTAAGTGAATTTATTTTTTAACGAATTAAATATTATATTGATATATTAACAATAGTAATTCAGAAACGAGAGTGATTTAATTTTTTTAGTTTTAATCCCTTGCGAAATATTCAATTTTTTACAAAAAAAACTGCTTCAAAATAGAAACAGTTAATAAGCAAAATTATTGTGAAAGTTAATAAATATTTTAATCAGCCAATTCAAAAACCTGATCTAACGTATAAATTGAAGATGATTTTTTATTCGATGCGTTTATCATTGCCATAGCCACTTGTTTGGCCTGAATAGGTCGGTATTTTCTCAATAATCCTGTTTTATTTATGGCATACATTATTTTCAGTGCCATTTTTTCCATGGTTCTTTTTTCTGTTCTGTTACCGTCTAACTGTCCGGGTCTGATAATATTTATAAAATCAAAAGGGAGTTTCTGAACTTCGTCATCCAGTTGTCCTTTTATTCTGGTATAGAAGTTTTTTGAATTTTTATTTGCACCGGCAGAAGAAATAAGGACATAGGATGGAACGCCGTTTTTAGAAGCGATTTCTGCAATCCGGAACTGATATGTAAAATCAACCTTAAATTGGGCATCTTTAGTTTTGGCTTGTGCAATGGTTGTGCCTAAAGCTGAAAAAAGGACATCTCCTTTTATCAGACCACTCCAGTCCTCAGGTTGGTCAAAATCAATGCAGTATTCCTTCAGTTTCGGATGAGAAATCCCGCTTGATCTGCGAACAAGTGATACAATTTCTGAAAAATCATCGGAGTGCAGCAATAATTGTATAAGTTGAGTTCCGACTAATCCTGTTGAACCTATGACAATCGCTTTTTTCATCATTTATTTTTTGTTCAATCAATATTAAATGCGGGTTAATTATCAATGTGTATGTCTCTGAAGCCAAGGAAATAAAGAACCCCATCAAGACCGATGGTAGAAAGGGATTGTTGTGCATTTTCCTTCACTTTAGGCTTTGCATGAAACGCTATTCCCAAACCGGCAAGATTCAGCATTGGCAAATCGTTGGCACCATCGCCAACGGCAATGACCTGTTCCAAATCAATTTTTTCAACCTGTACAATGAGTTTCAGCAGTTCAGCTTTCCGTTTGCCATCAACAATGTCGCCCACATAGTTTCCTGTCAGTTTTCCATCTTCTATTTCCAGTTCGTTGGCATAGACGTAATCCACATCAAAAAGCTTTTTCAGCCGGTTGCCAAAATAGGTGAATCCTCCAGATAATATGGCAATTTTAAATCCGATCTTTTTCAGTATTGAAATTAATCTTTCGGCACCGTCCATGATTGGTAGCTGATCGGCAATTTCTTCAAGAACACTTTCATCAAGGCCTTTGAGTAATGCTACACGTTGTTTAAAGCTTTCGTTAAAGTCAATTTCTCCACGCATTGCCGATTCGGTAATAGCTCTCACTTTTTCACCAACGCCGGCACGGTCGGCCAGCTCGTCAATAACTTCGGTTTTTATCAGTGTTGAATCCATATCGAAACAGATTAAACGCCGGTTACGCCGGTACATGTCATCCTTTTGGAACGATATGTCGATGCCCAACTGAGAGCTGTAATTCATTAATTGCGTAGAAAGTTCCTTTTTGTCAGTCAATTCACCACGCACCGACAATTCAATGCAGGAGCGTACAGAATTGTCGTCGTTTATTTCGAGAGACGGCCGCCCGGTTAAGCGTACAATCGAGTCAATATTCAGGTTTTGTTCAGAAATAGCTTTTGTTACCATTGACAACTGTCTGGCTGTTATTGCTTTCCCTAAAACGGTGACAATGTATCTGCTTTTTCCCTGTCTTTCCACCCAGTTGTTGTATCTGTCCACAGTAACGGGTGTAAACCGGACGTTTACATTTAATTCTGAACATTTAAATAAGACTTCTTTCAAAATGTGACCGGATTGAGCATCGTCGGACATTTTAAAAAGTATACCTAATGAGAGCGTATGATGAATGTCGGCCTGACCGATATCCAGAATTGTTGCGTTGTATTTCCCCAGAATACCGGTAATTGCACTTGTAACTCCCGGTTTATCATCACCTGATATATTGATAAGTATTATTTCACTATTTGGCATTTCTGTTATCTGTTTTTTATTTATTTTTTTGCCAGATATTTGGCGTATGTGTCCAGCGTGTTGTGGACATATTGAACTGTTTCTTTTCCTCTGAAATATCCGTATTTCACTACCGGATCTTCGTAAAATTCAGGTTCGCTTTTTTTCAGTAAAAAGTATTCTACCGCGTTGAACCATATATGTGGGTTTTTCCCGTATTTATTCGCAAGAGCCATTGCATCCAGAATGTGCGCTGGTCCGGAATTATAAGCAGCCAGAATGAATTTTATGCGCTCTTCTTTGTTTTCTACCTGCCTGAAAGACAGATTTAAACTCTTTATGTACTGAACACCTGCTTCAATATTTAATTCCGGGTTGAATATAGAATGTTTGTCCAATCCAAAATTGGCAGCAGTCCGTGGCATTAATTGCATAAGACCTGCTGCACCAGCCCACGAAACTTCGGAAGAATCAAATCTGGATTCATGAAAAACAAGTGCCGCAAGCATTCGCCAGTCCCAGTTTATGGTTGGTGCATACTTTTTAAACAAAGCATCGTAAGGTGAAATTGCCCCTTTGGGGATTTTTACTTTTTTAGCTGCGAAAAACGGACTTTTCTCCCAGTATTTGGCAAACAGATTCGATTCTGTTTGAACAGTCTCCGGTAATTTTGCCCAGTTTTCTATAGCCTTTATTAACTCCGTACTTCCGTTACGTACCAACCAACCGTTTCGCTGGTCGAACCCGACCGACATTCTGCAATCCAGATTTTTATAATATGACTTGTGCAGCAGCGCCACGTTATGATAGGCAATGGTATAAGGTATTTTTTTGTCTGCAACCTGATCAATCAGATCTTCATCGGTAAGCGAATCAGGAGCTGCAATGATATTTATCGAACCTCCGGTTTCTTCATTTAAAGCCTGTAATCTGTCCATAAAAATACTGCTATCCGGCACATAAACGCTTTTGCCCATGAGTTGAGTTACATCTGAAATGGCATTGCTGCCAATATTCTGAACTAAAACCTGATACGACTCCGTTTGCGGAAGGACGAAACTGAATTCTTTTTTTAATTTTTTTGTCTGAATAATATTATATGCCACTATATCCACATCTCCGTTTCGAAGCATATTGATTAATTCCTTTTCGTTTCTGGCAATATAAATTTTAAGGTTTAATTTCAAATTATTTGCCAGGTTTTCAGCCATTTCATAATCAAATCCCATCAATTCGTCGCGAAACAGGAAATAGGAAGTAGAGCCAAACATGGTGGCAACGCGGAGTGTGTCTGATGCAATAATTTCTTTTAAATCAGTGGTGGGTTTTTCCGCTGAAACATCACTTTTTTTATATGTACATGATGCCAATAAAAAAGTTGAGGCTAAAAATAAAAGAATCAGATTTTTAGATTGCATATTTGAGTTATATCCTGTAATTAATTGATTATAAGATCATTTTAATTAAGATATTGTGTAATTATTCTTTATTATAAAAATTCTATATTGTCATTTTTGATTACATCAAATCCATTCATGCGGAGAAAAACCTGCGCTGTGGCTAATACATCTTTTTGACAATATATAGCTATCCTTTTTATATCTTTTTCTTTGTAAAATACCTCTGCAACCTGACTTCCATCAATATCATCCTTTGGTGTGGGAATTCCAAAAACTTCTGTCAGAAGTTTTAATGACGTATAATTTTTGTAATCGCCGAATTTCCATAATTCCAGTGTGTCAATAAATGATATTTCCCATGGTTTTTTGCCAGCTATCTGAAAAATAGCGGGCAATGTTAATCCGTTAATAAGCATGCGGCGGCAAATATACGGTATGTCAAACTCTTTTATATTGTGCCCGCAAAGTGTTTGTTCTTTAGTTGTACAAAATTTGCCAATAAGATGAGTGAATTCAATGAGTAGTTCACGTTCATTATCGCCGGCAAAAGATTTTGTACGAAAATGCATTTCTATTCCCTGAAAATAAATAAACCCCACCGAAATGCAAACAATTTTACCAAATTCGGAATAAATTCCTGCGCTGTTATTAAATGCATCACCTGCGGTTGTTTCATCAGAATATTTTTCAGGCATCCTTTTTTGTATCAGTGCAAATTTTTCTTCCCAGAGATGCGCCAGATTTTCAGGTAATTCCTTGAAATCTGAAGTTTGTGGCACCGTTTCTATATCCAGAAACATTATTTTGGGTAAGTCGGATTTAAGCATAATCATTCAGGTTTTCCGGTAATTTATAAACAACTTTACAGACAAAGGATGGAAAACAATTCAGGCTAATTGAGGATTAGCGAGTTTGTTTTCGATATATTTTGTTAAAATATCTATTGCAATATGATTATTTCCACCCTGAGGAATTATCAGGTCAGCAAATCGTTTTGAAGGCTCAATAAACTGTAAATGCATTGGTTTTACAGTACATTCGTAGCGTTCCATAACTTTATTCACCGACCGTCCGCGTTCTACAATGTCGCGGTTTATAACCCGTATCAGTCTGTCATCAGCATCAGCATCAACAAAAACCTTCAAATCCATCATTTTGCGTAATTCAGGATCGGTGAGGACTAATATGCCTTCAATAATTACTACATGGCAGGGATTTATCGGAATTGTATCGTTAGCTCTGGTGCAGGTAAGATAAGAATAAATCGGCTGATTAATGGTTTTGCCTTTTCTAAGGTCATTTAAATGTTTGACAAGTAATTCAAATTCAATTGAATCGGGATGATCAAAGTTGATTTCCAGCCTTTCTTCAAGTGGTAAATGGCTACTGTCCCTGTAATATGAGTCCTGCGGGAGAATAACGACTTCACCTTCCGGCAATCGTTCGAGAATTTTGCGTACGACTGTCGTTTTTCCTGAACCTGTACCACCTGCAATTCCAATTATTAACATGTTGTTTTATTTGTAAGTTTTCAGAGCACTAAAGTAAGAATTTATTTTTTTTTGTTTGTCGTTGTTCGGCTTTTTTTTCAGACATCGTAAGTTTAATTGTATATTATATTGATATACAGTAGAATATTTTTTTGTCAATTGAATGTGCTGAACCTGAATAAATCAGAGACCCCTGCATACCCGAAAGTAGCAAGGGTCTGATTTTATATATAGTATCCACAGGGTTTCGCCTGAGGGAAGATAGTTTGTTTTAAGTCCCCTTCAGGGGGTTTAGGGGCATTACATCATTCCGCCCATTCCGCCTCCCATAGGCATTTGCGGAGCAGGATTTTCTTCTTTTTTGTCGGTAATGACACATTCGGTTGTCAGAAACATTCCGGCAATTGAAGCGGCATTTTCCAACGCTACACGGGTTACTTTGGCAGGATCAACCACGCCGGCGGCATAGAAGTTTTCGTATACATCCGCACGCGCATTATAACCGAAGTCATCTTTACCTTCACGCACTTTCTGCACAACAACCGCACCTTCTTTTCCGGCATTAGCCACAATCTGACGAAGAGGTTCTTCGATGGCACGCTTAATGATTTCAATTCCGGTTGTTTCGTCGGCGTTG
>MTLE01001221.1_pt1 | contig 11688 bp, 13 predicted proteins | sample 1982461 | NCBI WGS metagenome assembly MTLE01 (sample SAMN05712605, study PRJNA340218) | biofilm metagenome | isolation source: sample SPL anode biofilm adapted to -200 mV | place: USA | collected 2012-02-03
CGGCAAGCCTGGCCTCGCCGTCAGCGGCCTTGCTCTCCCGCATCAGTCGTGCGATGACGTTTTGGTCCGATTCTCCACCGAAGCAACGAAAAGAGACAGGGCTCATGGCCGTCCCGAGGTCCACGGTCGCCTGAAACGCCTGACTTTCCACAGGGCCCCCTTGAGTATCTACTTGATAGACTGGACTCTGACCATCATCGACGGGACCGAATGAAGTCAGCAAGGGAGGATTCATGTATATTCGCTTTCGTACCGGCCAGTCCGAGGCAAGCCGTGGCAAGAATCCGCCTGGGGGTTCCCCCGCGCGGATTTGGCTTCCGGGACGCGCCATCGTGCCTCGTCCTTCCAGCCCGCCGGCGCGCCTCTCGCCGCGTCCCTGCGGCTCGCGCTCCCGCTGGTCGCGGCGGCGCTTCGGTTCAAATCCGCGCGCTGGCTATCGCAAAAGAAAAAGCCGTCCCTGAAGGACGGCTTTCTCTTTTGCTCCCCCGCGCGGATTTGAACCACGGACCCAGTGGTTAACAGCGGATCGGAAGCGCTTTCATCAAGTTGCACCTGGTTTCAGACAATGCCCTTATTCATTATGATACTTGCATTTAGCCGTATTGTCAATTTCACCTAGTTGCACCTGTTTGCACCTGGATTGGACGCAAATTTGAAAATCTGCGTCCATTTTGCGTCCAGTTAATTTGTCATAACTTTGAACATCCAAGGACAGGTAGAGTCCAAAAAGCAGAACACGCTTTCACTCAGGGTGGAAGCCGGTTTCAGATAACGCCTTGCACCCTCCGATGGTAATGAGCAGGCGAAATATTTGACCAGTAAATAGATAGCTAACTCTTTTGACTCTCTCCTGTCAGGAATATTGTGTGTACTCCTGACAAAGTTGCAATACTTAGGGTCAACATCTAAAAAACACTAGACGGCGATGTCACTTTCGACTATAGTAAAGTCTGTTTTTATTCTAGTCGAAGCAAGGGGTCTTTATGTATATCCCGCGTGCCATCGAGCCCTCTATCGTTACCATCGCGAAAACGTTCCCAGTCCTTCTCGTCACAGGCCCCCGCCAAGTAGGGAAAACAACTCTCCTCAAGCACATCGCCGAAACGGGACGGAACTACGTAACCCTCGATGATCCCCTCCAACGACGACTGGCGATCGAGGAGCCTGAGCTCTTTCTCGAACGCTTCGAATCACCGGTCATCATCGACGAGATCCAGTACGCACCAAGCCTTTTGCCTCATATTAAGATGCGCGTGGACCGCGACGGGATGAAAGGCGCCTACTGGCTCACGGGATCTCAGATGTTCCACCTCATGCGAGACGCGAGCGAATCCCTGGCAGGCCGTGTTGGGATCGTACATCTTCTCGGACTGTCGCAGGCGGAGATAGCGAAGCGCGACAGCGTTCCCTTCCTACCTACGAAGGAAATCCTTTCAGCCAAACGAAAGAATACGGATCGAGGGAGTCTCACGGAAGTGTTTTCCGCGATTCACCGGGGGAGCCTTCCTGCCTTGTTCGCGAGCGATGACCGTCCAGACGTAGAGCAGTATTGCTCCTCCTATGTCCAGACCTATCTCCAGCGGGACATCAAGGATTTATCACAGGTCGGCGACGAGGTCGCCTTCGTCCGCTTCCTGACAGCGGTCGCAGCAAGGACCGCTCAGATGCTCCAGTATGCCGACCTCGCACGCGATATCGGCATCAGCCAGCCCACCGCGAAGAAATGGCTCTCTCTCCTCGTTACCTCGGGGATCGTTACCCTCATCGAACCATGGTACAGTAATACCCTCACACGGATGATAAAAGCGCCCAAGCTCTATTTCCTCGACACCGGGCTTGCTGCCTACCTTACGCGGTGGACAAGCCCTGAAGCCCTCGAGGCGGGCGCGATGTCAGGCGCTTTCTTCGAAACCTTTGTGGTGAGCGAGATCATGAAGAGCTGGTACAACGCGGGGAAGACGCCGCCTGTATTTTACTACCGCGACAAGGACAGGAACGAAATCGATCTCATTTTAGAGGCGGACGGCAAGCTCCATCCCATCGAGATCAAAAAGAGCGCGCATCCCGGTAAGGAGGCAATAGCCTCATTCCGGGTATTAGCCGACGCCGGAAGGATCGTGGGATCGGGCGGAGTCGTGTGCTGCGCCGCGGAGTACCTGCCCCTCGATACGAAGAACTCGATAGTGCCTTGGTGGATGGTGTAGGCAGTACGATGGGGTTAAACAACGAACAGGCACTTCACCGGGAGAATGAGCGGCTGAAGGCGCTTCTCGAACGACATGGATCTGCATCCAATATGCGTCCGGTTAATTGTTATAAACTTCACTCCAGTAGATCTATCTAAACCAGAAGCAAGGATAGCGATCATCCTCAGCAAATGCATGCTTCACTCCCGGATTAAACCTTTTGAAACGCTCTTTGCATCAGCTCGATCTCGGGCCTCCGGATGCCCAAGGCCTTCGCTCGCTCTTGCCACGTCGAGACCACCCCGCGTATCGCCTCCATGATCGAGAGTGCATCGGGCTTTGAGAGCCTGAAGTACTGCGCGACCGATAGGGCCAAGTCGAAATCCAACGAGTTATCGTGCTCGTCGATGGCGAGGGAGAGCCCCGCCGAATCCGGCGCAGGGTTGATGTCGTAGGCAGGCGAGAGCCGCCAGCCCTTCGCATCGAGTAGGAAGCCATGATTCCGAAGATGGTCGTCAGTGTTGGAGACGGCGATGGAAAAGACGATGCGTTTCCAGAGCTCCCGCAGATCGGCGTCGGGCCGGGATCCGAAGCGCATGATGAACTCCGCAAGCTCAAGATAGCTTACGCCGGCCTCGGCGTCATCGCCGTCCTTGCGGCCGAGCAAGGTCATGGCGGAGGCAAAATGGATACGCCCCTCTCCTTGGCGATCGAAGCGCTTCGTCATGAAGGTGGAGCCTCGCTTCGAGAAGGAGTCGAGCCTGCATTCGCTCATCTCGATGCCAGCTGCACGGGCAAGGTCGGCGACGAGCATCTCCCAAGCGCTTGAGTCGCGTTCATCATCCTTGCCCGGGAACTTGGCTATCCAGAGCTCTCCCTTCCCGTCCACCACGCTGGCCTTGGGCCTAGCGCCTCCGAGCGAGGAGCCGGGCGCGATCAACATGGCGAGCCAGGGGTCGAGCTTGTCGTCATCCTCTTCATGTTCCGCGAGGAAGCTCGCATACTCGAGATCGCGCAAGGTCGACCAGGGCGGGGCCGCCATGGCCGTATCCGAGCTCTGATAGGACTCGCTGCCCGCTATCCTGAAGCGAAGCGCTCCCATGCGATTCTTGTCATGGATGCCAAGGAGGAAATCTGCTTCCCCGAGCCTTCGCGGCGCTCGCCCTTCCTTCCTTGCCATGATGGCCTCGCGCCGCCGCTTGAGGACACGGCCCCAACGATCGGGAGAGGAATCCAGGAACAGGCCGAAGTTAGGCTTACCCACCCCGGCGTACTGGGGTCCCTTATAGAATCGCAGATCGGGGTCGAGCGTTCGGTTGTCGTCGTGGCGAAGCCATGCCGCGTCATACTCGAAAGAGAAGACTTCTTTGCCGCGCGGCGCCTGGACGGACAACGTGCCGAGATGGGCAACGGATCCAAGACCGAGCCAATCGGCATACACTTCGATAGTGCGCCCGGCGTCGCTCATAATTCATCCTTCTTCGGCGACTTTCGGGCACGCTGTCGGCTAGGAAGCTTGGCGTCCTGGAGAGCGCGTCCGAGCTCGTCATCGAGCGCGACGGCCTCGAGGTCCTTCTCGAGTCCCAGCACGAACAAGACCTGTATCCAAGTAGCCATCGATACCGAGCCGGAGCCATTCTCGAGGGCGCTCAGGGTCTGTCGGCTGATGCCCGCCCGTTCGGCAACCATCTCGGCGCTGAGATCGCGTCGGAGCCGCGCCAGTCGGATATTCTCGCCGAGCGTTTCGAGGCTACGTTGGACACTGGGCAATAGAACCGGGAGCTTCTTAGGCATAACGTATAATATAATAGGCATAAACGGTATATCTGTCAAATTATTACGACGTAAAACTGAAGAACACAGCTCACATGCAAAGGTGGTTCTTACAAAATGTCGAGAATCGGACTACTTTGATGTTCCTGACACGGCCACTTCATTGACCATACCCTAGAAGGTATCTCCATGGTTTATACCTTGTTGGGTAAATGGCAAGAAAGGCTACTGAACGATAGGCGTCTTCCCGTCCTTAACCTTGCTAGTCGTCTTAGCTGCAATCCGCGATGCGGAGCCCCGGGACTTAGAAACTCCACGAGTACTGGAGGGTTGAGTAGCATAGGTCATAATCCGTTCACGCTGAATGAAGCCATGGTCCTTCCGGAGGACTTCCAGAAAACGGCAAGCAGCGCCATTCGGGACGTTCCGACCAGATTCCCAGGCCTCAACGGTCTTCTTAGCGACCCCAAGAACTTGGGCGAAAACAGTCTGGGAAAGCCCAAGAGCGAGCCGGAGTGCCTTAACCGCATGGGCATCATAGGTGGGGAGCGGTGCTATCTTGATCGCCGTAGTCTTGAGCTTAAGCTTGCCCTCTTGATGAGCCTTGACCTCAGAGAGGCCACGCATGATGCTCTCGAACGCTTCACCCATATCAGTCTCCTAACAGTCCCTTTACGTACGTCTTGATCGCCTGCTTCTCTTCGGAGCTCAGGTTGTCCTTCTCATCCTTACCGAAGACGGTGATGAGATAGATAAGGCCGGATGCCCGCATATCGAGGTAGATCGTCCGCAGGCTCCCGGATTTCCCTCTACCTTCGCGCGCCCAGCGCAGCTTACGCACGCCACCTGTTCCCTGGATGACCGGAGCGATCTCCGGATGCTCGAGGAGGTAGGTCTGGAGCTCGCGGAGGTCATCCTCCGTCATCCCGAGGGCCTTCCATCGGGATTGGAACTCATTGGTCTCTACAAAGGTTCTCGTCATCCAGGATACCAGCCTACCCTATCTAATAGGGTACTTAGATTGAATATATCTCTGTGAGAGACTCTCGTCAAGAAGAGGAAAGAATATGAAAGAGGAACCTCAATAAAGCGGCATGAGACGTCCGAGCGAGTACTAGCGGGTACAAAATCCCCCTCTCCCCATATCGCGTTGCCCTGAAACACCCTGTGGGTATAGACGAACAGCCTGCTCCATCAAGGGGCAGGCTGTTGATCATTTCAGGAAACTATAACGGGACTTCATGTAGCGCGCCCACGGCTCGAGCTCCGGATGCCGGTCCGTCGGGACATAGCGGAAGAGTTGCTCGGTCGGAATGTACCTGAACTCGTCCGGCATGAGGAGTAATGTGGGCCAGAGCTCGTAGAGGTCGCGGGAGAACTTACGGTAATGCGGCGAGGTGATGGATCGGAGTTCCCGATTGGCCCCGACGGCGATGTGGACCACGATGACATTGTCGACCTCGGGGATGCCGACTTCCAGGATACGGGAAGCCAGAAGCTGATGCCTGGCGAGCTGATACATTGGCTCATAGAGCAGGTATTCGATTCGCGGTACAGCTTCAAGGTTGAACGGGGTGAAGGGACCATAGAATATCTCGCGGTAGGTATCTACGCGATCAGATCCGTCAGAACGAAAGCGCTTGTACTGGGATGAATAGCTCTCGGTGAACTTGACCTCGCACAGCATGAAGACCTTGCGGTCGTCCATGGTCTCGAAGCACATCGCGGCGTCGATGGAGGTTGAACCGGCACCTCGAATACGATCAGCCCCGACATGGGATTCTTCCCCTAGGTAGTTGATGTCGCCCTGCCACTCGAAAGCGATGTATGCGTCCTCTTCAATGGGCAGCATACGTTTGATCTCAGGGAATTGTGGACGAAGGAAGTCAGCTAAAGCCTCGGGACGATTGCGAAACGGGAAGAGCACGTTGACGCAGAATATCTGGCTGGAACAGGTATGGTTGGTCGGGAGGCCAGGCAGTGCGGCTCCATGCCAAACGATGCCAAGGCGCTCGAAGGTGGCCAGGGCATCGTCCCGGATCTCATGGAACAGGTTGTAGGCGGCAAGTTCAAGCGGGAAGCAGAACGGGTACATGCGGCTCCGGTACAAGCCCGGAGCCCTGGCCTCACGCGGGAGAGCCTTGCTGGTCAGCTTCCACTCCAACTGCATCTTCTTGGCGACGGAGAGGTAATTCACGATAAAGTCCTCCCCTACGCCGTAGCAGCCATGCTAGCCGCGTTCTTGAGCACCTTACGGGCGTAGGCGACCATACGCTCCACGCCATCGGCGGTGCTGGACTGACGGGCCTTCGCAAGAATCCAGTCCTGATGCTTGGACGTGAAGGCGTCCTCGTTGTCTTCAAGTATCGAACGGAGCTCGTCATGGAGGCGGTTCATCTTGGTGATCTCGTCTTCGGGTTCGGGCTCGGGTTCTGCCACGGGGATTGGCTTCGCTGCTGGTATAAAGGGCTTCGGGTGGTCCTCGACAGTGATAACCTGCATTGCAGGCTGGTCCGACATGGGCGGAAGACGTACAGGACTGACAGACTTATCCTGGATGCTGATGCTTTCAGCATCGGGGAGTTCGGCCGGGTCGTAGGGCATGCCACCGAGCTCCGAGGGGAAGGCCAGTCGGAACCCCTGACTGATTGCCACCTTCTTCAACTGGAACTTTGGCATCTTGGACCAGAAGGACGTGGGCTGGCCATCGCGCTTCCGCTGGACCGCCTCCTTCCAGTAAGCCTCGTGGACGAAGGGCGCGTGCCAGTCCTTGCGGTGAATCTCGACGAGGGCCTTCATGTCCTCGCCCTGGCCTTCAACCCAGGCTCGCCAACCGTCCAACTGACCGGTGCGCTCGGCGCGATCGAGGTAAGTCTGGTAGCCTACAACAATCGACATGCGGCGGTACTCACCCTCACCATAGACTGCGACGTGAATTTCGCGGCGGAATGGATTCAAGTGAAAAGCCTGGGCGACCTCGATGAACTGGAGCTTCTCCTCCTGGGTGAGCTGGCTCGCGAGGCCGAAGGCAGTGAGGTAGTCGAGCAGGGTTTGCTTCTGGACCTCGGCGGTGGAAAGGGAGGGCCCCTCTCGGGGCTGGGTGGGGAATGCTGATACTGGTGACATGGGAGACCTCCTAGGGAATGGATCTCCTCTAGAAGTAGACGATTCCATCTTGACCGTGTAGTTTATGTAATTGGTATTAGAGTAAATAACACGAAGTACTAGGTAGCGTAGATTAAAAAGACAAATTTCACTGTTGACAAATTGCATGAAACATGATATATTTGCAACCATGAAATTACTAGACGAGATCCCACAGGCGTGTAAAGAACTCCTAGGCAAAGCCGTAGCAGAAGGTGACTGTAAAGCATCTTTGGCTATAGCCTCCGACCCTTCATTCCTGGTCGGCGTTGGAATAGACAACCGTGCCAGATATCACCATCAGGATATACTTGAGTCACTACAACGTTGTATTCGAGCAAACCGTCAGAGTGGACTTATTGCAGATACAATCAACCACTCAAGAGGACATACCCTCAGAATAAAATTTGGGAGGTATGTCATATTCCCCAGACGGTTGAGGAACCGATACACAGAGCGTCAGGAGCCTCAATTCCAGCGCCCCTATATACTACAAAATCCAACTCGGCAAAACGAACTGTTCGATCCCTATACTGATGACCAAGCCATTATTATTGCCCACCTACTCTTTGGAAGAGACAGCGAAGGGCTCTTCGCTCAACTATCTATCCCTGATTCTTCTGGAGGCATCTACGAAGCTTCGTCCCTTCCTGTTGCATCAGGCTTAATCACGATACCAACTGAGCCTTTGCCAGTAGAGAATGCGCCTCTAGCGACAATCGAGCTAAGACACGAGGGCCTTTCTAGTGTGAGTGGAGCATGAGTGGAGAAGCTAATTATCTTGGTCTTCGTATTCAAGAAGGTCGAGAAGCACGATTACTGACGCAAGTTGAACTTGCCAGTCGTGTAGACCTTACAAGGGCAACAATCTCAGCCTATGAAAAAGGGCTCCGAAATCCTGGGATTGAAACCCTCAGTCGTATTGCCACAACGCTCGAACTGCCCTTAGCCTACTTTCGAAGTGATCGCCCTATTAGAGAAACACGAAACACACCGATAAGCTATCGAAGAAAGAGCAGAGCCTCGCTAGGGCGGTTAAGACGAGTCGAAAAGTATGAAGAATGGCTTGCTGACATCCATAGTGTGTACTCCAGATATCTTGCCCTACCAGTGACCAACTTACACTTCGAGGATAACGAATTCGAAGAACTTGATTCAGATAAAATCGAAGCCGCTGCAGCAAAACTACGAAGCGATTGGGGAATGGGAATCGGTCCAGTCTCTGACCTCACCGCCTTCGCTGAGGCAAATGGAATCGTGATTGGGAAGGCAGATTTGGACCAGGACGTAGATGGTGCTTCAGATTGGAGGGGTGAACGTCCATTTATAATTCTTAACTCTCGTGTCAAGTCATGCGTCAGACAACGCTTTAGCCTCGCTCACGAGATCGGACATCTTGTTCTCCACCGTCTGGCAGATGAGACTGACTTTGAACGCCAAGAACACCATAAACTACTCGAGGACCAAGCCAATCAATTCGCGCAGGCCTTCTTATTCCCGATGCGAGCTTACTCTAGGGAGGTTCCCAATCTTAGGTTCGATTACCTGGTAGAACTAAAGCGACGATGGAAGGTCTCTATGCAGGCGATAGTAATGCGTGGGAAATCACTTGGTATTGTTGACGAAACCCGAGTGGTATACTTCTATAGGCAACTGAGTGAACGCGGATTCTCTCGTACTTATGAACCGCTGGATAACGAGCTTCAGATCGAGACTCCGACTATATTCTCTCGCGCCGCCGAGCTCCTGGAAAAAGAGGGCGGTATCTCACTTCTCGATCTCATCGATGATACAGTGCTTTCGAAGCACGATTTCTGCATGCTCACAGGAATCGACCCCAAAAGGCTATCAGATGGCCCAACAGCGAAGATAATATTGCTTGATCGCGGAGCATTCACCCGGACCGCTGAGTCCTAGATCGCAAGAAACATAAAACAAAGCTTGAGAGCATATAGCAAAGGAGGAAGGTAGTGGCTACGAATCAACCCAAAGGCGATGGTCATCGGCATGGTGCTGTGAGGGATCGTTCCCAAGTCAAAAACCCCTTCAATGGGAACTGGACGAAGCGAGACAAAGACAACGGCCAGTTCATGGACCAGAAACCTGACGGAAAACCATTCAAGGGTGTCACGAAAGAGAAGTAATTCTTAAGCTATAATTGTGGGCAGTAAAATGGGAAGTCAAGAGGGTAGCTATGGCAAAAGCTCTTGCTGTTAACCGAGGTAGCTTATAGTCTTATAACTTAGAAAATACATGAGGTATTCCATGAAACAAAATGTCTTTCAGATCCAAAGCCCGTTTATTGATGAGAACGACCGTATCCGCCACCCACAACGAGAAGCCTATGCCTCTCTGGAGGGAATGGCTCAAGGCAGTATAGAAGGAAGAGAGGCGGGCATTGTTCTCCCGGTGGGATGTGGTAAGTCTGGGTGTATTGCCCTTGCTCCATTTGCCTTCCAATCAACAAGAGCGTTGGTAGTCGCTCCAGGACTCAAGATCGCAGAGCAGCTATCCAAAGACTTCGACCCCACGAATCCCGAAATGTTCTACCTGAAGACTGGTGCGCTCGAAACCAAACCGTTCCCAGAGCCAGTCGTAATACGAGGCACTACTACCAATCGAGGCGATCTTGATGAAGCGGATGTGGTAATCACTAACATTCAGCAGCTCCAAGGAAGTGATAATCGATGGCTCGCAAGCTTACCCGTGGATTACTTCGATCTCATCCTATTCGATGAAGGCCATCATAGCGTAGCTGCGACCTGGGAATCGCTGAAAGAAAAGTTTCCTCATGCACGTATTATAAACTTCAGTGCAACACCACTCCGCGCTGATGGTCAAATGATGGCTGGAAACATTATCTATAGCTTCCCGGTGTTCCGCGCCATTCAAGAGGGGTACGTGAAGCGCCTGAAGGCACTAGTCCTTAATCCTCAGACCCTAAAGTATGTTCGACGCGAAGACAATCGAGAAATTGAGGTCACCCTAGATGAAGTACGTAGGCTTGGGGAGACCGATTCGGACTTCCGGCGAAGTATCGTGACCTCCACCGAGACATTAAACACCATTGTCGATGCATCCATCCGTGAACTAGATCGGATTAGAACCGAAACTGGCGATGGCCGACACAAGATCATTGCAGCAGCTCTTAACTATGAACATTGCCGCCAGATAGTCCAGGCATACAGCGCCCGCGGTCGTCGCGCGGACTACGTTCATAGTCGTGAAGATAGCACAGTAAACGATCGCGTGTTTGAGAAGCTAGAGAACCACGAACTAGATGTAATCGTCCAGGTAAGAAAACTTGGAGAAGGATTCGACCATCGCTATCTCTCAGTAGCCGCAGTATTCAGCATCTTCTCCAACCTCTCACCGTTTGTTCAGTTCGTTGGTAGAATCATGCGAGTGATAGTTCAGAATCGGCCAGGAGATCCATTAAATCAAGGCACTGTTGTATTCCACGCTGGGGCAAATATAGCGCGCCGTTGGGAAGACTTTCAGGAGTACAGCGAGGCTGATCGAGAGTATTTTGACCAGCTTCTTCCCCTTGAAGGGTTAAATTTCTCAAGCAGCAGAGAAATCGGTATCACACCAAGCCTCCCTCGCGATCCAAACTCCGTTGAAGTGCGTAGCCAGTCCTCGGTAATGCTCGAAGAAATACCACTGATAAATGATGATCCAGTGGCGATGAAAGCGATACAGACCCTTCGCGAACGTGGCTACTCGCCAGAGACTGTTCGGCATGCAATGGAACTCCAATCCGTACCCACGACGAAGGTCCGAGAGAGGCAGGCTGCTCGTACTGCTTTGGATATGCGAGTCAAGACTGCTGTTGGCCGCTTACTAGCTGAACGCGGCATTAATTCTCAAGGATACGATCTTGACCGAAGCCATCGCAACCGAAGCAATTTTATCGTCATGAAGGCTGCGATTGATCAGCAAATCAGTAAGGCTCTTGGTCGAGGTTCAGGTGAAAGACATGAACTTACACGAGCCGAGTATAATACGATTAATCAACGGTTTGACGATCTAGTAAGTTCCGCCCGGAAGGAAGTACTTGATGCCAAGGCCTAAGACGATTCTTCAACGTATAGAAGTTAATGTCGTTCAAAGAGCTCATAACTGTCAACATAATCCAAAGCATAGGCTCGAGAAGGGAGATAAGCGGCTGATGGTACGGGATAAGCGCTCCCAAGAATATTATTGCGTCGACTGTGCGCTTGAAATTCTCGAGCGCGACTGTGCAAAACTTCAATTGCTTGCTCGAGAGCTTCGAGGTGAAATACAGGCATAGAGTCCGGGCATGATTGCAGGGTTTACAGCTCTGTCACTCCTTCGCCACAACAGTATTGAATTGTCCATACTTGCATAGGCCAGGCTCGTGATCCCCGATTACAAGTATGGAAGAAAACTCGAAACAGCGAGAAGCTGCCTTCCTGGTCCCTTTGAAATCTTCAGAGCTTAGTACACAATGTCTCCAGGATTCTCCTTCGAACTCGACATCAGAGCCGTCCTTGCTAGCCTATGAAGTTGGAAAACATCCTTTGTACGCGTAGTTAGGCGCTCGATCTCTGCCAAGTCCTTG
>MTLE01003926.1_pt1 | contig 11684 bp, 10 predicted proteins | sample 1982461 | NCBI WGS metagenome assembly MTLE01 (sample SAMN05712605, study PRJNA340218) | biofilm metagenome | isolation source: sample SPL anode biofilm adapted to -200 mV | place: USA | collected 2012-02-03
GCTTAGACACGTCTATTAGACAGTATTACACGCTGTTTATTCGTTTTTTCACCCGTTGGGTGCGTTTTTTCGCATATCGCTAAGGATCGGGGCGTTGCTTTTGGCTAAAGAGAGGCGCTTATATTGGCCTAAAGAAACGCAATGAGGCCTGTACCGCGGGCCGCCCACATGAAAATTTTTTGCTGATGCTCGGGGCTTTTTGCTGGCTGCGGTTTGCCGTGGGATTTGGCGCGCTCCTTGCTCAGCACTTTGCGCGAGGCGTGTGGTTTTCAAAAGAGGATAGGAATTTTCAGAAGTGGGCAGAAATTTTTCAGAAGTCCACGCGAATGTAACGACGACTTGTTTCGTGCGCTTGTTTCAATCCGCGCCCAGGTCTTTCGACCCGGGCGACACATATCTAAGCGAACAAGAAGGGGATGGTAAACAGTTTCAATCCGCGCCCAGGTCTTTCGACCCGGGCGACTAGTTCCGTTGTCCCCTCTAAAAGCCATGCCATAGTTTCAATCCGCGCCCAGGTCTTTCGACCCGGGCGACTCAGGGTATTAGCATGCTTTTCGCAATTCTTCCCGTGTTTCAATCCGCGCCCAGGTCTTTCGACCCGGGCGACTTCGGGAAGATTGCAACCAGCACCGGCCACCGCGTGTTTCAATCCGCGCCCAGGTCTTTCGACCCGGGCGACACATCTTCAGCCAGGCCGGGGCATCCGCGTCCTTGTTTCAATCCGCGCCCAGGTCTTTCGACCCGGGCGACCAATTATGAGCGTTCAATTCATTACGGGGAAGCCTGTTTCAATCCGCGCCCAGGTCTTTCGACCCGGGCGACAAGCATTGGCTCGTCAAAATCAGGCTTTGCAGTTGTTTCAATCCGCGCCCAGGTCTTTCGACCCGGGCGACCTACTAATATATTGGGAACCATAAATACAAACATTGTGTTTCAATCCGCGCCCAGGTCTTTCGACCCGGGCGACACAGGCTGACCTTTGGCAAATGGAATTTTGACTGTGTTTCAATCCGCGCCCAGGTCTTTCGACCCGGGCGACAAGCTGGGGCGAGAACAATATCCGACTCGATGCCTGGTTTCAATCCGCGCCCAGGTCTTTCGACCCGGGCGACGCCCGAAGAGCTTCCTGAAATGGGATGAAATATTTGTTTCAATCCGCGCCCAGGTCTTTCGACCCGGGCGACTCCATCATACAATCCAAGGTACATGGTGCCAGTAGTTTCAATCCGCGCCCAGGTCTTTCGACCCGGGCGACACAAGAGGGTGATGGTCGCCAGCCTATGGCGAGTGTTTCAATCCGCGCCCAGGTCTTTCGACCCGGGCGACGTACCTAAGTAAGCAAAAGGAGTTGAAGGGTATAAGTTTCAATCCGCGCCCAGGTCTTTCGACCCGGGCGACGTAACGCGATTCGAACGGGTATCGTTCCCCCGTGTGTTTCAATCCGCGCCCAGGTCTTTCGACCCGGGCGACCTTATGAGCATCGCATCTGAGTTTCTGCAAATGGTTTCAATCCGCGCCCAGGTCTTTCGACCCGGGCGACCCAAGCACATTTCTGGCGCTCGCGGAATAGTGAACACGTTTCAATCCGCGCCCAGGTCTTTCGACCCGGGCGACATCTTGCGCAAGGAATCACGCATACCATTTTGCGGTTTCAATCCGCGCCCAGGTCTTTCGACCCGGGCGACGGACTTCGTGAACTCGCGTCCGATGTGGGTTTACCAGTTTCAATCCGCGCCCAGGTCTTTCGACCCGGGCGACGCTTACGGTTGATGATTACGGCAATGTAAAAATGTTTCAATCCGCGCCCAGGTCTTTCGACCCGGGCGACGGGGCCAGGAAGGAGGCATTCCAGCGAATAGACCGGTTTCAATCCGCGCCCAGGTCTTTCGACCCGGGCGACACGCTCGGCACCAACGCGACGCCAGCAACCAACTCGTTTCAATCCGCGCCCAGGTCTTTCGACCCGGGCGACTGCGGCCCTCTCTTTCGATTGGACTGCAAAGCTTTTATACTCCATTGGCGCGAAACTGCCAATATGACATCGACAAAAACCGATGTGATTGTCAATGATCGGCGGGAATGACCCGGAATTAGCAGGGTTTTGACTGTTCCGCGAAACTCTGGGGAGGAGGACCGCACTTGGGGTTCGCGGATACGAATTAGATGACGAGCGGTTCGCTGAGGTCTATCGGTTTGGCCACCCCGTAATGTTCGATTTTCGTTTTGGCGGTTTCATCCAAAAAATAGAAGCGCAACGAGTCTTCGGATTCCTTGATTTCACTGAGCAGCCGGTGCTTTAACCGCACCCATTCCGTCTGGCCGACTTGGCATTCAAAAACGCTTTTCTGCACGCGGATGCCATAGTCCTCGCACGCTTGGGCTACGCGGCGCAATCGGCGCTGGCCCGCTTTTTCCACGGTGGAAACATCATATGTCACCAGGATGAGCATAAGGCAAGACTGGTTTGTGCAAAGCGCATCATTTAGGCACCAAAGGAACGTAGTCCGCAATATCGTTTCTCAAATGGCGAGCAAGAATCCTCGCTTGAATGAACGGCATTTGTCCTACCCTCAGTTGTTGGTCTAACAACGGATGCTGCATAGTCTCTTGTTTGCGGGTTTGATAGGCTTGGATCACGAGCTTGCGTCCCGCATCGGTGAATTCAATGGCCCCTCCCTCTCGTTGCCGGAAATGGCCGGGATCGATTTGCTTCCGATTGATGAGGGTTATCGCCAGGCGGTCGGCAAGCCAGGGACGGAATTCTTCCATCAAATCAAGCGCCAGAGCCGGGCGATTGGGTCGTTCCGCATGCAGGAAGCCCACAAAGGGATCTAAACCCACTACGGTGAGCGCGGTAAGGCAATCATGCCGCACCAACGCATACAGAAAACTTAATAGGCAGTTGATATTGTCCCGGGGAGGACGGCGGCTGCGGGTGGTAAAGTTGAAGATGTCCCGCTGTTGTTTGAGAAACAGGCTGAAAACCTCGAAATAGGTTTGCGCGGCCATGCCTTCTACCCCTCTTAATCCATCGAGCACCGAGGTTTCCGCCAGTTTCTCTTGAGACCATCGCCCTAGTTCGTGAATTTGGCGGGCCAAGGCACTGGCGGCCGGGTCGAGCCGGGCCTTTTCGGCGGGCGCATCCGTTTCCCGCGCCGCCCGCAGCAGCGAGTTGCGGCAGTTTTGGATTTTTCCCGCGATCATGCTCCGGGCGATGGCGGCGCATCGGGTTAGATTGTCCGCCGCTCGAAATTGTGCCCGGCGCAAAGTGACACTGGTGTCCAGCACCCCAGTCAGGCGGGCGTGCAGATGGCCCCACTCGCTCAAGAAATGGACCGCCACTCCATGTTCCCAGCAAAGGTCCAGGGCGGGCGGGGTGATTGTCACTTGGCCAAACGCGCAAAGGGACTCGAGGTGATGAATAGGAATGGAGACTTTTCGCCAGTCACTGGCATTATCACGCGAACGTTCCTCGGGCGGCAACTCCGCCGGATAGACCGGCACTTCCAGGCGCAAGGTCAGGTGGTCGCGGTTGACGAAGGTTCCGTTAGTCGCCAGGTATAGTGTGTTCTGGATGATTTCAGGCACGGGAAGCCAGTGGTTCAAGTTTGGTACAAGCGCCGAACAGCGGCTTCCGTAACTGGCCCGGCTTCCCGCCGCGTCAATTGCGGAAGGCACACATCGAAGAGTGAGCACTCCTCGCATTGATCGGCGACATATTGAGCGGGCGGGATGGTTTGTGACGCCACCAGGGCGCGCAATTCAGCAGCCGCCCGCACGGTGTGCGACCGCAATTCCTCAGTTAAGGCTACTTCGCGCCGCCGTTTGCTATCCGCGTGATAAACCGCGCCGCTGTTGATAGAAAGGCCAAACATTTCCTCCATGCACAAGGCTTGAGCGCATAGCTGCGCGTCGTCGTTTTCCCATTTGCGGCGCTTGCCTACTTTGAATTCCACCGGGAACAGCGACCCATCCGGGTGCTTTTCCACAATGTCACATTTCCCGTTCAGCCCCAAGCGTTCGGACCACACAGGAAGCGCCCGCAACAGCGTAACTCCCTTGGCGGTTTCAAAGCCAGGAAGGTCGGCGTTTTCGTGGACAATATCGCCACGTTCGGTGTGGACATTTCCCGACCGCCAGCCCTCAATAGTCTTTAATGCCGCCCGGCGTGGGCAGTAAAGATAGTCATTAAGGAGCGAGAGCGGAAGTTTCTCCGGCTCCATTGGCGATGCATTTGGCGAAGGATGAGGGCCGGGAGGGGTCACAAAAGCTCAATCAAAGTGACGCCTTTAAGATCCTTCTCCACCTCGGCTTTAGGCGTGACATCGTAATCAGAGAATGCACGTGCCACATCAACTCCCGTTTTACGTTTCACGTTTATACGCTCAAATAACTTGTGCGCCGGGGCGTTGCCAAGTGCCGTGTCGTGTTTGAAAACCCAAAGCTTGCGCGGAGCCATCGTGCCCCGTGAGGCGGATCGATCATGGTCGAACATCTGTTGCAGCGATTGCCATAGCAACTCCAGGTCGGTCTCGTTAAAACCTGTTTCTTTGGCCAAATGGGCGCTTATAAAGCCGTGGCATCGATACAAGCCATAGGGGATGAGGTTTTTGCGGCCCATAGTTTGATTTGGTGAATCCGCTTCTTTTGGCTCGGTGACAGCCATGCGAGTGATGCTCAAATCGAGCGGTAAAATGGGATCAATCGAACGGCTAAAGCTGAGTTGCACCGGTCCGCGAACTTGCCCGGCATTGGCACCGGTTGACATAACTGCGCCAAAAGTGCGAACATCAAAGAATCTCCGGCACATTTCAGTCCGAGCGGCACCCACTTGTTCGCGTGTGGCCTTTTTCTTCTCAGACTTAGGATCGATCTCATGTCCAAGTGATTTATGGGTCTCGGCGATCCGTTCATTCAATACCGATCCTTGCTGGACAAAGATACCGAAACCCGGCGCCCCCTCTTTGGCTAGAAGTGTGAAATTCCTGATTTTGCGTTTAAGGCACACGTCAGACACGAGGCCATGCATATCCTGTGGATCAATGCGTGGGGCATTGGCCGCATCCGGATCGCCGTTGGGATTGCCGTCCTTGCAGTCGAAAAGATAAACGAAGTCGTAACGATGATTCATAAGCATGGTGGGAAATATGGTTCGGTTTATATATTCATATCAATTGGTTTCATCAAGAAGCTCCTCCGCTCTCTTTGCGGCGTCATCCTCAGCGCGATCCTTGCGATACCTCGCAAGCTGACAGTAGTAACCAAGGGCAAAGCGCCCTTGCTCTTCCAAGTTGAACGTTTTCGGTATCCCGCCAGAATACTCTACTTTTTGACACAAAGATTCGATCTCTTTTTGTTTGTTTGTGCCGCTGCCGGGGAAACGGGCATTGGCCTTTTTAAGATAAGGCGGCAGTTTGGTAAATAACGGGCCAAACGTCGTCGCAGGGCGTGTAGCGACGCCGCCGTATGTCCTCTCGGCGATTGATGCACCCACTTTGCCGAGAGCAAGGAGTTGAAGCCTGCCGATAACCGCAAACAATTGTCCACACAAGTAAGCAGTATCTTTGGACTGCTGGTCAAGTTCTTCAGTCATGCTGTCTGTTTCCTTTCTATTGGGTGATCGAATGAGGCACACCTTGATCAATGCAAGGCGCGCAGGATTATTTTTATTATCTTCAAGTTGGTTTCGACGAATAGCCGCGAAAAGAATCGTTTGTGGCAATGGGCCACCATTCAAAGCGGCATACATGAGTTCTGTGGCAGCTTGAGGAGTCAGCTTGTCAAAGTCGGGCTTGCCTTCCTTGCGGGGAACCAACGTTGCCAGCAAGCCCCATAGACTAAAATCACTCTTTATCTGCAAGTGCTCAGTCTCAATAAGCCGGAGATCTTGAAACCAGTGAGCGATGTTAGCCTCAATTTCCGGCACTGAACTCTCCAACCAGTCGCGAACAACTATGCGCGCACCATTTGCAGACAGGCTTAGTGCGTAGTAGCGGTTAGCGTTGAAAGAGGCCAATTTCTGGCCAGTATTTACTGATTTGATCAGGGTTGCGACGGCTTCCTCATCGGGCTGGGCAAGTAGGTCAAACGGATCATTCTGAATAGGTTCACGCGACCAGTGAAGGTGCATGGTTTCATTAAAAACGAGTCTTTGTTCCTTACTTTTGAGTATCAAATCGTCCAATGCAGCTTTGACCATACCTTCGGCTTCGACAGATATTGGAGAATTAGCCGCCTTATCCAGTCCAAAGGAACAGAACGCCTTTTCATTGGCGGAAATCAAAATCGTATCCTGACCGCCGATGCCTTTAATTTTGTTAGCCGTGGACACACAATTCGAAATTTTGCCTGTGACGAGGCATATCGCTCTGTTTGTTCCACTAGTCGCCGCTTTTTGCTGTCGATGATCCCGCCAATAGGACACCACTTCAGGATGCGTCATTATATCTTTGCCTTCGACACCAAATATTACATTCTCGTCCGGTTCAGCATCCAATTCGGAAAGACTGCGGCGGGCACGATCGACTTCATCGTTAGATTCAAGAAATCGAACCACCGCACCAAGCAAATCGACTGCTATCCCCTTACTTGCAGCTTGCTTGATTGAATTAAGAAAATATCGGCTGCGAGCAATGAGGAGAGAATCAGTCGAAATTAGATTCTTGTCGGCATAAAGCAGAATTCGCTCAATAGTGTCGCACAGGAAGTAAGACTTTGCCTTCTCAAGGGAGCGGACGGATATTTCGTTGACGTCGGTGTACGGTCTCCGCACACGTTTCATCTTCCACTTCTTTCCCTCTTTGACTTTAAGTGGTATAACCCCGGTAAGTTTTCCATCACTGGTAATTTCAACTCGCCAGGCAACGTTCTCCCAACGGAAATCTGGGTCAAAAAAATCAGGGTCGTCAGTCATCCTTCTTTTCGCAAATGCAGCTAAAGCTTGCAGCATCATAGGGCACCTCCAAATTGAGATTTAACTTCGTTCCAATCAGGCACTGATACAATTCCCCCTTTTAGTTCGGCTTTGAAGAACCTGACTTGCGGCGTGGGATTCTCGACTTTTCCAGGCGGCTGGCCTTTAGGTACGTCGAGATTAAAAACATCATAGAGCATCAAACCGAGGTCCGTGTCGTGGTTAATGCCCTCCGCGACACGCATCGCCGAATCGTCGCTTAGCTCAAAATGGGCGGGAAATTCACGGCAGCCAAAACATGGTTGAGCGAAACATTGCCCTTTCTCGGCGCGCCGCTGGAACATCGCCAAATATTTCACTAACGAATCCACCCCTTGGTCTTCGGAATCGGCGGGTTTGCGTCGCGGCAAACCAGCGAGCGGGGTCAGTTGCAGCCCCGCCTCAATGACATACTCCACGTCACGGAGGGCAAGAGTGTTACGCTGGGTGCGATCTTCATCTGCCAGGAGCGGTTCTGGATTGCGGGCCGAGAGGCGCGATTTTACTTCGTTCCGGCGAAACGCCAGAAACCGAATGGGGCGTTTGACGGCAATCCGCCGGATGTTCCAGCGAAATTGCGGTTTATAGAGGATGGCTTCCAGCAGCCCCCGCGCGGCGCTGGGCGTGATAACCGGGTAGCTCACACGCTCTACTTTCATTTCTGGACGGGTAAAGCAGGCTAATTCACCCCAAGTGCGAAGATGGATAATCATAGTTAGTCCCAGTTTCGATAGTTGGAAAAAGAGCTCTCAGCGACTGTATTACCACTAAAACACTCGAAGTAAAATAAATAATTAAATACCATCGAAATAAATAAATAATGCGCCAGATGCGTTATCACCACACCATTTCCTCCATATGGCCAAGCCCCATGTCCTCGTCGTAATCGGAGTTCCACACCCAGAAGTCCCAATCCTTGGCTGGTTGATAGATGTACCCCTTTGCATGGGCATCAAAAAACTCGTTTTGGTATAAGTTTACTGAAAAACGCTGCGCTTGGCGGCATTCTAAAGCTGTTAAATATTTCTCCCGGAATAGTTTCTGAGCGATTTCCTCTCCGAGATTTCTCCCGCTCTTGTCTTTCCATTTAACCAGCACAGCGCGGGTTTCATCGCCGATCAACTTGCATTCCTCGGCGGCTTTGGGGAAATTGAACTCCGTACTGGCGACAAAGACCTTATCATCCTTCACTGCTTGGGGTCCCAACAATCCATAAAGCTCGCGGAAATACTCGGCATAGAACTCCGGCAAATGCAGGCGGTCAATGGCGTCCACATGACGGTTGAGAAACTCGATGGTTTTGGCTGTCGCGGTGCGATAAACACCCGGCGGCGTCCTCATTTCCGCTGGGCGAAATACTATAACAGGGCGTGGCTCGATTGACTTGCCTTCACGATTGCAGCGGCCAGCTGTCTGAATGATTGAATCGAGCGGGCCCAGAGCACGGTAAGCGATGGGAAAATCGACATCCACGCCAGCCTCAATCAACTGGGTCGATACCAATCGGCAGGACAATCCGATTTGAAGTCGTTGTCGAATTTCGTCCAGCTTCTCCCGGCGATGCTGTGGGCATAGTCGGGAAGATAAGTGGTAAAGGCCGTCAGAAAACCGATTGCGCAATATCTTGAATAAAACTCGCGCGTCAGCTGTAGTGTTGACCACGCAAAGGGCTTGTGATTCAACGGCAATCCGATCAGCCACCTCTTCCCACGTTAATTTTTGATCCGGCTCTGGCAGTTCGATTCGAGTGCGGCGGAGTGCTTCGGCTAACGCGGATTCATCCGTAGCGATGGGAGTAGGGTTCCAACCATACGGTAACGCTGTTTCAGCTGCAGCGAAAGCCGGTTGCGTGGCGGTCATGAATACCGCCGTGACACCATAGTCTCGCGTTAACAATTTCACAGCGGAGAGGAGCGATGGAACAAGATTCGCGGGAATTGTTTGCACTTCGTCAAACAACACCACTGAGCGGCCTATATTGTGAAGTTTGCGGCAAACCGATGAACGGTTGCTAAATAGGCTTTCAAAGAATTGAACGCTAGTGGTGACCACTAGTGGCGAGGCCCAGTTTTCGGCTGCTAATCGCGCGCGGCGGAGGCGGTTTTCCTCCGCATCTTTGCCCTTATCTTCGGACCGCTCCCGAGGTGCTACCGCGCTATGGTGCTCAAGGACGTAGTCTTCACCGAATTCCGCCTCAAACAAATCCCGATATACCCGGGCCGTTTGCTCTATGATGCTCGTGTATGGAATTACGATTATTACACGCCTAAACCGTTCGTGATCTGCGAGGTCCAGTTTGGAATTATGATGCGCAATATGCTGAAGAGCAAAGGCCAGTGAACTGAGTGTCTTGCCACTTCCTGTCGGCGCGGTAAGTGTAAACAGCCCTGGTGGTAACAGCGCAGCTTTGAGGCAATCGGCGAGAAGTTTTTTACGGCGTTGATTGACGCTGCTTTTCCCTGACAATCTATCAAGATGCGAAGTGAGCGTGCGAAAGGCCTTTTCCGCCTGTAAAAGTGGAATATTTCTACCAGCAACAGCAGCGGGATCGAAGTGTTGCTCGGTATCGAGGAAATCCGCGTCAGTGAGGCAGGAAAAAACAAATCGCGAGCGCAATGCTTCCGCGAATGTGTCCAACGGGGTCCTGGAAGGCATATCCGGCAAACGCAAACCATCAGCTTCAAACCGCTTAAGCAAATCAGGAATCGATTCCGGACATTTAGAAAAACTTGCCCGTTCAGAATCCGAGCGCATCCGCAAGACGGTTTGTTTTAGCCCGTTTCCATCACGAGATGGCATGCCTGTGTGATGGCCATCAATTGAAAACGCCACGCAATGCTGGCGATTTTCAGCGCTATACACAGCCCCCGCCGCCCAATGGTTAATACCCTGAATTGCTGTAGGGTTTCTGAGACGTGCTTGAAAGCGATCAGCATATTTCCCAAGATCATGAAGTAATCCAGCCATTTCAGCTTCAATGGAGAGGCCCAAAGGGGTGGCGAATTCCTTGGCTAATTTGGCCACATTGCACAGATGATCTGACAATAACTGCCAGTGTTCCGTATTTGGATCGGAACGCCCGTCTGATCGATTTGCTGTGTGCGCGAAGTATTTCATTCTATGAAATCCGAATATTTACTTCTCACGATTTCTAAAGCACATCGATTTCGTTTAAACATGGTGTTTAGCAGATGCTTGCATTGCTCCGTAAAAGCGGAACAACAATCAAAAACCGCATGAACCGATTCTCCTACATTATCTTTATGAGCATTATAATGCTGCATCTTTATTTTGCTTATTGCAACAAAGATTCAGCTTTATCTCAAAAATAATGTATCCCACGAGAACGATGTCCGCTTCGTGTGAAAACAAAAAGAAACTGAAATCAGACTAGAATGTATTACACTTTCAAATGTCACTCTTTTGTGGGAGTGACCGGCTGTGGTGGTTTCGCCAAGCCCCTAACCACATTCCCGGCGGCGGCGGCAGCGATGTTCTTGCGGAGGGAATCCGGCAGATTAGCGGACAAAGGGCTGATGACTTGGGTATTGCTAACGGGGGTTACTCCCAGCAACGCGGTTTCCAATTGCTCGGTTTCAATCATGGCGTCGATAGCATCCAAATAGCGGCCGTATAGCACGGCTGCCTGCAACTTTCCCTGCATGTAACTGGCTCCAATTGAAGCCAAAAAGACAAATGCCAGTGGGGCCGCAAAAAAAAGGAAAACCGCGAACAAGCCGATCTTTACGAGGTACTCTTCCTCCGTGGATAACCGAGCCTCCCCATAACTGTACGAATGCTTAGGGCAACCTTCGGCATGTCTCCGGACCGCCGCTTTGAGGTCTTTATTAATCAGGTGAATCAGGGTGCCCCCATAGGCCAGAATTACCAGCATCGATACCCAATGCGTGCTGGTAATATTGCCGCGAGTAATAACCATGCCTGTAATGCTCAAACCAAATGGCCAAGATAGTGCGAGCGCGATTAACCAGAGCAGCCCTACCCCCATCATGGACAATGGATTCAAATACCGCTCGCCAAGATTTGTCCTGAACAACGGGTCTGAAAAGACGGCAATCCCGCGCGCCACTAGGTTCATCAGCATGGCTACCGTCTGCTTGACTATGTTGATGGCGGAATTCGCCATCGATTTGTTGACTTCGTTGAATAAGGTTTCGGTTGGATCATTAAACGCCATAAGCTTGTTCCTGGTTAAATATCAGTCGGGCATACGGTTTGTTGTCATTATTGGGGAACTGATGGGACATCCAAAGCACGATGGCTTCGCAAATCCCATTCCCGCCTTTTTCCAAGGCGGAAAATTCTTCAGGCCGAACCAAAAGCTCCCAGCTTTTTGTGGAGGAGGAGCCAAACGTGCTGGAGCGCGTGTTCGGTTCAAAAAACTTGTCCGGACGGCTTTGATCGGATCGGGAGATGGAAAAGTTGAATCGCGTTTTGAGTTCCTGCCCGATCTTCTGGGCCGCCCAGCGATTCGTAAAATCGTCCATATTGCAGTGGAACACCTGGGTGTTCATCAACGCAAACACCCCCTCGACGGCATGTTGTCCATGGCCCAACTGATAGAAATTGTGGAGGTTCTGCGAAATGATGACATGGGCGGCCCGGGCCTCCCGGCACGTCGCTTGAAAGTTGATATCGTGTTTCGAGAAGAAAAACTGGCCTTCGTCCTCCCAAAGAAACACCGGGCAGCGCCGGTCACCCATCCCAGGCG
>MTLE01004183.1_pt1 | contig 11668 bp, 9 predicted proteins | sample 1982461 | NCBI WGS metagenome assembly MTLE01 (sample SAMN05712605, study PRJNA340218) | biofilm metagenome | isolation source: sample SPL anode biofilm adapted to -200 mV | place: USA | collected 2012-02-03
CTGCATTAAGCTTACACCGGGACTGGATGAACTGGTCATCGATTTTTTGCCACATCCGGCGGCACCATATACCATATTTATTGACGCTGTTTCACTTTCAGCCTGAAGTACCACCATTCCGGTAGTATTCCATGGTTCAAGTTCCATAAGCGTTTCCATTATTTCGGATTGAGGAGTAATAGGGTATCCGAAGTATCCGTCGCAACCACAACGAACTGCTGCATGCGCGATGGCCTCATTCCCTTTCATTAATCTTACTTCTTCCATATTCTGTTTAATTTTTGAATCGTTTTTTTTAGTTTCAGTTATAAATTGAAAGTTTGTATGGTTTATCAGACTCTGACTTTGTAAACAGTGATGCATGCATCAGGGCATACATAGGCACATGCAGCACATCCGACACATGATTCGGGGTCAGCCATCTGACTATAATTATAACCTTTGGAATTTGCTTCTTTATTTAGTGCTAATACCTTGGAAGGACAAGCAACTACGCATAAATTACAGCCTTTACAACGTTCAATATTGATTACAACTGCTCCTTTTATTTTTGCCATTATGTTTTAATTTAAAATTGACATACAAATGTAATTAAAAATGCTTATGTAAGGTTTCAAAGCATTGTTTTTTTTGTTTTTTTGTACTTGTTTATTATCTGTATTGTGTTAATTTATTTGTTATTTGTTTGATTGTCAGTGTTATTTTCTTTTTGAGAAGAGCCATGTTAAAAAATCAGGCTTTTCAAAAGCCGGATCCCAACTATTATGATTTGCACCCGGAATTTCGATATATTCCGCTTTTTGTGAACCATCTGCTTTCAATTCGATATATGCGTTGCGGGAGAACTCCGGAGAGATAACATCGTCGTTGCTTCCGTGATATATTCTGATAGGCATATTACGCACTTTATTAAGTCTTTTGACATCTACAGCTCCGCATATAGGAATTGCTGCTGCAAACAATTTCGGATACCTGCATATCAAATCGTAAGTGCCAATTCCACCCATCGAAAGACCCACCAGATATATTCTGTTTTTGTCCACCGATTCGTTTTTCCGGTAATATTTTATCAATCTGTATACGAGTTCTAAAGGTTCAGAATTCTTTCGCGGGTCAGGAAACAGGATTTCGTCTTTGGACTTTTTATCGTAATTTACCCATCTTTTGTCAGCAGGACATTGAGGGAAAATGACAATTGCCGGAAATTTAGTTCTGTTTTCCGGGTTTGTAAAAAGAGAAGCTCCGTGAACGAGTTGCTTTGTATTGTCATTTCCGCGTTCACCGGCTCCGTGCAGGAAAATTACAAGAGGATAGGTTTTGGTAGCATCGTACTTTTCAGGGAAAAGCACTCTGTATAGTAGTGTGTCACTTTTATAAACAAATGTTTTCTTTAAAAAGAGTTCATTCTGGCCAAAAGCCACAAAATTAATTAGCAGGAAAAAAGTACCGATTAAAAAATGTTTTTTCATAATGATATTAAACTTCAGATTGAATTTATTCATGCAAAAGGTAAAATCAACCTTAAATTTCGACTGCAAAGTAAGTTTCTCAAATCCTAATAACCAAAGAATATAAGTTTATTTTACTGAAATGGTATAAAACCTATATATTAGGGATAAAAATTTCTATACAGGGATAAAAAGCAATATGATTATTATCGTTTTTCGGTATTATTAAACCGAATATGATAACGTTATTTTTATGAAATTGTTGATTATTCTTCCCATTTTGCAAATGGATGTTTACATAAATATGCGTTGTAATATTTTGAATTTCCCGTAACTTCTTCGCCTAACCAGTCTGGTTTAGTGAACTCTGCAGTTTCACTTTGCAGTTCAAGTTCGGCAATAATCAAACCTTTATTATCGCCAAAAAATTCGTCAACTTCAAAAGTCTGGTGTTCAAAAATGACTTCATAGCGAATTTTATCTATTTTGCAGGGCTCACAAATTTTAAAAAGTTCCTGAGCATCTTTTACCGAAATTTCTTTTTCCCATTCAAATCGGCTCAATCCGGATTCATTGCTCTCTCCTTTAACAGTTATGTAGCCACGGTTGCCTTTAATCCGCACTCTCACTGTTCGTCCGGGTGTAGACGACAAATAGCCCTGCGCAATCCTGTAACTAATGGATGCTTTCGATTTAAATTCACCTTTAACTAAGAATTTACGTTCAATTTCCTGTGCCATAATATCAAATAATTAAGTTGATTAAAAAAATAGAACGCTGATAATTAATGATTATGTTGATTGTTCCTGATTTAAAATACTTAGTATTTTGATTATAAGTTAATTGCTTAATTTGATAGATGTTTTTTGTACTTATTCATATATACTTTTCGTTTATATTCTGCTTTTTTTCCAAAATTCATCAATAATCCTAATTCAATATTTGTAGCTTTTAAATAATTGATTAATTGACATTCATGTTCATTATTTAGTTCTGAACAAGCTTTAAGTTCAATTATAATTAAGTTGTTGACTAATATATCTGCAAAATATTCACCTACAATATTATTCTCATACATTACTTTAATGGGTTGTTGACATTTTATATCCAAACCCATGTTTTTTAGCTCTATAGCTAATGAATTTTCATAAACTTTCTCTAAAAAACCGTAACCCAAAGTATTATAAACCTTATAATAACCCTTAATAATTTTTTCAGTTATTTCTTGATGAAGAAAATCCATATTATTTAAATTCTTTATTGAAGATTAAATCTGAATAATCAGCGTTAATCAGCGTTCCATTTTCTTAGTTTATCTGTTACAAACACCTGAATACGGGCAATACTGACATATTTTTAAATTATCAGTTTGTGAAAATGGAATTGCGGGATCAAAGATTTCTTCTAAACATTCGGATAATTTTGTGCTAAATTCATTTTTGTACTTTCCGAAATCAACCACTTTTTCTTTTAATTCCTTATTGTTCAGCGTAGTTTCAAAGTCATCTTTAAAAACATCCCTGATATAAAAAATTCCAGGAGTAGTGTTGTTGACATTCATTTTATCTTCATAAAGCAGGCAATACAAAAATGTTTGTAATACAAATTTAGGACGATTTTCTTTATTATGTTCAAAAACTTCATCAAGATTTTTGAAATCCAGCTTTCCTGTTCCTGTTTTGTAATCAAGTATGCGTAATCTGCCTTCTTTTTCATCAATTCTGTCAATGAAGCCTTTAATCTTTACCTGTTTCGTTCCATTTTGGATCTGTAAACTGTAATTGCATTTTTCTTCGGATGAAATATAACGTATCGGGGCCACATTTTTATCTGCTTTAAAAACCTGCAAAATGTATTTTCTGAGCACGCTGGCAATCAGAAGATTATTACCTTCGAGCGAAATAATGGCATCATCTTTCTTTTTGAAATATTTTTTTGCAAATGCTTTATTTATCAGATTATCAATCAGCAGAGAGTTTTTTGAAAGCTGATCAAAATCCTCCTTGTTCATTATCAGTCCTTTGAAAGGATTGTACAGATTTTCCATTACATAATGAAAAAGTGTACCAAACATGCTGGCTTCCACTGTTTCAAGTACTTCGTCGGCCTCTTCCACATCTTCCACCTTGGTGAGGTAAAATTGCAACGGACAATCAATATAAGTGTTGATTGAACTGGCCGAAAGAGAAGGAGAAAGCTCATCGGTTGAACAAAATTGCAATAGTTTGTCCATTACAGCCTGCGTTTTGTTTACCTGAATGGTTTTAGGATTATCGAATCCGATATCAAAAGAGATATTCTTTTTCTGTGCCCTGACTCCGTAATGATAATACAATTGATGCATAAACCGGCTTACTTCGCCCGTTTGCATTCCTTCGGTACGAGAATCATAAAGAAAATAAATTCGTTTGGCCCGATGTATTAACCGATAAAAATTATATGCTGTGATAGAATCGTGGTATTCCGCGGTAGGCAATTCAAATCCCCGTCGCAGATTATAGGGAATAAAGCTGTTTATATTGCTTTTGGCAGGGAAAATCCCTTCGTTAAATGACGTGATTATCAGATTTTCAAAATCTAATCCTCTGGTTTCCAATACTCCCATAACCTGTAAACCATCGAGAGGTTCACCTATAAACGGTATCGTAATTCCGGCTGTGAGCTGGCGGGTAAGTCGCATCAGCGTATCGACGGACATTTCAACATTTTTAGGTTTCTCATTTAAAATATCAGTCATTCTGTTTATTGTAACATAATACTGATAAATAAAATCGCACTCCAAACTATAATTGTGGGTTTCGTCAGAGGCATTTTGCCAGCCTGCTTGTAAACTTCTGAGAATTTTTAATAAATACGGAAGAAATGTTTGTGTTTCAGTTTGAGGTTGAAAAATGGAAGTCAACAGATCGTTTTTTCTCAAATCATCCAAATCGATATAAATCAGATTGTTTTCGGCAATGTAAGTGGTGAGTTGCTTAACATCGTTATTGCACAACAATGAAATATATTGATGATTGAGAATATTTAAAACTGTTTGATGGTAAAAGGCTACGCGCTGATTTCCTGTAACGCGCATTCTTTTCTGAAGCTCAAATATATGTTCAATTAATCCGGAAACCGGAGTTGACTTCAGCGGGAAACCCATGGTCACGTTTATTTTCCCGATTTGGGCGGGGAATGAGTGGAGCAGGGGAACAAGTAAATTTTCGTCCGGTAAAACAACAGCTGTATCAATCCATTTGGCCGATGGTAATTGTAAACCTGAATCAATTTCCTGTTTGTTTTCAGGTGGATAAAGCCGGTTTAAAATTGCATAAATTTGCTTTGCCTGACCTACCGCCGAAGGAACAGCTATTAGCTCTATTTCTTTATCCTGCAATGATTTTATAATTGGCTCGATTTTGTATTTTGATGCAAATAAATGGATGTTTTCTGCATAATAGCGTGATGCCTGATTGTCCGGATCACGAAGTTCAGTTGCTTCATAGTCCCAGTAAAAATCAGCATTACCACGTTTCTGAAGTTGCAGCATTAACGTTCGTTCGCAGGGATTTAAGGCATTAAAACCGACAAATACAAATTTCCTTTTTTCATATTCTTCAATACTCTCACCGGCTTTTAGGCGGGTAGCTACATCCCGGCAAATCATCCCTTCTGTCGCTGTGTTTTGGGCTGTAAGCTCTTCTCTGAACTGATTGTAAACTGGCAATAATATTTTCCATGTAGCAATGAAATCTTCCTGAGTCTTACCCTCTGTTACAGGTACAAAATTACTCCAGAATTCACGTATTGCTTCGATTTGTTTTTCGGTAAAAATATTAAATAACTGATCAATTTGTTTTAGCTCAGTGATATTGGTGAAAAGTTGGCGGGCATCTACCAGGTATTTGTCCACATCGTTAAAATCAGAAAGTAACATTTCGCCCCAATAAGCAAATGAATCAAAACTTTCGTCACTTCCGCTGAGTTTTCTGAAAATATCGTAAATTCTGAACAAACAGCTTAGCTTGTCAGCCGTTTGCCAATCCGAAGCCAGAGAAAAACATTCGTTTACGGTAATAATTTCGGGAGAGAAAACAGGTTTATTTGCAATTTCAGAAATATATTTTTGAAAAAACAGACCAGCTCTACGGTTTGGAAATACAAACGTCAGTTTGTGAATGTCCGAATCGTAATTTTTATAAAATTCAAGTGCTACCCGATAGAGAAAAGAATTCATGCGGTATGGATTTACAATCTACAAATTTACAATTTACAAATGAAATTTACAATTATAAAACGGATTGATTGAGGTATTTAATTGCAAACACTCAGGCTATCAACTTTAAATGTACATAACAAGCATTATTATTTTCAGGAATACAGGTCTTTTTCTGCTTATTTTGTTATTTTTGCATATTTAATATTTTATTTAAAATCAAAAAATAATGCTCGGAACGTTAGTAAATGCCGGTGCTGTGATTGCCGGCGGAATTGTGGGTATGCTGTTTAATAAAAGCATGCACGACAGGTTCAAAACTATCTATTTTCAGGCGGTTGGACTGTTTACCGTCGCAATGGGAATAAGCATGGTCTGGAACATGCAACATATTCTGATCGTAGTGAGTAGTCTTGCCATTGGTTCGTTGATTGGTGAATGGCTGAATCTTGAAAGAGGAACCGAACGATTGAGTGAATATCTGAAAAGAAAACTGAAAATAGGAAGTGAAAAGTTTTCCGAAGGTCTTATAACGGCATTTTTGTTGTATTGCATTGGAGCAATGACAATTGTTGGCGCTATAAATGAGGGAACGGGTGGCTCGTCTGAAGTATTGCTGACAAAATCATTGATGGATGGATTTTCTTCCATTATTCTGGCTTCTGCATTTGGTGTGGGTGTTATCATGTCGGCTGTTCCGCTGGTAATTTTTCAGGGTGGAATAACATTACTGGCCATGTATGCAGGCTCGTTTTTTACGCCCGATATTATTCAGGGACTTACAGCTGTAGGCGGAATTTTACTTATAGGGCTGGGTATTAATATACTGGAAATTAAAAAACTCCGTATAATGAATATGTTGCCCTCACTTTTGGTAGTGGTGGTTTTGCTGTGGTTTAGTTTAAAGTATTTTAATTGAGATTATTTTAAAAATTCTTAGTATCGGGTTATGAAAAAAATATTGTATTTCCTTCCGTTTCTGATATTTCCTGTAACAGTTTTTTGCCAGTCATACACTCCCATTGATACAGCCAATGTGCCTGTAAGAACGGAAGCCGTAAATCAATATAAAGAAGATTCGAAGTTGTTTTTTAATTCGATTAAAGGAGACTATAATTCGGGTGAACGTTCGTTGATTAAAAAGCGATTTGAAAGTATTGATAAACAAATTGTTGAAGATATTGAAAAAGGAAATTTCGTGTTTGATGACAGGTTTGATAAATTTACGAATGAAGTGGTATCGGAAATTGTGTCAAAAAACCCTGATGTGCCGAATGATTTAAAATTTTATGTTTTGCGCAATATCGCTTTAAATGCTTCGAGCGTTGGAAACAAATGTTTTCTCGTAAATATGGGAGCATATTATTACCTCCAGAATCAGGATCAGTTTGCGTCGGTTATTGCGCATGAGATTGCTCATTTTTTGCTGAAACACCATTTAAAAGATATTCAAAGGGCATACGCTCTTGAAAAAAATTCATCTACCCGGGACGAAATTTATGAAATAAAAAGTGGAAAGTACAACAGAGGCGACAAGGCATTTAATAAGTTGAAAAAAATACTTTACGAAGGTGGAAATTACAACCGTAATCAGGAATTTGAAGCCGACTCGCTGGGTTACGTTTTGATAAGAAATACAAAATATAACAGAGCTGATTATATAAATTCATTTAAACTGACGGAAGCTTACGATACCATTCGTCCGGCTGAAGTGGATACAAGCATTTATAAAGTGGTTTTTAATTTACCCAACCAGCCTTTTAAGGAAGAATGGCTGAAGATGGAAGATTTCTCGGGCTATGATTATTCAAAATACAAGGATAAACTCGACGACGATTCGCTGAGTTCGCATCCCGAAACAGTGGAAAGAATAGATCATTTGAAAAAAGAATTTCCGGAGCTTGCGATGGATGGAGACACCGCTACTGCAAGTAATGAATTCAGATCTTTGCGCAGGATTGTAAAATTCGAACAGCCACCAACTTTGATGATTGGTGAGGAATATGGTTTCGGGATTTATGTTTGCCTGTACCGGATACAAAATAATGATGAAACAGACTATTACAAGAGCTGGCTCGGTCAGCTGTTTGATAAAATATATGAAGCCAGAAAAAACTATACTCTCAACCGGTATCTGGACAAAGTTGAACCCAAAGATCAGCCTGTGAGCTACCAGCAATTCCTGAACTTTATGTGGAATCTGAAGTTGAATGAAATTAAAAACATTGCAGATTATTATAACAAAAAAGGCTCCTGAGAGCCTTTTTTTATTAGTAGTTTAATTTTTCCAACCGTATCTGATTGTATTCTTCTTTTTCGTTATACTCACGCAGCATTATATAACCTTCCTTAGCCGGATAGGGCTGTATATAAAACTTTTTCTTGGCATTCAATGGTATTTTTTCTTCAGTAAGTTTGCCATCAATTATTGTGTTGATACCCAGCTGTATCGATGTGTTATTGCTGAAAATACTTGTTTTCTTATTATCAACATCGTAATAGAAAAATACTACTCCGTTCTCATTATTAATGTATTGTGAAAACAGGAAATTGCTGTAATAATAACTAACCTGCTTTTTTATGGTATTTACATTTAACGGTGTAAAATCAGGCTTCATATTAAACAGCACGTAGTCAGTTATTTTCGGCATACCTGAACCAAAGGTATCAAATTTATACTTTTCAGTGAGAATAGAAACAGAACCATCTTTCATAAAAAAGTATCTCAGCGGTTTTAAACGGTAGTTTTTTTCTACTCTTCCCCGTTTGTCAACTTCAATTTTGTCGGCAAAATCGTCCCATTTGGTATATGTTTTTTCAATTTCTTTGCCATTCTCGTCGAGTTTAATTCTGTAAAATCCCAGATTCTGGTCAAGCGTAAAGTCAGTTTTCTTGTAAGGAGAATAATTTCCGGCAAGCACAAACTGATTGTCTATTTCCTTAGCTCTTAAAGTATGGCTGTATTCGCTTCCGGTATTTTCGAGAACATATTCATATTTTACCTTTCCGGTTTCCATATCCAGTGCAACAATTTTGTATTCAGCGATTATAAAATTGTACGTTGAAAAATCTTTGGCCCAGTTAGATATTGCAATATAAATCGTATTTTTTCCGGCATAAAGGAAATTGTAGGTTTTATAAAAATTTTCGCTTCCATTCGGGTTGTATTCATACTGCCAGACGAGTTCCCTCTTTTCGTTGAAAAATTTCAGGTCTTTTTCCAGATAACTCTTCTTTACTTTATCTTCTGAAATAAAAAAGCCTTTGAAAGCTCCATTGTTAAATGCATTTACATAACTTCTGGTGTCCAGGCCTTTATATTCTTTTTTCATGTCATCAAAATCTGCTTCAAATTTCGTGAATTCACCGTTTTCGTATTTAAATTCTTCCGAAACTGTATTATCTTTCAACGAAATTAACTGAAAAGTACCGATTAATGGCTTAGACATGCCTGTGAAGCCGTTTGTGTAATAGTAATATTTATTCAGAATTACATAATCGCCCATAAGCGTGCAATCGTAATACTTGCTGAAAACCTTGTTGTACTGGTTGTTGGTGAAAGTTGTATTTGAAACTTTATTCAGATTTTTATCCAGAAAAACATATTCCATGGTTTTGGTTTTCGAATCGGCATTTCTTTCGTAGATGTACAGGTATCCGTAGAGATTGTCGTCCGAATCATATAAAATTGTGTTATAAACTATTTTACCTTCCGCCATTGTGGCTAAATCCTGAATCTGTGCATGAGCAAGTAATGAAAAAAATAAGCCGACGAACAATAACCTGATTTTCATTTGTATTTGTTTTATGTTGTTTGATGTAAATGATTGATTATTAATTTTATATGACTGTCCAGATTAATAAAGTATCTTGATTTACAAAAATATATAAAATTAACAAAATAAATCATTATTTGAAAACAATTTTTGAAAAATATTCTTTTGTGATTATTTTTTTAGTCAACTTGTTGAATTTCATTAATTATGCCAAACAGTACCGAATAATTAATGTGCAATTGTATAATGGTAACTTCTTAAAAACCAAACGAAACGATATGTTGTAAAATTATTCCTGCGTACTAACAACATACAATTCTTTGTTGAAGATGCTTTGTTTGTTGCTCAAATATGTTACATTTGTGCAATTTTTTATTAGAAATACTATAAAATCTGAATAAAATCACAAATCTGATGACAGATTATTATATTCATAAAAATTGAATTAAGGTGACAATTCATGTTTACGGATGACAAAGATTTACTGAGGAGTTTTTGTATATTAAATTATTGAAGTTCACTTATTTTCAATAAACTTATAAATTTTATTGTTCTATTAGCCTGAAAATAAGTAGAATAAAATAAAGGTTTGTTTTTTTAGTACAAGTTATTTAACTTTAATCAGTTTTTTTTGTTTAATAAGTTACGACCATAAATTTACTTAGATAAATAATGAATAAAAACAAAGTATTTGAGCAACGCCTGAAGGCATTGCAGGAAATGGAAGACAATGCAGCGCACAGGCAGCATTTAAAAGGCAAACTTACCGCACGAGAACGTATTAATGTATTATTTGACGAAGGAACTTTTTTTGAATTTGATGCTTTTGTGGCACCTTCACAAACCCCAATGAGTAGTAAACAATCCAATTTTGGTGATGGAGTAGTGGTTGGACGAGGTCTCGTTCAGGGACGAAGTGTGTTCGCTTATGCTCAGGATTTCACGGTTTTAGGTGGATCTTTGGGTTACGCGCACGGAATGAAAATTGCAAAAGTGCAGGAAATGGCACTTAAACTTGGTGCACCGATTGTAGGGCTTATGGATTCAGGAGGAGCAAGAATACAGGAAGGTGTAAAGAGTCTGTCGGCTTATGCCACTATTTTTCGCAACAACGTGAATTCTTCGGGAATTATACCTCAGATAAGTGCTATTCTTGGTCCGGCAGCTGGTGGAGCCGTGTATTCTCCGGCGCTCACCGATTTTATTTTTATGACCAATCAGACTTCGTACATGTTTGTAACCGGTCCTGATGTGGTGAAGGAGGTTCTGAACGAAGACATTGATATGGAGGGTCTTGGTGGTGGAAATATCCATGCAAGCAAAAGCGGGGTTGCTCATTTTGTGTCTGACGACGAAGAACATACTATCATGTTGATTCGTAAGTTGTTATCATACATTCCTTCGAATAACTATGAAACACTGCCGGTATCAAATCTTGTAAGTTTCTATCAATCGCGGCAGGAGTTTCTGGATAAATACATTCCGGACGATCCGAACCGTCCGTATGACATGAAAGAAATTATTAATATACTTGTCGATAAAGATTCTTTCTTCGAAGTACACGAAAAATTTGCTCAAAATATTTTAGTCGGTTTTGCCAGATTGAATGGAAAAACAATCGGGATAGTAGCCAATCAGCCGAAAGTTATGGCCGGTACGCTCGATATAAACGCGAGTGTGAAAGGAGCCCGTTTTGTGAGATATTGCGATGCATTTAATATTCCGCTATTGATTTTGGAAGATGTGCCGGGATTCCTGCCGGGAATCGAACAGGAGCACAGCGGAATTATCCGTAATGGTGCAAAACTGCTTTACGCTTTTTGCGAAGCAACTGTTCCCAAAATAACAGTTATTACACGTAAAGCTTACGGTGGCGCTTACATTGTGATGAGCAGTAAAAATACGGGTGGTGATTTTAATTTTGCATGGCCAACAGCCGAAATTGCTGTTATGGGTCCGGCAGGAGCTATTAAAATTGTAAACAAGCACGAACTTTCCAAAGCTGAAAACAAAGAAGAACTGGAAAAGATTCTGATGGAAAAATATAAGAACGAAGTGGCAAATCCTTATAAGGCAGAGGAAATAGGATTGATCGACGAAGTAATTGTACCATCAAGAACACGTGACATTCTTATAACTTCATTCGAAGTGTTATCAAATAAACAGTATTATAAACCGGCCCGTAAACACGGAAGCATACCGTTGTAGCAGTTATTGGCTAATTAGTTAAATAGTTAATTGGTTGA
>MTLE01000548.1_pt1 | contig 11629 bp, 12 predicted proteins | sample 1982461 | NCBI WGS metagenome assembly MTLE01 (sample SAMN05712605, study PRJNA340218) | biofilm metagenome | isolation source: sample SPL anode biofilm adapted to -200 mV | place: USA | collected 2012-02-03
TTGTGGACATCGTTTGTGATGCGGGGTTAGCCGCCCAGGAAGTATTTAATAAGACGATGCAAATAGTGTTGTAAAAGCTTAAGTTAAATGCTTAAGCAAAATTGAATAAATTAAAAAGAAAATGGAGAAGATCTAATGAAAATAGCAGTAGCAAGTGATAATGGTTTAGTGTCAGGACATTTTGGACATTGTGAGAGTTTTATGATTTATGATACAGCAGATGGCAAGGTGATTAAAACTGAAGCAGTTCCCAATCCCGGGCATCGACCAGGTTTTTTACCCTTATTCTTAAATGATCAGGGTGTCAACGTTATTATTTCTGGCGGCATGGGCGGCGGGGCAGTTGATATCTTCAATGAAAAAAATATTGAAGTCATTACTGGTGCCCAGGGAAAAGCAGAAGATCTGGTTGATCGTTATCTGTTGGGAGAACTGAAATCTACCGGTTCGGTCTGTCATGAGCATCAACATCATGACGAGTGCGGTCAATAATAAAGGTCAGTTTAGTAATTACAGTACCTCCAAACAACAAAAACTGGATTGATTTGCAGTCTATTGTTTTATTTAAACGTCTTAAAAAGTAGTAACGAAACAAAGAACGTTATTGACATATGCTGTTAATGTATTATAATGTTTTTGTTAATCGCATATGTCAGTAACAATGCGACTCAATTCGTAACGATAATTTGGAGGAAGATTATGAAAATTGCATTACCAACTCGTGAGAATTATATTGATGGCCATTTTGGTCACTGTGAGTATTATACGGTGTTTACCATTGATGACAGCAGCAAAGAAATACTGAGCCAGGAGATCATTGCTTCCCCTCAAGGTTGCGGCTGTAAATCCAATATTGCCACCACGCTGGCCGAAATGGGTGTCGGTTTATTACTTGCTGGCAATATGGGTGAAGGGGCAGTCAATGTCTTGCGTCGAGCGGGCATCGAAGTGGTCCGGGGATGTTCTGGAGATGTCAAAGAAGTAGCCTTGAGCTGGTTGGCCGGATCCGTAATGGATTCTGGCGAAATGTGTCATGCCCATGATGACGGACATGAATGTCAGCACTAAGTTCTAGAACTATTAATTTAGACAAGGAGTATAAGCGATGCCCAGACCTGTAAAATGGAAAAAAGTCTGTTGTCTGCCGGAAACGGATTTATTTGGACCCCTTAACGCCAAAAATACAGAAGAGGGCTTCATCACTATGTCGGTTGAGGAGTACGAAACCATCCGTCTGATTGACCTGGAAGGGCTGCTTCAGGAAGAATGTGCCGAAAGTATGCATGTGGCACGAACAACGGTTCAAAAAATATATAATGATGCCCGCAAAAAACTGGCTGATGCGTTGGTCAATGGCAATGTCTTAAAGATCGAAGGCGGAAATTACAAGCTGTGCGAAGAAGGCCAGGAAACCTACGGCTGCAGCCGTTGCCGTAAACGTCGGGGCAATGGCCGTTGCGATCAGACGCAGATTTAAAAATCAAGTAATAGGTAATTACGAAACTGCACCCAAAGCAACCATTGTTCGGTGCTTTTTCATTTCGCAATTGCTTAAAGCAAACAATTGAAAGAGGAGAATTTTTATGAGTGAAGAGTGTAGTCAATCCTGTGGAAGCTGTGGCGAAGAATGTGCTGATCGAAAAGTTGATTTTTCCGAGCAGCCTCATGAACTAAGCAAGATTAAAAAAGTAATTGGTGTCGTCAGCGGCAAGGGTGGCGTTGGTAAATCGATGGTAACCTCCTTGATGGCGGTCAGTATGAAGCGACAGGGATATAACACTGCCATTCTTGATGCCGATATTACCGGGCCGTCAATTCCCAAAGCCTTTGGCATTAAAGAAAAAGCCATGCCCTCAGAATTGGGATTATTTCCAATCACCAGCAAAACCGGGATTGAAATCATGTCGATTAATCTGTTGCTGGAAAATGATACCGATCCGGTAGTCTGGCGCGGCCCGATTATTGCCAACACCGTTAAGCAATTCTGGACCGATGTAATCTGGGGCGATGTGGACTATATGTTTGTCGATATGCCACCGGGAACCGGCGATGTGCCATTAACAGTCTTTCAATCGCTGCCAGTAGATGGCATTATTATTGTCACCTCACCCCAGGAGCTGGTTTCGATGATTGTTGCCAAAGCCGTCAACATGGCCAAGATGATGAACATACCAGTAATTGGTCTGGTGGAAAACATGTCTTACTTTGAATGTCCGGACTGCGATAAAAAGCATTATTTATTTGGCGAAAGCCGGATTGAAGAAGTGGCCAAACAGTATGGCATCGAGGTTGTCGCCAAAATGCCGATTGATTCTTCGCTGGCTGGCGGCTGTGATAAAGGGCTAATTGAATTGTTTGAAAACAATTGGTTGGATCCGATCATTAAAAGGCTGGAAAAGAGTGAACAAACAGATGCCTTGTTTGCGCCGGAATTTGCCAATCAGGATGTCCCAGCTCAGACGGGGAGCCGGGTTTAATAAACCGTTTATAAAATTATAAAAAAGATAAACTGGTTATTGACAAATGTTAATAATTAGGGTAAACTAACGTCAGCTTAATCGTGTTAAATAAAAGTAGGCCAATGAGGCATTTTCTCCTTGAAAGGAGTTGTGTTTTGTTGGCTTTTTTTGTAGAAGCGAATTAACAGAATCTTAAGGCAATTGCTTAGAACCGATTTGAAAAAAGGGCTGTCACTTTTGAAAAGTGTCTTAGCTGTAAAATGTCTTTGTAGTATTGGAAAAAAACAGTTTAATATTGAAGTCAACGATGTGTCTGAAGACTCACTTGTGTGGGTCTTTTATTTTTTGAAAATTTAAGGAGAAAAGAAAAATGAATCAGGAACTATGGGAAAAATCAGTTGAATTTCATGGACATCATTGTCCTGGGTTGGCCATTGGCGTCAGAGCTTCACAGGAAGCGATTAAGGCACTCAACATCTCTTTTTCAGAAGACGAGGATGTCGTTTGTATCACCGAAAACGATGCCTGCGGCGTTGACGGCGTTCAGGTTATTTTGGGCTGTAGCGTCGGAAAAGGCAATCTGTTGTTTAGAAATCGGGGGAAACAGGCTTTTACTTTTTTTAACCGCAACAGCGGTGAAAAAATCCGTCTGGTTTTAAAAGCTTTGCCGGAAATGGAACGGGATGAAATGGAAGCGTTTATTTTAAATGAGCCCGATGCCAGCAAGATCTTTGATTTTAAAACCCCGGATTATGAGTTGCCGGAACGGGCCCGAATTTTTCAAAGTGTGATCTGTGAGGAATGCGGTGAAAAAACGGCCGAGCATATGATCCGACTGGAAAATGGCAAGAAAGTTTGTGTTGATTGCTCTAATCCTTATACCCGAGGTTTTTAAGTAGCAGGAAACAGAATTCATTCAAGAAAAAAGAGGGAAAAATTGAATTTAGACGATGTAAAAAAGAAATGGGATTATCACGAGCGGGATGTTGCCGCCAGTGTCGAAATGTGGGATTCCATGGCGCAGCAATTTGCCGAATTTGAAATGCCAACCAAAGAGAACAGTTTCTTGATAAAAATGATCGCTGAGAAAAACCTGATCAGCAAAGAAGGCAGCATTCTTGATGTGGGATGCGGTGCCGGAAAATATTCATTTGCCCTTTCAGATGCCTGTCACCAGGTAACGGGATTGGATTTATCCCCTAAAATGATTGAAAAAGCCAATGAAAAGAAAACTGAATTAGGTAAAGAAAACATTGAGTTTTATGTCAATGACTGGCATGCCTCTGATCTTGAAAGCATGGGCTATAAAGGGAAGTTTGATCTGGTCATTGCCAACATGACACCGGCAGTCAGAAATGCCCAGACTTTTTTAAAACTCAACGAAGCAAGCAAGGGACACTGTGTCTTGACCAAGCCAATTAAGCGAAAAGATCCGGTCTCTGATGCGATCCGGGAAATGCTGGGGATCGCAGATAAAAAAGAATCTGCGGATATTGAGGTCTTATATGCCCTGGAATTACTCTGGCTTCAGGGGATGCTGCCGGAAATGCATTATGAAGAGCAATTGTGGGAGATGAAAAAACCCATTGAGGCGGCTTATAAGCTTTACGCCAACCGGATGAAGTCCTATCGGGCATTAACCCCGGAAGAAGAAACAAAGATCAGAGAATATTTAATCGCAATTGCAGAAGACGGTTTGGTGGCAGAAAATGTGGAAACGACCATTGTGACAATCTGCTGGCGTGTATAAAACGTTTTAAACGATGTACCAAAAGAGGAGAGAAGTAATGAAAAAAGTATGGATAATTTTATTATGTTTGGTGATGATGGTATCTCTAGCGGCCTGCAGCAATGCCAAAGCAGAAGATACCAAAAGCAAAGAAGCTGAGGCCACCACAAAGGTAGTAACCGACAGTCTGGGTCGTCAGGTGGAAGTGCCAGCCGAAATTGACAGTGTTGGTTCCCTTGGAGTGATGCGACTGTTAACCTACATGGATGCCGTTGACCTGGTTAAAGGTGGAACCGATATGGACAATGTTCAGGTGTTAACTCGTCCCTATACATTGGTTAATCCCAATTTTGCCAGTTTAACGCAAATTGGTCAGGGTGGCTCCGGTGGTATCGTTCCCTTTGACGAAGAAATCGTTAAGTTGGCGCCTGATGTTATTTTTGTCGTGTCGGATTATACCCAGGCTGATGAGTTGCAGGCAAAAACCGGTATTCCGGTGGTGGCCGTAGCCAGCCCCGGCTTATTTGATGGAAAAATGAGTGCCTCTATGGATTTGATTGGACAGGTATTGGGCAAAGAAGATCGGGCTAAGGCAGTCAATGAGTATATGGATAAGGCACAAAAAGATCTCAATGACCGCACCAAAGACATTCCTGAAGCCAGTCGACCCAGTGTTTATAATGGCGCTTTGAATTTCAAAGGTAAACACGGCTTTGACGGCACCAGCGGGAATTATGGCCCCTTTGTGGCCATCAATGCCAATAACGTGGTCGACCAAACCGGTCAAAAATCGGCCTTCTCCATTGACCTTGAACAGGTATTAGCCTGGAATCCGGAGATTATTTTCCTGAATCCGGAAAACATGGATCTGGTCAATGAACAATACACCCAGAACCCTGATTTCTTTAATTCCTTGCAGGCGGTTCAGAATAACAAGGTTTACACTCAATTGGCATATAATAATAACTACACCAATGTCGAAATTGCCCTGGCCGATGCCTATTATGCCGGTACCATTATTTATCCCGATAAATTTAAAGATGTTAACATTGAAAAGAAAACCGATGAAATTTTTGAGTTTCTGCTGGGCGAAAAATTATATTCTAAATATACGGCAGCGGGACAGGGCTTTGGTTCGCTGACAATTGGAAAATAATGGTTAACAAAAAAAAGACAGCCTGCGGCGTCAACTATGATCAATACATCTACCGCAAGGTTCTGACGATCGTGATTCTGGTGATATTGACATTTCTAACTGCACTTTTTGCGATATCAGCCGGTTCGGCCGACATCCCGGTTACTGAAGTGTTAAAGGCCTTATTCGGATTGGGTGCCGCCAAAAATGTCCTGGTTACCGTCAACATCCGCCTGCCCCGGATTCTGATGGCCATCGTCGGCGGGATTGGCTTGGCGGCGGCTGGCTGTGTCATGCAGAGTATCTTAAAAAACCCGCTGGCATCAGCATCCACCCTGGGGATCTCCCAGGGGGCCTCTTTCGGGGCTGCCATTGCCATTACCTTTCTGGGTGGGGGGACGGTAATGGGTAATACGGTAGATGCCGTAACAGTCAGCAACCCCTATTTAACTAGTATCTGCGCTTTTATTACCTCAATGTTTGTCACCTTTGTGATTTTGGGTTTATCCAAAGCCCGCAAGGCATCTCCTGAAACCATGATTCTGGCCGGTGTGGCCCTCAGTTCCTTGTTTGCTGGGGCGACAGCCTTGCTGCAGTACTTTTCCTCAGATGTTCAAATGGCCGCCATTGTCTTCTGGACTTTTGGCGATCTGGGCCGGGCCAGCATGCAAAATATCCAAGTGGCGGCAACGGTGACAACCGGGGCACTGATTTATTTCATGTTTAACCGCTGGAACTACAACGCTCTGGAATGCGGCGAACATACCGCCACTGGCCTGGGGGTTAATGTATCCCGGGTACGGCTGATCGGGATGACGGTCGCTTCGCTGACGGCGGCGACGATTGTATCCTTTGTGGGGATTATCAACTTTATTGGTCTGATTGCACCCCATATCATGCGGCGCTTTGTTGGCAATGATTACCGTTACCTGCTGCCAGCATCAGCTCTGATGGGGGCGCTGATGCTATTGATTAGCGATACCTTTGCCCGGTTAATTATTTCACCGGTCATTCTGCCCATTGGAGCCATTACCTCATTCCTGGGGGCTCCGCTATTCTTGTATCTGATATTTAAAGGAGTGAGTCACAATGCTGAAAATTGATGCTTTGGAATTTGGTTATCGATCCAACCGCAAAATTCTGGATCGCATTGAATTTGATGTTGCTAATGGCGAATGCGTGGCGATTTTAGGCAATAACGGGGCGGGCAAGAGCACCATGCTAAAATGTCTGAATAAGATTATCGCACCTCAAAAAGGACGGGTAGTTGTTAATGAGGTTGATATTCTCAGGATGACCCGCCTGGACATTGCCAAAAATACCGCCTATGTTGCCCAGAAAAGTGAAGGGAGTCAAATCACGGCCTATGATGCTATTTTATTAGGTCGCAAACCCTATATTAAACTGGCACCGAAAAAAGAAGATTACGAAATAGTTGAAACGATTATTGCCAGTATGGGACTGGAGCAATTTTCCCTGCGTTATATCGATGAGTTAAGCGGCGGTGAACTCCAAAAGGTGATGATTGCCCGGGCTCTGGCCCAGGAACCGAAGGTGCTGCTGCTTGATGAGCCCACCAGCTGCCTGGATCTTAAGAACCAGCTGGAGGTACTAAAGCTGATTCAGAATATTACCAAAGAAAAAGAGATAGCGGTGGTCATTGTCATCCACGATTTAAATCTGGCGCTGCGATACTGTGACCGGTTTCTCTTCTTAAAAGACAGTGAAATTTTCTGTTACGGTGGTTTGGACATAATGACCTCCGAAAACATCGGCGCAGTCTATCAGGTGCCGGTGGTTGTCGAATCCTATCAAAATCAGAAAGTCGTGATCCCTTTAACGTAAAAAAGAAAAGCTCTGGTTTGCATGTTGAACCAGAGTTTTTTTTATTGATGTTGAGCTAAATAATACGATTGTCGACTTTGAAGAATTCTGATAAAATGAATAAAAAACCAAAGGAGGGCTTTTTATGTCAGCATTCAAAAACACCGCACCGGTCGTCTGGTTATTGATATCCATTGCCGTATTTATTGGCGGCATGATTATGCTTTTGGACGTGAAATTGGCCTGGGATATTATTATCACCGGCATATCGATTATGTTAGTCGTCGTTGGAATCATGTACTTGTCAGCCATTTTTTTAAAAAAAGATGAAAGCAAGCTAAAAGAGTTGGGAATCGGGTTATTGTGTTTGTGTGGGGGAATTTTTACCTACGCCAACCCGCAATTTTTGAAAGTGCCGTTTAGTTTCGCTATTGGTATGCTGGGGATCATTATCGGTTGTTTTGTTTTAATCAGTAGTTTGAAACTTAAGAGCGATGGAGCCCCCTGGGGCTGGACCATGCTGGTGGCCCTGGTTTATATTGGGCTGGGGATTGACATGGCCTTTTTTGCCACCACCGGCCGGATCTTTGGGATCATTTTTGGAATTTATCTGATCTTTTTTGCCTTTAATATTTTTGGCGATGCGCTGGTCAGTTTAATGAAACACAATAGCGGCGCTCAAAAAGCCAAGAAGCACATGCGGGTCACCCTGCCTCTGGTATTTGCGGCTTTTCTACCGATGCGGATGTTAAAAAAGGTCAATCAACTGGTAGAAGAAGAACCGGATGCGCTGTTGTTATTGGAAGATCATACCATCGAACGAACCACTGATATGGAAATATTTATTCATACCAGAGAAGGGCTGATTCCGGGAATGGGGCATGTGGATGCCTCAATGGGGGAGTGCGTTTACAGCTATGGCAATTATGATGATTCCACCTGGAAACTGGGTGGCTTTCTGGCCGATGGAGTGTTGGTGGAGATGCCTAAAGCTGAACATGTTAAACAGGCGCTGAAAGTTGAAAAGAAAATTTTAATGGGCTATGGTTTGTCGCTGAGTCCGGAACAAAAAAGTGGGGTTCTTAAGCAACTTGAACAGCTGCTTTCGCAAACAACGCCATGGGAGCCTAAAGCGGAACAGGCAGATAAAGGCGAAATTGCAGGTGCGCCGAGAGATTTTTCCGATGTTTCCAGTCAGCTTTATAACGATGCCAAAGCCAGTTTTTATAAATTCAAACAGGGCAATGAATTTAAAACCTATTACGCCCTGGGAACCAATTGTGTTAAGCTGGTCGATACCATCGTCGGTAAAACCGGTATTGATCTGATCAAGGTCAATGGCATCATCACCCCCGGTGCCTATCTCGACTATCTGGATCGGCTTTATGAACGGGGCGATTCGATTGTGGTTTCCCGCACGCTTTATCAGGATATAGAAAATAATATGGCAAAAGACAGCCGTGTCAGTTCGGTGTAAAAGTAACAGTACAATAAAATGTTAAAGCAGTTTGAAATGGTTATTGGTGTACTCAATGATGCCTTCTTTTTGAAGTTTGGAAAGCACCCGGGATAAGGCAGAGCGATCCACACACAAAAAATCGGCCAGCTCATTGCGGCTAAAGGGAATCTCAAAAGCGAGGTTTCCTTTTTTTTCGGCCTGCAGTGATAGATAGGAGAGTACCTTATCCTGAATGGTTCGACGGGACAGCAGTTGATTTTTATTACTCAGCAGAATGTTCTTTCGGGCCAGAATTTTTAGCAGGTTTTCGATCAGGTGATTGTGAAAAATGCAGGAGTTGGGGCAGGTATTGATAATCCGTTCGATGCCCAGAAACATAACACTGGCGTTGGTCTTGGCAAGCACCGTTACGGGACTTTCTTTAACCCCGGCACTGGCAAAGGCTTCACCGAAAATGTGGCTGGGGCTCAGTTCGGTAAGAATCGAGCGATTACCATAATAATCCTCTTGAATAACCTGAACTTCTCCCGAGAGAATAACCCCGACTGCGGGAACTGGCTGGCCGGTCAGTAGGATGATTTCACCCCGATCATAGGTTTTTACCTCACCGCCGAGACATTGCAGCATGGCTTCGAGATTTTCATCAATGCCATCAAATAATTTAACTTTTCTTAAGACTTCGATATTATTATCCATATTTTCCCTTTGTGTTGCATATGCAACGGTAGTTTTGGGTAGATTATATTATGATTAGCTCAAGAAATCAATACATGATATTTCAAGGAGGAAAAAAAGATGATCCGAAAAATAATTTCGATAGATGAACAAAAATGTAATGGTTGTGGCTTATGTGCCGAAGCCTGCCACGAAGGTGCCATTGGCATGGTGGATGGGGTGGCTAAACTACTGCGCGATGACTACTGCGATGGATTGGGTGACTGCCTGCCCAGCTGTCCCACTGGGGCGATTACCTTTGTGGAACGGGAAGCAGCTGCCTATGACGAAGCTGCCGTGCTGGAAAATATGAAAAAGAAAGAAACAGCTCAAAACAGTGGTGAGAAAAAAGCTGGTGGTTGCCCCGGTACTCATGCAAAAACGATTGTCCGGGAAAGTGTAGCAGCGGATGATGGTTTGGAACCACTAGCCTGTGGGTGTCCGGGCTCCTCGTCCAAGGCGATTGTTCGAGATTCAGTAACAGCGCCGGAATCAACGGCAACGGCTGCTCCAGAGTCACAATTGCGGCAATGGCCGGTGCAGATCAAGCTGGCCCCGGTTAATGCTCCCTATTTTAATGGTGCTCATCTGCTGATAGCAGCCGATTGTACCGCCTATGCCTATGCGGATTTTCACAATCGCTTTATTAAAAATAAAATCACGCTGATTGGTTGTCCCAAACTGGACGCCGTTGATTATGCTGACAAGCTGACAGAAATAATCAAGCTTAATGACATCAAAAGTGTGACGGTGGTGCGGATGGAAGTACCCTGTTGCGGTGGCATCACAGCAGCCGTGACCACGGCTCTTCAGAATTCCGGAAAAATGATTCCCTGGCAGGTGCTAACCGTCACAACAGACGGAAAAGTGCTGGAAAATGTCTGAAATACCATCGTAAAAAAATAACAAATTACAGAAACGGGTGGAGACATTATCCATGTGGTATCGGCAAAAGAACAATCCATGAAGGATTTAATTGATATTTTTCTGCTGCCGTGGAAGTCTCTCACGATGAATGAACACGGATTTGTTTTCAATAAGTGACCTACTGATAAAAATTTGTCCTCAAAATTGTTGCCTAAAAAATACGGCCATATCCCGAATCTCCGGGGATATGGCTTTTTTTCGAGCAGAATAAACAAAGGCAGGACCATGACGATGAAAAATTAAATGAATTTCAGATCCTGGAAGGACAGATCCGATGCAAAAAAACGCAGGTCTTATCATGGTTTCGTAAACCTTTGCAAAAATTGTTTAGAAATATTTTGCAAAGGCCTTAATTTGTGCTTTAAGTGATAAAGTTATGTTGTAAAACCGGAATGATTATGATATGATAGCCCTGTCGATACATATATATACAAGTTGACAAAATACGAATTTTTCCTGTTGAAAAAACAGTGATAATAACATACACTGTTTAGAGAAAATTGACCGGGAAATGATAATGGAGGAAACATTATGGCTTTTAATATTGCAGTTGCAGGCAAAGGTGGCGTTGGCAAAACAAGTCTTACCGGTATGCTTATTGAATATTTAGTGGCAGAAGGATTGGGTCCAATTTTAGCAGTGGATGCCGATGCCAATGCCAACCTTAACGAAGTGCTCGGAGAAGAGGTTGATCTTTCCATCGGCGAGATCAAAGAAGAAGTCAATCGGGCTGAGATGGAAGGTGTGCCACTGCCTCCGGGTGTGACCAAAACCGACTTTTTAAGACTCCGATTAAATCAGGCGGTTGCTGAAGGAAATGGCTATGACCTGTTGGTTATGGGCCGTAGCCAGGGCGCTGGTTGCTATTGTTATGTAAACGGAATCTTAAAAACCCAGCTTGATATGCTGGCGAGTAATTATCAATATATCATCGTTGATAACGAAGCCGGGATGGAGCATTTAAGCCGGGGAACTCTTGGAAGAATTGACATGCTGATTCTTGTCAGTGACTGCTCCCGTCGGGGGATTCAGGCAGTTGGCCGGATCAAGGAACTGGTTTCGGAACTGAAACTGAAAGTACCCGTGATCAAATTGATTGTCAATCGGGCACCCGATGGCATCTTAAACGAGGGAACAGCTGAAGAAATCGAAAAACAGGGTCTTGACCTGATTGGTGTTGTACCACTGGATCAAAATGTTTTTGAATATGACGCCTATGGCAAACCACTGGTTCAGCTGCCCGCTGATTCACCAGCCAAGGTGGCTTTAAGAGATATTGTCAACAAATTGGAAATCATCAAAAACAACAAAAAATAGATCATCAGGCTTATGAATGCTTTAAAAACTGATAGATAAACGGATAAAGCAGTACCGACAATTGT
>MTLE01002082.1_pt1 | contig 11592 bp, 10 predicted proteins | sample 1982461 | NCBI WGS metagenome assembly MTLE01 (sample SAMN05712605, study PRJNA340218) | biofilm metagenome | isolation source: sample SPL anode biofilm adapted to -200 mV | place: USA | collected 2012-02-03
AGGGATATAAGAGGGGAGCTTTGGGGATGCTGAATATCAGAGAATTGGAAGCATGGATATTTGGGGCTGGCAAGAGAAATTTGGAAGGGATGGGCGGTTAAAAAGAAAGAATGATCAGTATCTTTAAGTCTTTGTCATGTGAGTAGTAACAAAAATCTCTTCTTTTACCAGATTATTTGATGAAGTGTTTTGGCCTTTTATTTAGGGTGTCCCTGTGTCGAAGTCAGGAGTAAAGTTATCCCTTCAAGAGAATATCTGGAGGAGCTTTATAATAGTGGCTCAGTGGTTTATAAGGAGGGCGTGTCACCTATTCGACCATCGTTTTGGGGTGGGTTTAGATTGATACCTAACCGAATTGAGTTTTGGCAGGGTCGGGAGAACAGGCTTCATGACAGGGTTATTTATAAGGCTCTTGACCCAGATGGATGGGATATCGTTAGACTGGCGCATTAATACCTACTATTTTGCCTAAGATTTTGTCGAATTTAAGAGAAATTGGGTTGATCTAGTTTTTTGATTAACTAAGAATGATGGTTTAAATGTAGGTAATAACCATGCTGTTGCATTTGTCACCTGAGCATTAATAAAAAGAGGCGAATCTTGATTTAACAGATCGCCTCTTTTAAAATGTATTATGACTTCTGACTTTGACCTTGGTCTTGTAAATGGTTTATCAGAGAAAGAATATCGGTGTTATCTTCCTTTAAAACTAAAGGTTCTGGTAATATTAAAGCCAAAGAATATGTCTCCTTTAAACCAATCACCCGTGGTCTCGGTAATAAAAGCATTTTCATTGATAGGGGTTGCATTGGTAAAAAACAGTTGGAAGACATGTCCTCCTGTCTCAATATCCAGACCAAGGCTGAGTGCATTTTGATAGTTATCAGCAGTTTCACCTGGAAGTAGATAGAAGTATTCCGCATTGACACTTATACGTTGGGTTAGTTTTAAACGACCACCTGCTCCAATTGCAAAGACATCGTTTTGATCGGCTACGCGGGGTACAATGTTACGATGTACAAGGGTTGGCATCAACTGTAATGAGAAGGAATTATTGAATTTCCTTGCAATTAAAAGTTGATGAACATAGCTTAATCTACTGGAGAAATGATTTGCCCGATCAGGATTTTCCCACTTTAGTGTGTTAATACCCATAGAGGTAAAGTAGGATACTGATACCGGCATGTTTTTTAATCCTGAACTTTGACGGAGCAGTTGGATTTTTGCAAACCCATCGAACATTTTTTTGTAGCTACTTCTTCCGGCACCGATAGTCAGCCAACGGTTTATTCCATATTCTAAGCCGATTCTAATGGTGGCTTGGTCAAGTCCAAACATGTTATAAGCTCCGGAATTCAATGCTCCAAAATGGTGAGAAATGATTAGGAGCATTTCATTAGGGGCAATGTTTTGGACACTATGGTTTAAAATAACTCTACTGGTTTTAAACGTTGCATAAGCATAATCAGTAGTGGGTTCATCTTTACCGAATTCGTCCATCAGATCCTGTCCATAGCTTTTGGGAATGAATAGAACCAATAACAGAAAAAGAAACGTTTGTATTTTCGTTTTCATAATCAGATCAATTTGTTGTTCATTTACATCATAGTGGTTGATTGAATGAAAGTTACTCTCTTAGCAACGAGGGTAACTTTCATTTAGGGCTTATTTATTTCGCAGGATCTAATGAGATATTGACAGTAGTTTCGATTGACTCAGCAATATTCTTTACAACTGCTGATGGGATCTTGATGCCATGGTCAGTAGGCTTGATAGGGAACAGAGCGTTTCCTATGATCTTTTCACCTTTCTTTTCGAGGGTGCCTTTTGTTCTAATCTTTTTTGTAACTCCATGTATCGTCAGATCACCCTCGATATCCACGGTTTGTTTGCCATTGTCAAGATCTGAGGCTTTAAAGTTCAATATTTTCCCATTGAAGGTTGCATTAGGAAATTTATCAGACTCAGCGTAATTCTCATTAAAGTGTTCTTGCATTAAAGCCTTTTCAAACTCGAATGATTTCATCAAGACTTTAAAAACGATCTGATTAGTTGAGAGATCAATTGCAGCATTTACCTGTTTATTGATGGCCTCAATCTTTTCCATGGGAGTATCAGAATAAAAGCGGATATTTCCGTTTTTGGTAAGGTATTTTTGGGCGTTTAAGCTTCCGGTTAAAGCTACCAGAACTATAACCAGACCAAAGAATTTAATGTTGTTCATAGTATGTTATTTGTGTTTTTTATTTCAAAATGTTGTCTTGACTTGTGGAATATTTTGCAATAGGTAATTGTCAATGAAGAAGAGTTCAAAATCTCTCTGTTATTGACTAATTGAGCATTTTTCCAGAATAATATCCGTGCCGTTATAACCTGTGAGGTAGCCTTTGATTCTTACCTCTTGGCTAGGGTTCAATCCAAGTGCTTTTTGATTCTCACGTGGATCCATAGTACATCTGATTCCCTCATCACCAAAATCGCCCTGTTTAAATACAAATACGGCAATAACCAAAGAATCTGCTTGTTCAGTTTTAGATATCTTACCAGAAAGTTCTACTACTTTTCCATTGTAGGTGGTTGAAGCGGTAGGTTGGTCTGAGGTAAAGGCATTGAAAAGGGTTTCTGCCGTAAGTGTATAATCAGGCTTAAGAGAGATATAGTCGGGATGAGGTTTATTGTAGACAAACTTATAGACCAGAGCTCCTGCGACAAGTGCGATTGCTAGAATAGCAAATAAGATAATAATTAGTTTCTTGCTCATTGTTTTACGTGTTGCAGGTTAATTGTTAAGTGCGCCGGCATCAACCCAGGTTTTAATCTTATCCAGATTACAGTTTGAGAGCATTGCTCCTCCCTGCGGCATGGCAGAATAGCCGGAAGCATGACTTACTGAACCATAAAGTCTCCCGTCTTTTGCTATGATGGATAACCCTTCATAGGTATTGGTCACCACCCCTGCTGAGGCTGATGCTCCTGAATGGCAACTATTGCAGTTGGTTGCCATTATTGGTGCAATAGTTGCGGAATAAGTCACCGATGTTAAGTCACATTGAGATCCGGGAATCTCAGGGTAGAGTTCTTCTTCGCTATCATTGTAGCATCCTGTAAAGGCGATCCCTAAAAGAAGCATAAGGGTTATTAGCCTTGATTTAGTTATTAGGTGTTCCATTCTTAATCCAGTTTCTGATTTGACCTATTTGACAATCACTTAATTTTCCTGATGGAGGCATCAATGAATACCCGGAGGCATCGGTAATAACTCCCAGAAGCTGACCTGTTGCTGCCACAGTAGCGATGTCACTGTACCCTGCCAGACGAATTCCTCCGGAAGGAGATGCACCACTATGACAACCCAAACAAGCAGACTCTATAATCGGCCACACTTTTGACGCAAAGCTTACATTTGTTGAGTCACAATTTAGCTCAGAACAAGAGTTGTTTAGTGCCCCCTGATTTATCCATGTCTTGATTTTATTAATCTGATTGGCGGTAAAAGCGGCCCGGGGTGACGGAGGCATACGATCTTCTCCACTTTCTGTAAGTACTTTTACTATTTTGGTTCCATCTGCATTACCCGGTCTGACTTTTCCGGTAATCATGATCTTGTTATAATCTGTAAGAATGATTCCCTCCTCAGCCGTAGCTTCATCGTGACATCCTGAAACAGCACAACCTGAGTTCAGTAAAGGTTTTATCTCATTTAAGAAATAGACAGTATCAGGGTCACATTTCACCTGACTGGGAACAGTATCTCCAGGATTTGGGGATGGGATGTCTGATGGATCAATATCGTGCTTGCATGATGAACTTATTACAATCATTGCAAGGATGACCAACCCTAATGAAATTGTTTGGATAGTTTTCATAGACTTAGTTTTTCAGAACGTGTTGCTTTTTTGATACTTATGTGTGAATAACCTGATTAATCCATATGCACTTAATGAAATAACTTGAGCTTAAAATGGGCTAAAGGGAAATAACCCGAAACGGAGTTTAAATGAATATTGACGTTTTCTACAATCATCGTTTAAGGAGAGATTTGTCCATTTCTTGTTTAGGGATAAATATTGATACTAACAATTAGGCTATCAGGGATGTTCATGAAAAGAGATTTTATGTTTTAATGGATTGGTAACATTCCTTTTTTTTAGAACATTTCAAGTGTAATTCGACAGTTCTACTATTAAGTGAGATGTAGTAGAACGGTACGTAGTTTAGAATTTATAAACTGCATTTTTAATAGAATAATGACCTATATAGGTACCTTTGCAAAAAATGGAATGGGCTTGTTTATATGAATAATTTAGAAGAAGTTTTAGCAGCTGTTTATCAGGAGATCAAGAACTATATAGGTAAAGGGGACGTTGCTGATTACATTCCTGAATTGGCAAAAGTTGATCCTAGTCATTTCGGGATGGCCTTAAAGCTACGTTCGGGGGAGGAGTTTTATTTTGGTGATGCTGATTTGCCTTTTAGCATACAGAGTATTTCTAAACTTCTGACGTTAACCATGTACATTCAGCAAGTCGGGCTTGAACTTGGGGATAGGGTTGGGGTGGAGCCTTCTGGTAATCCGTTTAACTCACTTATTCAACTTGAGTATGAACATGGAATACCCAGAAACCCTTTTATCAATGCGGGAGCTCTTGTTATTACCGATGGATTGATTTCAGTATATAAGAATCTTCAGGATGAGATTCTTAAGACAGCAAGACGGCTTTCAAGGAATACGGCGGTTAATTATGATCTCAATGTGGCAGCGTCAGAAGCAACAACAGGCTTCAGAAATGCTGCGTTGGTAAATTTCATGAAAAGTTATGGTAATATTGTCAATCCAATTGATGAGGTGCTAAGTGCATACTACCATCATTGTTCTTTATCAATGAGTTGTCTTGACTTAGTCAGAATGTTCTCATTTTTGGCCAATGAAGGTGTCGACTTGCATAGTAATAAGGTGCTTAGCTATCGTGAGACAAAACGGGTAAATGCTCTGATGATGACATGTGGAACCTATGATGCGGTTGGAGATTTTGCTTTTAGGGTTGGTATTCCGGCTAAAAGTGGCGTGGGTGGAGGTATCGTTGGTGTAATTCCTGGCGTCATGACATTAGCTGTTTGGTCGCCAGCATTGAACTCACAAGGTAATAGTCTGGCCGGAACAAAAGCGTTAGAGGTATTCACTACTCTTACAGGAAGATCTGTCTTTTAAACATTGATGAATAAGACCAACTTAATGATGCTTTTCCTACATTTGTTTAGCGTTAACCCCCAATAACAAATACCAATGAAGCGAATATCAATTAGTCTCCTGCTAATACTTCCATTGTTTGTGTGGTCTCAGAAAAGTCAGACCGACGGTCGGTATTTAAACCTGACTCAAACTTGGGTTCTGAATGCTGATGGTACAATGGTCTATAAATACGATCATACGCTCAAGTATCTGACATACGACGCGTTTCATGATCTTTATGGAGAAGATTTTATTGTTTATAACCCCTCTTTTCAAAAGCTTAAAGTTGAACGGTCTGTTACAACCATGAAGGATGGTAAAAAGGTACCCACACCCTCTAATGCCTATAATGATGTTCTTCCTCATCAAGCGGTTGGTTCAGGTTATTTCTCCGGGCTACGTGAAATGATTGTGACTCACACTGGCTTAGAATGTGATGCTACTGTTGATTTTGCATATTCCATTACTACTGATGTAAAGGGATTGCCTTTTGGTAAAAGAGTAGTATTACCGCGACAAGAACCTATCGACAATTACAAAATCATCGTAAAAGTTCCTACGGGTACCGAACTTCAGTATCGCATGAGTGAGCTTAGACTTGCTCCTCAGATTACCAAAGAGAAAGGATTCGATGTCTATACATGGAATATCGGATCTGTTAAAGAGGCACCGCTAGATCGATGGGCTCCGGAGGCAGGACAATGGCTTCCAACTCTTTGGTTTGGAACCTCTCCTAATATGTTTAGAATTACTGAGTGGCTAACAAATCAAGAATCATTTAAGACGAAATTGGAGAGTCCTGAATTGATGAAGCGGGTGGTTGAGATGGTTAAAGATTGTCCAACGGCTGAATCAAAAGTTTTCGCTATTCGCGATTATATAAATAATCAAGTAAAGACTATGGATGTTAGTCCTGATTTACAAGGCTACCATTTCAGGACACCCTCTCAAGTGTGGCTTCAGGCCAATGGAACACAAGCTGAGAAGACTTTATTGCTCTCAGCCGTTTTAAATGAACTAGATATAAATGCCCAGGTTATTGGGATTGTTTCTGAAAAAGAGCAATCAACAGTAGCTGCTTCATTAGATCAGATTAATCGATTCTTGGTACGAGTAAACGTCAATCAGGATGATGCATTGTATGTAGATGCCTGCGGTCAGGTCACGGGAAACGTAATGTATCGTTTTCCTGGTTCATGGTTTGTTTTACTCGACCCCGCTGCCGAAAATTTCAGGAAATGGGAAGCAGGCAGTTACCTTGGAACTTTTAAAGGAAATGGTACACTTAAAATAGATGATCAACTGACTGCCACTGGCATTATCTCTGTGAAGAGTATGTTTGCCTTAAACAATTTCCCTCTGGCGTCTACCGATAATAAATCCCTTGCCAAGCTTTTTTCGTCCTCTTTGCCAGCTGCTGCTATCAGCGAGACCAAAGTCTTGAAGAACTTCATTCGTGAAACCACAGGTGAGGTAAATATCAAATGGGAAAAAGCTTTATCTGAGGTTACAGCCAATGAGTATTCCTTTGTCATACCTCAGAGTGTCGCAAGCATTACCAATTGGAGCCTATTACCTTGGCTGAATAGCGATAGGGTAGCACCAGTTAACCTGACAAATCCATTTTCAGAATATGTAGAGCTTAAAGTTGAATTGCCTGAAGGGTATACACTGGTAAATCCTAAAAGCATAAAAATGGAGAATGACTTTGGAAGTATGGTAGTCTTATTTGTTCAACAGGGTAATACCATTACCATAAAGAGAGGAATGGAGATTCTCCCTGCTATTATTCCGGCTGCTTCTTATCAGGATTTTCGGGCTATGCTTGTACAATATTCATTACTGGATAACCAAAGGCTACTGATCAGAAAGAGATAATCCTTTACCCAGTAGGGAATACTTTCCTGCAAGTATAACAATTAAAGGCAGCTCCATGTAACATCGTTTATGTGGAGCTGTCTCTTTATAACAAATGAATCCTTGTCTTGGTAAACCTGTTTTCCGCTTTTTGACTAAGTATAGAACAGATTTGAAATATGTGAGTTAAAAGAGGATTGAATAGAACAGTCAGGCGGGTTTAAGATTAAAGAGACCCCAAAACAAGAAATGACAACTTACCATTGGTGAATTGTCATAATGACCATCGTCTCGTATGGGTGTTGAATAAATTTATCGTTTGTTAAGTGAGACCTTTTTTTTAGGCATATCACTGGGAAAAAAGATACAATCCTCACGAGTACACTCAGCATTTTTATCAAAGTATGGGCATCTAATACGTGACGTATGTTCAAGAGTTACACCAAATAACTCTTCGAGGAATTCAGTTGCCGTAACAAGAGAGATGAAAGTATCTCTTTTGCAGCATCTGGGACCGCCATTTCGGGCTATTCTCTCAAGGCTACGAGCAGTCATTAGGTTGGCCATCTGCCACTCTTTTTCTGAAAGAGGAGATGCTTGAGTTATGATACTGATAAACGTTCCGGCACCTATACCGGCGCCACAAGTACCATTCATAGCGCAGAAGCCATATGGAATAATGCTGCTGCGTTTGAGAGCAATTTCAAGAGCCTCTCTCTTTAACTCCGGTTGATTCTTGTAGTTGTAATAGGCTGTTAATAATACAGCAGGAACGAGATAGTGATGCTCAGATCCATGGGTAGCGAAGTGAGCATTGTTCATCAGGTTTGTTGCTAACTGAATAGGGTCAATTAGGTTTGTGTTCTGGCAGTATAGAGAGATTAGGGAGGTTATATCTTTACTATCGCACTCATTGCATACATGATGACCATTTAAGCAAACAAGCTGAGTCGTCGCTGTTTCATTGCAATAAAAACAGTTGATTTCAGACTTATCGCTGGTATAGACCAACTCGTCCTCACACACGGGACATTTGTTGATTGAATTCATTCTTTAGGTGGTTGGTAACTTGCAAAAATAGTAATAGAATTATAATATGCAAATTTGACCAAAACTAAAGAGACTATAAATAGTTGTTCAAGGCATCTAATGGGTAGTACTATTGTGGCAGTGTGTTACTTCCGTGTTTTCCTCAAAGGATGTTAATAAATTATTTTTAAAAAGTAGCCAGTAGGTGGATGGTTACAAAGATTATCCGGCTAAAGAGATTAAATTTGCAGTAGTTCAAACAGCAATGATTCGAAGAAGTTTTTACTCTCAGCGGCAGTATTTTGTAATCGCGATAATACTCGGTATATTTTTGATATACCTCATCAAGTTATTTTATATACAGGTTATAAGTGATAAATACCGTATCCTGGCAGAAAGTAATGTCAGAAGAACCCTGGTACAGTATCCACCACGTGGTGTAATCTATGACAGGAATGGTAAGGTATTGGTCACCAATGAGCCAGCATACGATTTGATGGTAATCCCAAGGCAGGTTAAAAATCCTGATACGGCAGAGTTGTGTAGGCTTTTAGATATTGAGGCGAAAGTATTTAGAGAGAAGCTACGTAAGGCAAGAGGCTATTCACCTTATAAAGCCTCCATTTTTATTGAACAGCTTAGTCGTGAATCGTATGGCTTCCTACAGGAGAAGCTATATAAATTTCCCGGATTCTTTGTACAGCCACGAACTTTAAGACGTTATCCTCAAGCTACGGCTGCTAATGTTTTAGGATATGTTGGTGAGGTTAACCCAGCTGAGATAGAGGCTAATCCATATTATAAGATGGGTGACTATGTTGGGAAAAGCGGTATTGAAAAGTCGTATGAGAAGGAATTGAGAGGAGAGAAGGGGCTGAGGATTGTTATGGTTGATGTTTTTAATCGTGAGAAGGGTCGTTTTGAGGAAGGCCGATATGATCAGCCGCAGGTTCAGGGAAAGGATCTGACAAGCTCAATTGATCTGGATCTTCAGCTCTATGCTGAGAAGCTCATGCAGGGGAAAAGAGGTTCAATAGTTGCTATTGAGCCTTCAACTGGCGAGATTCTAGCAATGGTTACAGCCCCTTCGTATGACCCAAATCTTTTAATTGGCCGAAAGAGAGCCAAGAATTATTCGCAGCTAGTGAGTGATGAGCAAAAGCCGTTGTTTAATAGGGCTATTCAGGCGACTTATCCTCCTGGCTCCACCTTTAAGCTTGTGGTCGGTTTGGTTGGTCTTGAGGAGGGTGTTCTCACACCCGGAACAAGGTATGGTTGTTCGGGAAAAGCCAGCAAGCCGATCGCATGTACGCATAGTCATTACTCTCCGCTTGATTTGATTGGTGCTATTGAGCAGTCATGTAACCCATATTTCTGGAATGTGTTTAGGACTTCAATTGACCGGTTTGGATATACCAACACCTCTGTTGGCTTCACCGAATGGCGCAGAATGGTCACCAGTTTTGGATTTAGTACTACTATCGCCGCTGATCTGTTACAGCAATCTAAAGGGAATATCCCTACGATTAAGTACTATGATAAATATTTTGGGAAGAATGGCTGGAGAAGCTTAACGGTGCGTTCTTTGGCTATTGGTCAGGGTGAGATCTTGGTTACTCCTCTTCAATTGGCTAATTTATCGGCGACAATTGCCAATAGAGGCTTTTACTACTCTCCTCATATTGTCAAAAAGGTTGCCGGGGTTCCTTTGAGATTTGAGAAAAAGGTCACCGCTATTTCGTCTAATAATTTCTTGCCGGTTATTGAAGGGATGGAGCACGTATTTCAAGGCGGCTCCGGAACAGCACGCTGGTATGCCATTGATAGCATTATTGCATGTGGCAAGACAGGAACAGTACAGAACCCACATGGCAAAGACCACTCTCTGTTTATAGCATTTGCTCCAAGAGAGAATCCTCGTATCGCAATCTCGGTTGTGATTGAAAATGCCGGATTTGGAGCAACCTGGGCGGTGCCTATTGCATCGCTTATACTAGAGCGTTACTTAAAAGGACGAGTGGTTCGTCCTGAATTGGAGGAAAGAATGACAAGTGCTAATTTGATTGGAGAATGAAGAAGAGAAGGCCTTTTCTATACAACGTTGATCGCACTATGATCATCATCTATCTGCTGCTGATGTTATTGGGTTGGCTGAACATCTATGCCGCAGTTTATGATGAAGCACATAAGAGTATTTTTGATCTGGATCTTAGCTATGGTAAACAGGCTCTCTGGATATTCACTTCCTTAATTATTTCATCAGTTATTTTAATGACTGAACCTCGATTCTTTTCTTCATTTGCGTATGTTATCTATGGCGGGATGATGTTGCTTTTAGTTGCTGTTCTTGGCATAGGAAAGGAGGTTGCTGGCTCAAAATCCTGGATTGGCTTTGGAGAGTTCTCACTTCAGCCTGCGGAGTTTGCAAAGTTTGCTACCGCCTTAGCCCTTGCTGCCTATCTTGGGAACATCAATACTAACCTTTCTAGGCCATTTACCCGGATAATAGTCGGGCTTTTATTAGCTATCCCAATGGCTTTAATTCTGTTACAGAATGATACTGGTTCAGCGTTGGTGTATTTTTCGTTTATCTTAGTGTTGTTTCGTGAAGGTTTATCAGGCGGATTTTTAATCGCTGGCTTAATTGCGGCGGTCTTATTTGTCTTAGCTTTATTACTTAATCAGTGGATTCTCATCGGATCAATAGCTGTTATTGTATTAGTTATAGGGTATTTCTTTTATCGTCCGGGGCATCGTCCCTGGGCTGTTTTGATTGTTGTTGGGATTATGGGTATGGGCTATGTCTTTGGTGTAGAATATGCTTTTGAGAAGGTTTTAGAACCCCATCAGAAGACGCGTATCAACGTTCTTTTAGGTAAAGAGACCGATTTAAAAGGAGCCGGATATAACGTGCATCAAAGCTTAATAGCTATTGGCTCAGGCGGGGTCGCAGGGAAGGGATATCTTAAAGGAACCCAAACAAAATATAACTATGTGCCTGAACAGAGTACCGACTTTATCTTTTGTACTGTAGGAGAGGAGTGGGGTTTTCTGGGTAGTCTGGCTGTTTTGGGTCTTTTCTCAACGCTTATAGTACGAATAATTACTTTGGCCGAGCGACAGCGAAGTGCCTTTTCGCGTATATACGGTTATGGAGTAGCCTCCATTCTTTTCTTTCACGTGGCAATTAATATTGGAATGACGATTGGGTTATTGCCTGTTATTGGAATCCCGTTGCCATTCTTTAGTTATGGAGGCTCATCGCTTTGGGCCTTCACGGTGCTTTTAATGATCTTTATTAAGATTGACTCGCATCGTCAGGAGCTTGTTTAATGTCTTTGAGACAGTGTGTCTCCCCGCTCCTCTGCTTCTCTTGTCCCTCTCTCATTCCTCTCTATATCCTCTATAGATCTTCTACCTATCCTCTACCTAGTATAATCTTACTTTACCCGAGTTTATAGGGAGAGGATAGGGAG
>MTLE01008290.1_pt1 | contig 11563 bp, 7 predicted proteins | sample 1982461 | NCBI WGS metagenome assembly MTLE01 (sample SAMN05712605, study PRJNA340218) | biofilm metagenome | isolation source: sample SPL anode biofilm adapted to -200 mV | place: USA | collected 2012-02-03
AGAGGGGGAGACTTTGAGAGGGGGAGACTTTGAGAGGGGGAGACTTTGAGAGGGGGAGACTTTGAGCGACAGGAGGATTATAAATAAGGTTTTCTTAAATTTTGAATTTCGAATTCTAAGAAACACACAAAACAAGAGCAGGTAAGCTAATAAAGGTGAAACCCACTATTAGCTTACCTGTTCTACAAGTCCCAATTGTCCCACGAAATTTAACCTTAGTAAAGATTTGGTGTGTAGCTCTGGCAATAGGCGGAGGCATTTCGTGCTTCTCCCTTATGCCCACTGATGAAACGGTGAGATAAAGTCTTTAAATAATGGGGCTTCAAGGTCTTTTGCAGAGAGTAATGGATTATCAAATCCCCAATCAATTCCCAGATCTGGATCATTCCAACGAATGCTTCCCTCTGACTCCTTGTTATAGACGTTGGTGCATTTATAAAAGAAGACTGTATTATCTTCCATGGTCAAGAATCCATGTGCCATACCGGCGGGAATCCAATACATAAATTTGTTTGATTCGCTTAACTGTATCGATGCCCATTTCCCGTAGGTTGATGAACCCTTTCTGAGGTCTACGGCAACGTCGAGAACGGCTCCTTTCATTACTCTTACCAGTTTACCCTGTGCAAAAGGTGGCTTCTGGAAATGTAAACCACGTAGAACACCCTTCATCGACTTCGACTCATTGTCCTGAACAAAGCGAACATCTATACCTGCATTTGCAAATTTCTCGGCATTGTATGATTCGAAGAAATAACCTCTGTGATCTTCAAAAACCTGAGGTTTTATAATTAATAGTCCGGGGATTTCAGTTTCGATGATCTCCATTGTGCTATGGTTTATTTGTGTGTAATATGACTATTTTGACGTTTTTTCCTGGATGGTCTATGTATCATTGCTGTTATTAACCCGGCAAAGAGGAGTATTGCACCTATCCAGACCAGGTTAATCCATGGGTTGACATTAACTTTCAGTACTATGAAATCTGGTGTAACCTCAACCAGATTGAGTTTAATCTTTCCGGGTTGCTCTGATACTGCATCAAAGATAACAGCTTTTTTGCCGTCTGCCGTTAGAACAGGTTCACTGATTGCCTCTCTACCTCTTACCTGATATGTTACTTTAAGAGTCTCTTTTAATACTGGTTTACCCTTTAGTGTATCACTCTCGATATAGTCAACGGTTACGATGATTTTTAGATTTTCAAAATTGCCGTTCTCCTTGCTCTCGTTCTCGATAGCGAGATCGGTAATTGTTAAGGCCTTGTTTTCAAAAACCAACGTATCGCCCATACCTGCTTCACCAGCTATTATCTCCTTCATCTGCCCTGCATTCTCCTCGGCATAAGTAAGATAGGTGAAGATGTCTTTGAAAAGTCCACGATGAGTTGACGGGTTAAAGACATAGCCCATTCTGGTGTTACGATTGACCGATGGTGTTACCGTAAACTCTTTCTCTGGCTTTCCTTCCCCTGAAAGGAAGTCAATGTGGTAAAATGTTTCCTTTCCTTTAACCTCAGCATGATTGTATACCACTCTCCAATGAGCCATGGTGACAGTATCGCCTTTAATAAGCATCGCATTCTCTTTGTTCATCTGATCGTCCTGAAGCGCAATGCCAGATGTGTTGTGAGAGATGGTCTCGGTGTTCGAGAAGGTGATGACAATACCGATGATAAATGTGGCCAATCCTAGATGGGCTAACATTGCACCTGTATTGATTTTTAGTCTCGCAAGCTTTATAAATACATCGGTTGAGACGATTAGCGCATAGAGGGCTGCAAAGGTGAGTAATACGAGCTGTGGCTGGGTGATAGGGGCAAACAGGCTCAAAAGAATAGTTACAACTAAGGCAGAACCTGCGGCAAAAGCCGACTTACGATAGAATGTCGTGAGTTGGCTTTTTTTGTAACTCATATATGTTGAGATTGCTATCAGAATCAGAATGGCAATGGCGTAAAAGGCTTGCCATTTATTGTAAAAAGCAACTACGTCAACAGGAGGTGCAATTGTGAGTCCGAAGAGTTTATTCCACACTGGAACCGAGGTGACGAAGAAGATCTGAAACGCAGATAGAAGTAGAACGATAGATCCAATCATCATCCAGAAATCACGTTGTGTTGGCTGTTCTTCATGCTCTTTGGTAAACGCTTTCTTATGAATCCATAGTAATACCAAAGGAATAATTAGAATTATCAGCATTATAACAACCATGTGCCCAACCATTGAGTTTCCCGTAAAGGCGTGTGCTGATGTCTGAGCGAGGACTCCACTCTTGGTAAGATAAGAGGCATATTGAACGAAGAAGAGGGCTGCAACTGTTAGTAGATAAGCCCACAACCCTGTGCGTTGCTTTCTGATTACCATTATCTGAAAATGCAATGCAGCAGCAAGGATTATCCATGGTATCAACGATGCGTTTTCTACTGGATCCCATGCCCAGAAGCCCCCAAAGGTCAACGATACATAGGCCCATAATCCTCCCAATAGGATTCCGGTGCCCAGAACTAGCATAGCTGCAAGTGTCCATGGACGGGCTCTGTGTGTCCAATCTTCGTATCGCTTTTGCCATAGCCCTGCAATAGCAAAGGCAAATGGTACCGCAATAAGTGCATAACCAAGAAAGAGTGTTGGCGGGTGAATGGTCATCCAGATGTTTTCAAGGAGAGGGTTAAGTCCATTCCCATCAGTTATATTAGACAAATAATCAGATTGTCTAAAAAACGCTGGTTCATTAACACCCATTACATTCCGAAGTAGGGTAAATGGCGACTTCCCGATCTGAAGCCATCCTAAATGAATGCCAAGCAGTGTAGATACTGAGAGTGCCTGAATTGCCGAATAGACAGTCATAACACTATTTTCCCAGCGTTTGGCAGTTCTTAAAAGTACTATTCCGACAATAGCCTGCCAGAAGGCCCATATTAAGAAACTACCTTCCTGACCTGCCCAAAAACATGACCATATATAGGCAATAGGCATGTCTTTAGAAGAGTACTGCCAAACATAACTATATTCAAAACGGTGGTTTAAAATGAGGTAGTATAAAATAACCAACGCCAGAACTATGGCCGCAGAACAGGTATAGAAGAGCCAACGTGCTATTTTTCGCCGTTTTAAAACTGAGAGAGGATTCTTTTCGTTTGCTGTGAAATAGTAAAGTACCGCAGCTACAGTAGAGGTTATAAAGGCTAGCCAAATGAGACCCTGTCCAATCCATCCTGGCCAAAGTTGTTCTCCTATATAGGTCATTTCTGTGTTTTGTCTTGTTGGTTAAACAAATGTAATGTTTTGATTCCACTTTAAGGGTAGCATTGACACCCTTACTTTTCCGTAAAAGTCATTAATAGATTGCTTTATTAAACATCAACTCTTAGTTTGGTGTTCATTCTGTCAATCCGTCTCCTGAACAAAAATGAGTAACTTTGCCAGTTCTATTCTAAAGATTGACCTACAAAGAAATGATTAAGACTACCCGATTATACCAGTTTGCAATTCTCTTTTTTCTTGCTGCAATTGTAATTATCTCCTGTAATAGCTTCCTTCCAAAGAATGACAAAAATGTCTCAGATAGCTTTATCTCTGATGCAGGAGCGGTCACGGTGCCGGTGCCTTTGCCAACTAAGGCCACTTTTGCAAGTGAATTGGTTCCAATGAATCTCTTTTATGTCAGGGAGGGTTTAGATAGGGAGTTGACTCTAAATACCTATTGGCACTCTAACACGCTGTTATTGTTCAAGAGAGCTAACCGATATTTTCCGACTATAGAGAGGATTCTTAAACAGAACATGGTTCCTGAGGATTTTAAATATATTGTTTTGATTGAGAGCGGTCTTTTAAATGTAACCTCTCCTGCAGGCGCAGGCGGATATTGGCAGTTCTTGCCCGAGACCGCCAAAGAGTATGGTCTGGAGGTTTCAACTACCGTTGATGAGCGTTTACATATAGAGAAAGCTACTCAGGCTGCCTGTCGGTACTTCCTTGAATCTTATAAGAAATATGGGAGTTGGACGGTAGTCGCTGCTGCCTTCAATGGCGGTCAGGGACGAATGAAAAGAATTATCAAGCATCAGGCGACACAGGACTTCTATGAGATGTATACAAATTCTGAGACAGGACGATATATCTATCGGATCTTAGCTGTCAAACTTATTTTCGAGAATCCTGAATCGTATGGGTTTAGGTTGAAACAGGAAGATCTTTATCCTGTTATACCTTTTAAAACGGTAACGGTTAATAGTGACATAAAAAGCCTGGTCTCTTTTGCAAAATCTAATGGAACGACTTATCGGTTGCTCCGTGAGATGAATCCTTGGTTGGTTGATACTCTCCTTACGGTTAAGCCGTCAAAAAGCTATGATATAAGGATTGCATCAGGAGCGTTTAATGATTATGATCGTTTAATCAGAGAGCAGGTCAATAATGGCAGGAAATAATAGTTTTGAGATGCAGAACCCTGTTCAATTGCCCCCACTAATCTCAAAAGATGACTTTCCGGAAACTGATCTGGTGTTGTCTGTATATGGAGCCAGGGAGCATAATTTAAAAAATATTGATATTAAGATACCCAGAAACCAGCTTGTGGTTATCACGGGTCTGAGTGGAAGCGGAAAGTCTTCTCTGGCATTTGATACGCTCTATGCCGAGGGTCAGAGACGTTATATGGAGACCTTCTCTGCTTATGCCCGACAGTTCCTGGGTAATATGGAACGTCCTGATGTCGATAAAATCACGGGTCTTAGCCCCGTTATTGCCATCGAACAGAAATCTACCAATAATAACCCCCGATCTACTGTAGGTACTATTACTGAGGTATATGATTTCCTTCGCCTTCTTTATGCCAGGGTAGCTGATGCCTATTCTTTAAATACAGGGGAGAAGATGGTCAAGTATACTGATGATCAGATCATCGACTTGATCATTCAAGAATTTAACGGAAAGAAGGTGATGGTGCTTGCTCCGCTGGTTAAAGGGCGTAAAGGACATTACCGCGAACTCTTTGAACAATATAGAAAACAGGGCTATCTCAGGGTAAGACTCGATGGCGAGATTGTTGAACTTACACCTGCCATGCAGGCCGACCGTTATAAGGTTCATGATATTGAATTGGTGGTCGATAAACTTAAAGCTGTCGATGACCAGAAGAAGCGGCTGGTGCAATCTATCCAAACTGCTATGCGCCTCGCTAAAGGGGTTGTCATGGTCTATGATGAGGATCTTAAAAGGGTTCGTCATTATAGCCGTCATCTGATGTGTCCAACCACTGGCATCTCTTATGAGGAGCCTGAACCCAATACCTTCTCGTTTAACTCTCCCTATGGTGCCTGCCCCAAATGCAATGGATTGGGTCAGATAAGCGAGGTCGACCTACAGAAAATCTTCCCTGATGGTAAGATGTCTATTAGAAAAGGTGGTATTGCTCCTGTTGGAGAGTACAAGAACACCTGGGTCTTTCAACAACTTGAGGGCATCGGTATACGTTATGGTTTTACGCTAGATACACCGGTAGATGAGATTCCGGAAGAGGCCGTAAATGCTATTTTGTATGGAATGACCGATGATTACAAGGTGAAGAAGGAGCAGCATGGCGTTATCACTACTTTCACTATTCATTTTGAAGGTGTCGTGGCTTTTATTCTCTCGATGAATGATGAGAATACTAACCCTGCGATGAAGAAGTGGAGTAACGCTTTTATGAATAAGGTGGAGTGCCCGGCTTGTCATGGAGCACGTCTTAAACCGGAATCACTTGCATTTAAAATTGGAGCGTTTAATATAAGCCAACTGGCTCGCCTCGATCTGGTAGCTCTTAAAGATTGGATTGAGAAAAGCGATCAGTTTATGAGTGAGAAGCAACGTGTGATTGCTTATGAGATTCTTCGTGAGATTAATACCAGAATAGGCTTTCTGCTTAATGTCGGGTTAGATTATCTCGCTCTTGACAGACCAGCCAAGTCTCTCTCCGGCGGTGAAAGCCAACGTATTCGTCTTGCTACTCAAATCGGGTCACAGTTGACGGGTGTCTTGTATATCCTCGATGAACCTAGTATTGGGTTACATCAACGTGATAACCATCGATTGATTGAGGCTCTTAAGGAACTTCGGGATATAGGTAACTCGGTGATTGTGGTTGAGCATGATAAGGATATGATTTTAGCCGCAGACCATGTAATTGATATTGGCCCCGGCGCCGGTGTTCATGGTGGTAGAATAATGGCTCAAGGTACTCCTGATGATATTCGTAAGAGTAAGTCATTAACCTGTGACTATCTGAGTGGGATCAGAAAAATTGAGTTACCCTCTGTGAGAAGAGCCGGTAATGGTAAGGTTCTTAGAATTGAAGGCTGTACAGGCAATAACCTTAAGAATATCTCTGTAGACTTTCCATTGGGTAAGTTTATCTGTATCACAGGGGTATCGGGTAGCGGCAAATCTACTCTGATCAATGAAACCCTCTATCCAATTCTCAATAACCATTTCTATGGTTCTGAGAGAATTCCGCTTCCCTATAAAAAGATATCAGGCGTTGAGCATCTTGATAAAATAGTTGAGATTGATCAGTCGCCTATTGGAAGAACACCAAGAAGCAACCCTGCTACCTACACAAAACTCTTTGATGAAATCAGAGCTTTGTTTGTTCAACTGCCTGAGGCAAAGATCAGAGGTTACAAGCCCGGTCGTTTTTCATTTAATGTTAAAGGCGGACGGTGTGAGAGTTGTAATGGAGCCGGTGTTCGTGTTATTGAGATGAATTTCCTGCCCGATGTGATGGTACCTTGTGAGACTTGCCAGGGGAAGCGCTATAATCGTGAAACTCTCGAGGTGAGGTATAAAGGACACTCTATAAGTGATGTCCTTGATATGACGATTGATTCTGCCGTTGAGTTCTTTGAGCATATTCCCTCTCTGGTTCATAAGTTAAAGACCCTGCAGGATGTTGGCTTGGGTTATATCACCCTTGGACAGCAGTCGACCACCCTTTCAGGGGGTGAGGCTCAACGTGTCAAATTGGCTACTGAGCTATCAAAAAGAGATACAGGCAAGACACTCTATATCCTGGATGAACCTACAACGGGTCTTCATTTTGAAGATGTAAGAGTGCTACTCGATGTGTTGAATCGTCTTGCAGATCGGGGTAATACGGTCTTAGTAATTGAACATAATATGGAGGTCATTAAGGTGGCTGACCATATCATAGATATTGGTCCTGAGGGTGGAATGCGTGGTGGAAGGGTAATTGCAACAGGAACACCCGATGAGATCATTAAATCAAAAGAAAGTATCACCGGTGAATATCTGAAGATAGAACTGGTTTAAAAAGAGAAGTTATGACAGAAGTTAGTAAAACCATTGAGGTCATCGTAGAAAACAACAGTACCAGAAAGAGCTATCCGAAAAGTATTACTCTTGGAGAGATAGCTGAAGATCAGGCTATACAACTGAACTATCCTGTGATTGGCGCACTGGTTAATAATAAACTTCGTGAGCTGTCTTATGATCTTTATAAACCGAAGAGTATAAGGTTTATTGATATGTCACATCCAATTGGTTATAGGATGTATGCCCGATCGGTGGCTTTTGTAATGTATAAAGCAGTCAAGGATATTTGGCATGATGGTATTCTGCGGATCGAACACTCGGTTGCCAATGGATGGTTTTGTGGCCTGGAGATTAAGGGGGTCAATCTTACCCATGAGGTTTCTGCAATGATTGAATCAAGAATGAAAGAGATCGTTGCCGAAGATATCCCATTCAGACGTTCAGAAATCCCGACATCTGAAGCAGTTGCCCTTTTTAGAGATCTCGGACTAGAAGAGAAGGCCAGTCTGTTTGAGTACCGTACTGACCACTATAGTTCGGTTTATCATCTGAATGGTTTGAATAACTATTTCTATGGTTACCTTGTGCCTTCAACAGGCCTTCTTACAACTTTTGCCCTCGAACCATATAATCATGGCTTATTGCTTCGCCTTCCGGTTGTTGGTAAGCCGCTGGTAGTTAATCAGCCTTTAAAACAGGATAAACTGTTTAGAATCTTTAGAGAGCATAAGAAATGGGTCAATATTCTTGGCGTTCCTTATGTAGGGAATCTAAATCAGGCCATCGCCACTGGAAATGACTCTGACCTGATTAAGGTGGCTGAGGCGCTCCACGAAAAGAAGATCGCTCGTATTGCCGATAAGATTTATAAAAAAGGAGGGGTGAAGCTGGTCTTGATAAGTGGTCCGAGTTCGTCGGGTAAAACTACTTTCAGTAAGCGTCTTGGAGTTCAGTTGACGGTGCTGGGCTATCGGGTGAGCACTATTTCACTTGATGATTATTTTGTCAATAGAGAACTAACCCCACGCGATGAAAATGGAGAATATGATTTCGAAACGATAAAGGCGATTGATGTTACACTTTTTAATGATCACCTTAGTCAGCTTATCGATGGTAAAGAGGTTACTATTCCCAGATTTGATTTTACAACCGGGCAAAGAAACCCCAATGGACATAAACTGCAACTAAAGAAAAATGGAATTCTGGTAGTTGAAGGTATACATGGATTGAATCCTGAACTGACCTCAAGTATCGACGAATCTCAGAAGTTCGGCATCTTTGTTTCAGCCTTAACACAGATTGCCATTGATTCTCAGAATCCTATTCCTACAACCGATAACAGGCTAATCAGGCGAATTGTTCGTGATTTCAGACATCGTAACTACTCTGCTCTCGAGACCATCAAGCGGTGGCCGAGTGTCAGAAAAGGTGAAGAGCTCTATATTTTCCCTTATCAGGAGAATGCAGATGTTATGTTTAACTCAGCGCTCTTCTATGAACTGGCCGTGTTAAAGAGTTATGCCGAACCAGTACTCAGAGAGGTACAACAGAATACCCCTGAATATGCGGAGGCATATCGCCTGTTGAAGTTTATCTCTTACTTTAAAAATATGTCATTGAAAGAGGTTCCTCCTACCAGTATTTTAAGAGAATTCCTTGAAGGAAGTAGTTTTATCTATTAAGAAGCAGGATGAACCTAACATAGCTTGTTTTGTTTCCACTCCGTAGGTGTTGTATAGGCTAATAACAGATACAGTTAACATTAAAGCATAATTTGAAAAGCTACGTACCTTTAAACTTTGTTCCTGTTGAGGATGATGGTTTACATCTTCAAATCGTTGCTATGATAGGCGAACAGACCGTGAGGTTCGTTGTAGATACAGGAGCATCGCATACTATTCTGGCATCCGAGCGGATTGGTAGACTCTTTTCTGATTCAATTGGTAGAAACAGAGTAGATCTTGATGGAAAAGGACTTGGTCAGCAGGTGGAGAGTTATCTGATAGAGGTTGATGAACTTAAAATAGGAAAGCGTTTTGTTCATGATTACACTGCTGCACTTCTAGACCTCTCACCGATTAATGAGTTGATGGCAACCTATAATTCTGCTCTTATAGATGGTATACTGGGAGGTGATCTGCTTAGCTATATGAGATCATCCATTCACTACAAGAAAGAGTATGTAACTATCTTCAATAAGAAGAGAGATCTTAGACGTGTTAAGTATCCTGATCGCAGTTTTCACTTTATTGTTGATCTGGATATAAACGGTCATGGTGCTTCTATGTTATTGGATACAGGTGCTTCAAAAACCGTCTTTGATAAAGAAAGATTTAATAGATTCGTGACGTTCAAGCCTGATGATTTGCGCTTTAACGATAAACAAGCCACCGGTATCAACTTTGAGCCAACAGAACACCAAACTATCTCGGTAGACAATCTAGCATTTGGATACCTGACCGCCCCTCCGTTCGAGATACTTATTATGAATCTCGAAAACGTAAACAGCACTTATGCCCGATTAGGATTACCCCCTGTTGATGGAATTATTGGAAACGATCTGCTCGATAAGTTGCGTGCTGTTATTGATTATGAAAGTAAAATACTCAGATTAAAAGACTGATCTGTAAATGAAGAATCTTACTGAAGGCAAAGAAATGGGGTTGATTACTAGCTTTGCCTTGCCCATGATATTGGGAAATGTATTTATGCAGGCCTATAGTGTGGTTGATAGCATTATTCTTGGCAACTATGTCGGGAACACTGCTCTGGCTGCCGTTGGAGCCTCTTTCCCATTTATTTTTGCTCTTGTCTCTTTTGTTATTGGCCTTGGAATGGGCTTTTCAATTAGTATCTCACAATACTTTGGGGCTCGTGACCTCGATAAAGTGAAAAAGGCTATTGATACACTATGGATATTCCTCTCTGTTTCAACGGTTCTAACTACCATCATCGGATTACTAATCTCAGAGTGGGCAATGAAGCTAATAGGAGTACCGGCTGAGGTTCTTCCTGAGGCGGTAATTTACCTCAATATTAGTATTATTGGTTTTGTGGCGATGTTTGGTTTCAATGGTCTCACCTCTGTGTTAAGAGGATTAGGTGATTCTAAGACCCCATTATATTTTTTGATTTTCAGCACAGTCATCAATGCCGGATTAAACCTGCTGTTTGTAATTGTTTTTAAGTGGGGAGTCGCCGGCTCTGCCTGGGCTACCGCAATCAGTCAGGCATTAGGGTTTATCGGGATGGTGATCTATCTGAACCCAAGAAATGAATTGGTCAGACTTACCTGGCGCAAATATGTTTTCGATAAAGAGATTTTCAGATCAAGCGTTAAGATAGGGGTGCCAACTGCTCTACAGCAGACCTTTGTTTCGTTAGGGATGATGGCCTTAATGAGTATTGTCAGTCGCTTTGGAACACAGGTTGTGGCAGCATATACTGTTGCAACCCGAATCGATTCTTTTGCTTCTATGCCCGCCATGAACTTTGCAGCTGCACTATCAACCTTCACTGGTCAGAATCTTGGGGCTGGCAAACCTGAGAGGGTCAGAAAGGGTTTGACTGTTACCCTCGGAATGACCTCGTTGATCTCTCTTTTTGTGACCTTGATTGCTCATTTCTATTCCAAAGAGTTGATGTCGCTCTTTACCACCGATCCGGAGGTTATTCGCTATGGAAGTGATTATCTAATCATTGTATGTTCATTCTACATTCTGTTCTCTGCAATGTTTAGCATTAGCGGTGTAATGAGAGGCGCCGGAGATACTTTGGTTCCAATGTTGGTTACACTCTTCTCATTGTGGTTGATTCGTATTCCATTGGCACATTTTTTAAGTGGCAGTCTAGGAGTCCATGGAATATGGTGGGCTATACCAGTTGCCTGGGCTATAGGATTAGCTGGCGCATGGGTCTACTATAAAACGGGCAGATGGAAGACCAAGGTACTTGTTAAGAGGTGATTTCCTGACCTCTACTCGGGATCCTCTGATTTGAAGTTCTAAACACTTCACTAAATAATTGTGCCCCTATTATTACCGCCCCATCTTTCATACTTTGGAGCTCGTTGTCTCTTTAAACAGCTATTTTCAACTTTTTTCACCCCGCTTCCCCACTTCACTGTCTTCGACTTCGCTCTGGCATCGGAGGGTGGTTGAGCGTAGTCGAAACCACTGTATCCATCGTATTTTTCCTGTTCCTCTCCTGTTCTCCTCTTATGCCTCTCCCTATCCTCTCCCTAT
>MTLE01010655.1_pt1 | contig 11556 bp, 9 predicted proteins | sample 1982461 | NCBI WGS metagenome assembly MTLE01 (sample SAMN05712605, study PRJNA340218) | biofilm metagenome | isolation source: sample SPL anode biofilm adapted to -200 mV | place: USA | collected 2012-02-03
TCCACCAGGCATTGCCATAGTTACCAACAAAGTGAGAGTACTTTTTGAATGCAGGATAGTAATGGGCGGGAAGCATTTCACTATGGGTGTAGATATCAATGCCTTTACCCTCTGACTGTTTTAGAAGATCCTCAAGATCTCTTAAGTCGTGACCGCTAATTAAAATACCGGGTCTGTTTCCGACGCCAATGTTGACCTTAGTTATTTCAGGATTGCCGTATCTTCCTGTATTTGCCTTATCAAGAAGAGCCATGGTTTGAACACCATACTTACCACATTCCATAACAAGGCCTACCAGTTCGTTGGCTCCTAATGATGAGTCAAGCGTTGCCAGAAGCCCTTTTTCAAGGAAAGCAACAATTTCTTCATCATACATTCCAAGGTTGTCGGCATGCTCTGCATATGCTGCCATTCCTTTCAGACCATAGACAAGGAGTTCACGCAATGAGCGAATGTCAACATCTTCAGTTGAAAGAACACCAACGGACTTTGATTTGGAGGCAAATTCTTCAGTTGAACCATTCCAGTTAGCACAGTCATGATTGGCCATCTTAACATCAAGGTTCATAGATTCAGCTTTCTGTTTAAGCTTGTTTCTGAGATTCAACCCAGCTACGATCCGTTTGCTGATCGCCTGGTCATCGAAGTTGGCATTTGTAATTGTAACAAACATACCTTCAATCAGGTAACGATCAGTACTGTGATCACTTACCCCGGCACTACGTAGAGCCGTGCTAAATACTGAGATTCCTTTCAGTGTATATATGAGCAGATCCTGAAGATTTGCAACTTCGTCTGTTTTACCACAGACACCCATTAAGGTACAGCCTACGCCTTTGGCTGCTTCCTGACATTGAAAACAAAACATTCCCATCTTATTATCTGATTAATTGAGTGAGTTTTTATTTAATTGGTTCGCTTTGTGTTATTTCTATCTTTCGACTATTTCTCTCTGACCATGGTTAATACCATTTTAAAATCGTCTGTAGCTTCTACTGCATGAGGCACATTGGAAGGGAAAACAATCGATTTACCCTCGGTGAGAATGAAAGGTTGCCCTGCAATTAAAACTCTGGCTGTTCCCTCTACAACCTGTACTATTGCCAGATATGGTGTAGAGTGTTCGCTTAAGCGTTGTCCTTTTGCAAATGCGAATAAAGTAATGGTACAATTCGGCTTGTCAACCAGTGTCTTACTTACAACTGCATCTGCAGAATAATCTATGAGTTTTTTATAGGAAAAGACCTCTCCTGCATTTAGTCCCATTTCTTATTGTTTTATATCCATTCTTCTTTAATAACTTCACCCTGTATAGAAACTATAGCCAGCTTTACAGGAACTTTTCTCTTTGAACTGCTCATGGCAAGTCGAGCCATCTGAAGAAGACCACCGCAACACGGAACCTCCATGATGACCACAGTCAATGTATTAATCTGTGACTGATCTATTAAGGCTGTTAATTTCTCTATATATATTTCTTTACCCTGATCAAGTTTCGGACAGGCTATTGCCAGCGATTTCCCCTTTAAAAAGTGTTGATGGAATCCACCCATGGTAAACGCTACACAATCAGCAGCCAGTACAACATCTGCATTTCTGAAATAGGATGCCCCCGGATTGACAAGATGCATCTGGACTGGCCACTGCCTCAGCTCAGAAGGTGCCTCTTCAGTGTAATGCATCTGCTTTTTATGCTCATTATTTCTAAAATCAACAGTGGCAGAACCGGGACAACCACCCCCGCAACCTGACTTTCCTTCGTTATGTTTATGAGTATTGCCGGATATCTCATTTGATCCATCTGTCAATAATTCAGGATGATTCTCTTCTAAGTATTCAACAGCCATGTTGAGGTACCCAATCTCATTATGATCAGCCAGATGATCAAGATGTGCTTTAATAGTATTCCTCCCTTTGGGTACCATATCTTTTATGACTCTAATCTCATCATAGGCTTCTGCCTCTCTCTTCTCCATGGTGATGGCTCCTTCCGGGCAATGGCCGATACAAGCTCCTAAACCATCGCAAAACAGATCAGAAATTAACCTAGCCTTGCCATCAATAAGTTGTAGTGCCCCTTCATGACAATTTGGAATACATATGCCACAACCTGTGCATTTCTCTTCATCAATACTTATTATATCCCGTAACATAAGCTTTATTTTTTCTTCGTTTTTTTACTTCTGTTTCCTGTCAATCTCTTCTTCAACGATTATTAGAGAGTGTTTTTTTAGTCACTATTTCCGAATGAGTCCCTTAATTAGGTATTCGAGTACGCAAAAGTAATCAAGCTTAATTTATTAAACAAGCGTATTTAGGTAAAAAATTACCTAAAAAGAAAAATATTTTGTATATAGTTGATTATTAGTTGTTATAAATTGGTGGAGTGCAGTTATTACAAGAGCCAGTGATTATATGTAAACTTTAGGTCATAGTAGAAGGCAATGAGGAATGCCATAAAATATCGGATCAGTTTTTGATTTCAGATGTACTCTTGATGGTAGTTTTTAACCGCTCTACAATGAATAGTAGTCAATTTGAAGCCAGTAAGCTATTTGTGCATGAAATGAATCGTAGTAAATTTGTGTAAAAGTGTACAACTATGGAATTACTGAGCACATTCAGCAAGAGTTTTAGCAGATGGTTAGTAGAGCAGGGTTTTCATGAGCAAGTTTCCATTATTATATCAGATTACATGTGGTTGATTGGGGTTGCCATTCTCGCATGGGTTGCCTATTTCTTTGTTAAAAGGGTATTATATAACTTTTTGCAGCGGTTAGTAAGGCGATCGACTAATCAGATTGATGATATTTTGCTTGAGCAGAAGCTATTTAGGCGTTTGTCATACTATGCACCGGCAATTGTGATCTATAAGGTAGCTCCATGGGTAATAAGTGGTTATGCAGGAATGGCTGTATTTATTACCCGAACCATGGAAGCCTACATGGTTTTGGTGACTATTTTGGTGATAGAATCATTTTTCAATTCTATTCATCATGTCTACTCTACAACGGAGATGAGTAAGTCAAGACCGATAAAGGGATTTATTCAGGTTGCCAAGATCTTCGTTTATGCGATTGGGTTTATTATTATACTTTCATGGCTTTTGGGCCAGAAACCACTGGCATTACTTGGCGGATTAGGTGCTCTTTCGGCTGTACTTATGTTGGTGTTTAAGGATAGTATACTTGGTTTTGTAGCAGGCATACAGCTTTCAGCGAATCAAATGGTTCAGATAGGTGATTGGATAGCTATGCCGAAGTATGATGCCGATGGAAGTGTTATTGATATATCGCTTACTACGGTGAAGATTCAGAATTGGGATAATACGATCTCGATGGTGCCTACCTATAGTTTGATCTCGGATTCAGTCAAAAATTATCGTGGGATGCAGGAATCAGGTGCCCGTAGAATTGCCCGAAGTATTAATCTTAATATGAATTCTATTAAGTTTTGTTCTTCTGAGATGTTAGAGCGTTTTGAGCGCATTCATTATATTGAATCGTATGTCAGGATGAAGGAGGAGGAGTTGGTAGCTTATAATCAATCAAACAACATTGATAGCTCAGTAATTGTAAATGGAAGAAGACAAACTAATATTGGGATTTTTAGAGCATATGTATCTGAATACATCAAGAATCATCCTAACATAAGAAAAGATTTAACCATCCTCGTTCGGCAGATGCCTCTGTCTGAATCAGGATTGCCAATTCAGATTTATTGTTTTTCTAATACAACTGAATGGAAAGAATATGAGCGGATACAAAGTGATATCTTTGATCATTTACTTGCCATTTTGCCCTATTTTGAACTACAAGTTTTCCAAAATGCTTCAGGTTCAGATTTTAGTAAATTAAGTTCAAACACTAGCAATTAAAAACCAAAATAATTGTACATAAGATGATTAGAGGAGAAGATCTTAAGCAACTTGAGATAAAAGGTATTTCGGTTGAGAGAATTAACAAACAATTAGATCAATTTCGTAAAGGGTTTCCGTATGCTAAACTTCTTGCTCCGGCAACTATATCTCACGGTATACATGTTGTTGATGATAAAATGAAGAGTGATTTCATTAATTTCTGGAGAGAGAGTAATGGAAAACTGCAGATTGTGAAGTTCGTACCTGCATCGGGTGCAGCTACTAGAATGTTTAAAGATTTATTTGAGTTTATTGATGCAGCCGTAGAAGGGGTTAGTGAAGAATCTTTGCTTATCAGTGAAAGGTTTAAAGGTGTAAAAGTTATCATTGATCAACTAGATAAGTTTGCTTTTTATCAAGAACTTAAGGAGAAGATCGCTGCTTCCGGCTCGACAATTGAAGAATGTCTGGTACAAAAAAGATATCGTTTTATCCTTCAGACAATACTTAATGACGATGGGTTAAGCTATTCATCCCGGCCCAAGGCGATGATTCTTTTTCATAATTACCCTGATAAACCAAGATTTGCTTTTGAAGAGCATTTTGTGGAGGGAGCGAAGCATTGCAAAATGGCGGATAATACCGTTAAGATTCATTTTACCGTCTCACCTGAACACCGGTCATTATTTGAATCAGAGATATCTAAGGCAAAAGCCTTCTTTGAACCTAAACTAGGTGTTACTTTTGATATTTCTTTGTCAGAGCAGAGCCCAGCCACTGATACTATAGCAGTGAACTTGAATAACGAGCTATTTAGGGATAAAGATAATAGACTTGTTTTCCGTCCCGCAGGTCATGGGGCTCTCCTTAAAAATCTTAACGAGATTGATGCAGATATCGTCTTTATAAAGAATATTGATAATATAGTTCCGGATAGGCTTAGGGATGTTACGATAGAATATAAAGAGCTACTTGCTGGTATTCTCTTAAAAGTAACCAATGAGTGTCATGACCTCCTAAAAAGGATTAATGAAGACGACTATCACCCGGATGTTTATGCTAAAGCTTATGATTTTATTAGAGAGTATCAAGTCTGTGAACTCCCTAAAATGATAGAGCAGCGTGATCATTTAGTTCAGAAAGTTTGGTTAATTGAGCAATTAAACAGACCGATCAGGGTATGTGGGATGGTTAAAAACGAAGGAGAACCAGGAGGTGGTCCTTTCTTAACTAGTGACTTTGAGCAGAGAGTGTCATTCCAGATCATAGAGTCTTCCCAGATCAATCAGGATGATGAACAGCAGAAGCAGATTGCTCAATCAGCTACCCATTTTAATCCGGTTGATTTGGTTTGCTATCTCAAGGATTACAATGATAAACCATTTGATCTGGATCTGTTTACTGATCCTGAAACGGGGTTTATCTCAATTAAGTCGAAAGATGGCAAAGATTTAAAGGCAATGGAGTTACCCGGTTTATGGAATGGTGCAATGTCAGGTTGGATTACCCTGTTTGTAGAGGTTCCGGTTTTAACTTTTAATCCTGTTAAAACAATTCGTGATCTTCTTAGACCAAATCATCAATAAACATGAAGATTATAATATCGGGATATGGCCGGATGGGACATCTTATTGAGAAAGAGGCTATACGGCAGGGTGATGAGGTGATCGGTATCTTTAATGAAGCAGGCGACTGGGATACGGGTCAGAGAGTGCTTGATAAAGCAGATGTACTAATAGATTTTAGCGAACCAAAATTCGGCGAAGCTAATGCCTTAAGAGCCTTAAGTGCGGGATGTAGTGTCGTATCAGGTACAACGGGGTGGACTCCCGATCTCACTGAGATTCAGCAGATCACTGAGTCAAGAAATGTCGCTTTTCTGACCGCATCCAACTTTAGTGTTGGGGTCAATCTCCTATTCTTTTTAAATAAGAAACTCAGCCAGCTGGTAAGCGATCATCAATTAGATTACCATCCAAGGATAGAGGAGACACACCATATTCATAAACTAGATGCCCCATCAGGTACTGCAATTTCACTTGCCAAACAGATTGTTAATAACAGCTCTTTTGATGGTTGGCAAATGGCTCCACTAGTTTCTTCTAATAAAATAAACATAACCAGCTTTAGAGTAGGGGAAGTGACTGGGCATCATCTGGTCACTTATCTCGGAGCTAATGATTATATCAGAATCGAGCATGAAGCGTACAACAGGGTTGGTTTTGCCCAAGGGGCCTTACTCGCCGCCCGTTTTATTGTGGGGAAAAAGGGCGTTTTTACCATAGAAGAGGTCTTAGGATTACCATCTTAGCGAAATATTTTATAAATACCGAAATTTCTTAAAAATATTTCCGTCAACGTTTGCATTGATTTAATTAAAATTTTACATTTGCCCTACGTTCGTAGTTGTAATAACAATGACTGATGCTTTCCCCAAATTCTCACCTTACCTTCCCCAAACTACTCCATTCAGTTATTACAATCTACGATCTAGGAGAATAGGTTAACTGAGAAGATTAATGTAATCTCCTGCTTTGTGGAGTAAAATAGTCACCAGTGATATCTGGTGATCACAAAGTATAAGGAGGGCTCGCTTTGATTTAAGCGAGCCCTCTTTTCTTTTTACTGCTGGAACTAGAGAAGCGGGGAGGCAGGGAGGCGGGGAAGCGGGGAAGCAGGGAAGCAGGGAAGCGGGGAAGCGGGGAAGCAGGGAAGCAGGGAAGCAGGGAAGCAGGGAAGCAGGGAAGCAGGGAAGCAGGGAAGCAGGGAACTAGTTGATGATGTCTTTAGCATGGGTGACAGTATCACTTCCAAAAGTTGTAAGGAAGGGAAAAAATGGGGTCAGTTTGTGCTATTTTGTCTGATAATATTGGCTTAAAAGGTAAATTGGTAACATTAATAAGGACATTTTTAGGATATTTGTAAAGAAATTCAACCGCATATTTCCTTTAAATAATCTCACCATAATCAAAATGAAAAAGCAAGATATTCTATTTGTATCAATCTTATTAGCACTTTTCCTTCCTGTGATGTTAATCCCCTCGATGTATGAGGGCTATAATATCTTTAACAAGGATCATGGGATGGTAATGAGCTTCCTGAAATTTGCCATTCTGGCGACTATGGGCGAAGCACTGGGATTAAGAATTAAGACTGGCGTATATAATCAGACTGGTTTTGGTCTTGTGCCCAGAGCTATCGTATGGGGTTTTTTAGGTTTAACAATTAAGTTAGCGTTTACAGTTTTCACAAAAGGAACACCTGCTTTTCTTGCATATTTAGGTTTAGATTGGGCTCCTCAGGCTATTGCCGGTGAATTGACTTTGCAAAAGGTTTTCGTAGCGTTTTGTATTAGTTCTGCGATGAATTTAATTTATGCACCGGTAATGATGACTCTTCATAAAATGACTGACACTCATATTGTGAACAACAATGGTACAGTTTCAGGACTATTCAAACCGTTTAATGGTGGAGATATTATTAGTCAAATTAATTGGAGAGTTCAATGGGACTTTGTATTCTGTAAGACTATCCCATTCTTTTGGATACCGGCTCATACGCTAACTTTCTTGCTTCCTGAGCAGTTTCAGGTTCTCTTCGCAGCCATCTTAGGCATTGCCTTGGGTGTAATCTTAGCCACTGCCAGTCTTAAAGGGAAAAAGTGATTGGTATTCAAAAAAACAATGTATCTTAACTCCAGCAAACCACATGCTTTATGAGACAAACACCTATTAATTACGAGATTGTATCTCAAAAGATAAAAGAATCAAACTTACCTTCAGTTGGTAGAGCAACTATAAGAGAAATAAAAAAGCTTGTTGATCAGATTGAAGAGGCTACCAATACTCACTTTGTCAGAATGGAAATGGGTATCCCTGGCTTGCCTGCTGCAGTTCAAGGGGTAAGAGCTCAGATTGATGCACTTGAAAAGGGTGTCGCTTCAATCTATCCTGACATTCAAGGTACCGCTTCTTTAAAATTGGAGATCTCGAGGTTCGTTAAGAACTTCCTTGATATCTCTGTTCAACCCGATGGATGTATCCCAACGGTTGGGTCTATGCAGGGTGGTTTTGCTGCCTTCATGACAGTTAATAGAATGCATAAGGATCGGGAAGGGACTCTTTTCCTGGATCCGGGTTTTCCTGTTCATAAACAGCAGATAAAAATTCTTGGTCAAGATTGCCGATCTTTCGATGTTTATAACTATCGTGGTGAGAAACTGAGAGAGAAATTAAATGAGATGACTGCCGACGGAAAGGTTAGTAGTATCCTCTATTCTAACCCGAATAATCCTAGTTGGATTTGCTTTACCGATGAAGAACTTAGAATTATAGCCGATGTCGCTAATGAAAAAGACATCGTTGTAATTGAAGATCTGGCATACTTTGCAATGGATTTCAGACATGACTATGGAAAACCGGGTGTGGCTCCATATCAGCCAACAGTTGCCAAGTATACCGATAACTTTATTTTGTTAATTAGTAGTTCAAAAGCATTTAGTTATGCCGGAGAGCGTATAGCGATGATGGTTATTAGTGACAAGCTATTCAGTACCTCAGCTCCTGACTTGACCAGATTCTACTCTTCTGCCAATTTAGGCCACTCTTTGGTCTTTGGTGCTCTTTATGCTCTCAGCAGTGGTACATCTCATTCAGCTCAATATGCACTAAAGGCTATTCTGGAGGCAGCTAATTCAGGTGAACTTGATTTTACAAATCAGGTTAGAGAGTATGGTGAAAAGGCCAAAATAATGAAGGAGCTCTTTACAAATAATGGCTTCAAGATTGTTTACGATACGGATGTCAATAAACCTATTGCCGATGGCTTCTATTTCACTTTCAGCTATCCCGGCTTCTCAGGTGAGGATCTGCTAGGTGAATTAATCTACTACGGCATTAGTGCCATCTCTCTTGCCATTACTGGTAGTACCCGCCTTGAAGGTATCAGAGCATGTGTTTCTCTTGTTTCACGCAACCAATTCGGAGATCTAAAGGAACGCCTTGAATGGTTCCATAAAGATCATCCTATTAAATAGGTAGTTTCCGGCTGCTGGCTGCTGGCCTCTGGCTGCTAGCCGCCTGTAGCCAGTAGCTAGCCGCCAGAAGCCCTTTATCTCTTATGTAAACCGCACTCTTTTTGTTCCGGAAGCTCCCACCACCAACGGCCGGCTCTAACATCCTCCCCCGGTGCTATGGCTCTTGTACAGGGTTGACATCCTATACTGGGGAAGCCGGTATCATGAAGTTTGTTGTATGGAATGTGGTTCTCTTTAATGTATTGCCAGACCTGCTCCTCAGTCCAATCAATCAAAGGATTAAACTTTAAAAGATTGTTAGCCTCATCAAACTCGATTCTATTTAGCTCGGTTCGGGTGACGGCCTGTTCTCTTCTTAATCCGGTTATCCATACTTTCAGCCCTGATAAAGCTCGCTTTAGCGGCTCAATCTTGCGATTGTAGCAACATAGTTTTCTGTTTTCTATACTCTCATAAAACAGGTTAATGCCCTTCTCGTTGACCATCTTTTCTGTTTCTGAGGTATTAGGAAAGAATACTTTAATCTTACAGTGGTATCGAGCCTCTGAGATTTGTAACAGGTCATATGATTCTGGAAATAGTCTTCCTGTATCAAGTGTAAAGAGGTGCATCTCTTTTTCTGTTAAAGACATCAAATGTGTTATAACTTGATCTTCGGCACCCAGGCTAGACGCTAAAGCCATCTCGTTACCATATAGGGTCATCATCTTTTCTATGCTCTCTAAAGCATTCATCGATGCTATTAGCTCATTGAGTTCTATCGCTTTTTGTCTCATTAACTCATACAATTTGATAGTAAAGATAGGAAAATTGTATCCTTTTAATCGGGATATTCTATATACAGAACCGACAATAGCGATGTAATTGTAACCGTTACATTGGTGAAGAATAATTACGAATTGCTAATTTTGAAACATGATAAAACAACTATTCATTGCTGTAATCTTTGCATTGTTATCTGAGTGTGGTTATGCTCAGGTATATGCTAAAGTGAATTTGCCCAAAGACAGAACGGTTTTACTTGCAAGTTATAAGGGTGATGCATTAACCATTTTAGGCAAGACAACGGTAGTTGATGGTCAACTTTTATTCTCAGCAGATCTGTTTAATAGGTCAGGGCAGTTTAGGTTAATCTATGGAGATGACCTTGGCGTTGACTTTCTCTATGATCAAAAGCCCGTTGAACTCACTATCCCGGATACAATTAATAGTCCCCTTTTTTTGGACAAATTGAATGTTGATTATTCAAACCTCATAGATTTAATTGCTGATTATAAAGAAAAGGTCTCTCTTCTAGAACCAATACTTAATGGTTACTCAAGAGAGAGTCTCTATTTTAAGCAAAGTTGTAGAGAGTGGAAATCAATACAAAGCGAATTAAACAAGCGAATTGATAGAATTATTCATGAGCATGGAAACGACCTTCTTTCAAGGTTGGCTGTTCTATGGAAGGTGCCATTAGTTGATCCTGAAGGCACACAAGAGCAAAGGCGGGAGTACCAGATAGCTCATTATTTTGATTATGTAGAATTCACGGATACTACTCTGTTTTATACAAATGGGTATACCTTAAAAGTTATTGAGTTTTTGATGTTGTTTACCTCTGAAAAGATGAATCAACAAGAGGCTCAGAATGCTATAATCAATGGATTATCGAAGTTAGATAAGGTTAGAGATGGTTCTTCTAAGGTCTTTGGCTTTATTACAGATTATCTTATAAAGGGATTCGAGCAGTTCGGGTTTGAGGATGTACTGGTGTTTTTGGCTGAGCATTGGAATCAGGAGTCATGTTTGGAGTTTGGCAGTAATGGTGAATTAATGGAGAAACTTCGGCTTATCTCAAAGATGAAGGTTGGTAATAGGGCTCCCCAACTTCAAGCTTATGATCTAAGAAATATTCCTTTTAACTTGGCTGATGTCTCTTCTAAGTTTCGATTAGTTCTATTTTGGTCATCCGATTGTGTTCACTGTCGTCAGATTTTGCCGGTTTTAAAGAGTCTTAGTGATAATCAAAAGAGCAAGGAGATAGAGATCGTGGCATTTTCTATGGATCGAAATAGGTTGGATTGTCAGAAGTTTCTGGACGATCTCAACGTAAATTGGATTAATGTCTCAGATTTTAAAGGATATGATAGTCAAGTGGTAAAAGAGTGGGGCATCGTAGGAACTCCTACTATGTTTTTTCTTGATAGTTCAGGAACGATCCTTGAAAAGCCACAGACTGCAGATGACTTAAAGAGGTTGTTTGACCGTTTCTAATTGTAAACTTATATAAATCAAAACCGCACCAGAGATCCTGATGCGGTTTTGCTACTCCTGACTTCGACACTTTTATTGAACATGTTTTATATTACACTGATAAACTATAATCTAAAAACATAAGGACACTCTTTAGGGTGTCCCAGATTAAAATTAACCCATTTTACAGCTATCCGGACAAAAAATAGATAGTTCAGACCATTGCGTTTCATTGAGTACAGATTTGTGTACTACAGTTTTTATTTTTAACCACGAAAAACACTAAAAACACGAAAGTCTTCATCTAGCAGTTTTCGTGCCTTTCGTACCTTTCGTGGTTTAAATGATCTACATGCCAGCAGCTAATAGCCAGTAGCCAATCGTTGAATTTTGAATCGCAGATTACATTTAACCACGAAAAACA
>MTLE01001176.1_pt1 | contig 11537 bp, 11 predicted proteins | sample 1982461 | NCBI WGS metagenome assembly MTLE01 (sample SAMN05712605, study PRJNA340218) | biofilm metagenome | isolation source: sample SPL anode biofilm adapted to -200 mV | place: USA | collected 2012-02-03
TTACCATTTATGGATTAAATATCTGTGGGAAAAAAGCGGGAAAAAATATGGGTTATATTTGGAAAACTTCAGATAAGCTTTGAGCGCTGAAGTTTTAATAAGTCCTCGGTCGTCAGCCTCTCGCCGCTCTTGAATGCGTTGAAGATGGTTTCTGCTTCCTTTCTTGCGGACTTGTTCTCTTTTACGCTCTTGACTTTCTTCTGCTTTGAGCGGATGCCTGTCAGGACCTTATCATAATCACGCAGCTGTTTCTGGCATTCAAGGAACTGTTTGTGCTCTGCATCTGCAGCTTCCTGTGCTTCAACGAACTGTTTGTGTTTTGCATCTGCGCCTTCCCGTGATTTGTCGGCTTTTCTGTAGCACTCGACCATAAGGTCGTGGTGTTTCTGGGCGAGCTCGGCTTTTTCAGTAACTTCTGCATGGATAGCAGAGGCCTGTTTGCGGTACTCGCGTGCCTCGATTAAACGGGTGCGGACTTCTTTGTTCTGTTCGTGCTCGACTTCCTGGTCCTTGAGTTCGGCTCTGAGCTGTTTGATTTTGTCAACAAGCTCATTTTCCTTCTCTTTGGACATCTGTTCAGTCTGCTGTCTCTCTTCGAGCTGGTCGATCTGACGCTGGATGTCTTTTGCGGAGGGTTTCTTTTCGTGGCTCTGCGCCGCGGAACCGGTTCCCTGTTCGCCTCTGAGGGCATCGATCTCTTCAAAGAGAGTGTTTGCCTTGTCGTTTAACTCGTTCCTCTTCTCTTTCAGGGACTGAACGTCGTTATTGGACTGGTCACGGAGCTCTTTGTTTTTCTGTGCGTCCTCGACATACTGGCGGGTTGCGTTGTTCAACTCGTTTCTCTCGCGGGCAAACTGGCTTGCCTGGGAGTTCAACTCGTTCCGCTTTGCTTTGTGTTCTTCAGACTCTTCAAGGAGTAATTTTCTTTTATCGACAAGATCTTCGGTCAACGTTCTTACCTATCCTGAGCAGCCGTCCGCAGAGAGATGGATCCAAGGGTCGCCCGCGCTGGAGATAATACCAAAATGCATGAAAAATGACGCAAAAACAAGTGCAAAGTTTCAATGATAGTATTCAATCTCCTGTACCGGCGGCCGACTCGTTGGAATCTTCCGACTCCGCAGATATACGACTTTCCTATAATTAGTGGTGGTATGGGGAAATAAAGGTGTCGTATACTTCTTATGAAAAAACAGTCTTTTTTACCACAACCCCTGTATCATAGGGTTGGGGTGTTTTGGGCAGACGGTGCAGGTGTCTGCCGGAGTATATGCCCAAAAAGGATGGGCATACGCCAAGGCGACGACGTACCTTTCGGCGTTATGCTTCATCCTGGCGGGGTATAGTATTGCGGTGTGTGGAAGTATGGCGTTTTACATGATCCAGTCAAACGAGGAGCCGCTGCGTGCAGTGGCAGTGTTTTGCTGATGGGTCATGGGAGAGGCGGATGGACTGTGTGAGGATGGTGTCTGGGAGGAGTTGCCTGCCTGGAAGGTGGTGACCGAGTGGCCGCCTAAGATCTGCGGACACTGGATACCGGTCATGATGGCCATGACTGATACTTTTCCTTCGAAGTCTTTGCGGACCCGTGCTCCCCAGATGACATCTGCATGCGGGTCAAGTTCGTAGGTGAGCTGCTGGGCGATCTCTTCCGCATCGTGGAGGGTGAGATCGTTTCCGCCGGTGATGTGGATCAGACTGCCGGTTGCTCCGCGGAAGTCGATGTCGAGAAGCGGGTGGGCAAGACAGTCGCGAATGACGGACTCAGCCTTGTTCTGCTGTTTGGATTCGCCGACGAGCATAACGGCAAGTCCGCCCTTGCTCATGATCGCGCGGACATCTGCATAATCGATGTTGATCAGTGAGGGTTCGGTGATCGTTTCGGAGATGCCTTTGACAGTCTCGGCGATCAGCTGGTCCATGACAGAGAATGCCTGACCGAGCGGCAGATTCGGCACGAAGTTCTTGAGTCTGTTGTTGTCGAGAACGATGACCGAGTCGGCTGCCTGGCGCATTGCCTCGAGGCCGTCTTCGGCTTTGAGCATTCTCGCCCGCTCTACCTGGAATGGGTAGCTGACCATTGCAATGACGATCGCGCCGTGTTCTTTGGCGATCTGCGCGACGACCGGCGCGGATCCGGTTCCGGTTCCTCCGCCCATGCCTGCGGTGACAAAGACGAGGTCCGCATCTTTTAAGATCTCTTCAAGGGTGGGGCGTGCCATCTCGGCGGCACGGCGGCCCACGTCCGGGAATCCGCCGGCTCCAAGGCCGCGGGTCAGGGATTTCCCGATCAGAACGCGCTTGTCTGCCTGGATCATGTCCAGGTGCTGTTTATCGGTGTTGATGGCGATGGTTTCGGAACCTGCGACCTTCATGTTGTGGAGTCTGTTGATCGTGTTGTTTCCTGCGCCGCCGCATCCTACAATAACGATCCTTGGCTGTCCGAGCATGTCATCGTCGTCAACGATGGATGTCTTCTGAATTCCTTTTTCGAGCTCTGAGTTCTTCAGCGCTTCATTGATAATACTCTGCATTTTTGTAAACACCCCAATGATTTTACTGTTATAATCGTGCGTCAAATGTGACAATCTGGTCATTATCACGCACTATCCTGTCTCCCCGCTTGGAAAGATACTCTCTTACTGCATAACGGACTGCCTCTGAAATAGTGGGAAACTCGCCTGTCTGGACAAGTTTTTCAAGCAGTTCGACCTGCTGGGGGGGTAGGCGTATGGTGACTCTGTCCATTTTAACTCCAATCTGACTTTTGTCAGCCAATTGTCTGTCCTTTGTCTGACAAATGTTAGACATAGAGCTGACGTCCGATCTTGGACAAAATCTAATTGGATGTTTGATTATATAAATATATCGTGTGGTATTTGTGTGTTAACACAAAATCAGTTTCTATCTGTGGTATATTTATGCCGCCGGAGACTAAGATTATACTACAAAATGCAGAAACATTTTCCTGAGAAAGCGGTCCATGGCGGGCGGATTATTGCTCTAAGGCAAAAATATGGTCCGGATCTTCTTGACGTGAGTGCAAGTATGAATCCGTTTCTGCCTCTAATTTCGTGCGATTTTCAGGAGATCGATCTCTGCGTGTATCCTGATGATACATATAGTGCATTAAAGGATAAAATCGGACATGTTTTTTCCCGGCCAACCGATGAGATCTGTGTGGGGAACGGTTCTGCAGAACTGATCAGAGTCTACTGCAATGTTCTTCTCTCTCCAAACGACACGGTCAGGATCGATCCTCCGACATTTGGGGAGTATGGTCTTTCTGCGAAACTTGCCGGCGCCAATGTTGTTTCCGGCATGGATGCGGATCTCCGGATCATCTGTAATCCGAACAATCCTACTGGAATTCTGCAATCACGCGATGAAATGCTCGCTCTTTTGGACGACTGTACGAAAAAGAATTCCCGGCTCTTTGTGGATGAAGCTTTTATGGAGCTCGCTGCACGCAATGAATCTATTTCTGATATCAGGTCAGATGATCTTTTTGTGATGCGTTCGATCACCAAATGCTTCTCGGTTCCCGGGATCAGGTTCGGGTTCGGTTTTGGTCCGGCCGATCTGATCGAAAAGATCGAGACGGTTCGGACCCCCTGGACGGTGAATGCCTTTGCGGAAGCCTTCACTATGCGGGCTCTTGATCACTATGATGAACTTGCAGTTTCTGCGGAAAAGATCTCTGCTGAACGTGAGTGGTACTTCGCCCGTCTCACCGAACTTGATCTCTCCTTCGAACCAAGTTCGGTGAACTATATATTAGTGCATCTTGGAAGAAATGCATCGGAGTTCACCGAGTCGATGCTTGAACACGGTGTTCTTGTCAGAGACTGCACGTCGTTTGGCCTCTTAGAATCGATCAGGATCTCGGTCGAGACGCGGGAGAAGAACCTCCGTGTCATGGAGGCTCTGTCTGCATGCTTGCGCTGATCCTTGCCGGCGGTGAAGGTTCAAGACTCCGCCTCGGAGAAAAAGCTCTGGTCATGGTCCATGACCGGCCGATGATCTCCTGGGTGATCGAGGCATTCATTGACGCCGGGTGTGAACCGGTCGTTGTGACCTCCTATAAAACGCCCTTTACCCGGAACTGGTGTCGGGCGAACAATGTTCTGTTTATCGATACGCAGGGGACCGGATACGTCGAGGATCTCTGTGAAGCAGTCGAGATCTCCGGAGAAGACGGCCCGCTCTTCACCTCCGCGGCGGATATCCCCTGCCTCACGGCAGACATCATCGGGCAGGTTCTTGAGGCATATGATGCATCAGGCAAACCCGCCTGTTCGACCTGGGTCCCGATTGCTCTTTGTGAACGATACGGCATGCAGCCAAGATACCGCGAGATCATTAACGGAGTTCCGGCGACTCCGTGCGCAGTAAATATTTTCATGGGAAGTCTTGTTGCCGAAGTGCAGGACGAACTCTGTCTTTTGCTCGATGAGCCGGGTCTTGCGTTCAATATCAATACGCGTGAAGAGCTTGCGGTTTTAGAACGGGAATTTTGTTCCGTTCGTCCTTGCTAGCAGACATCTTTTTTTTCTGCAAACCCAAAAAGCCGTAAGTATAAACACTCCGTCCCGCCAATACTATCTACTCAACATGGCAGATGCAGATATTCGAAACGATATATATGTCCTGGCACTGGAAAACGCGGTTAAACATAAGGCCGTTCCCCGTGCCGGCGCAATTCTCGGCAGTGTGATGGGGGCCCACCCCGAACTTCGTGCAAAAGCAAAAGAGATCAATGCTCTCATTCCGGAGATCCTCGAAGAGGTTGCCTCCCTCTCAATAGAGGAACGCGAAGAGAAACTGATGTCTCTCAATCCCGGGGCAATAGAAAAGATGCATGAGAAAAAGGAGCGGAGCCATGAACTTCCTGATCTTCCAAACGCACAATCCGGGGTCGTTATGCGGTTTGCGCCAAATCCGTCCGGCCCTCTTCATCTGGGACATGCCCGCGCCTCGGTGCTGAACGACTATTACGTCAAAAAATACGGGGGGAAATTCTATTACCGTGTCGAAGATACCGACCCGAAACGTGTCGACCCGTCGGCATACGAAATGGTTACCGAGGATCTTGCATGGCTCGGGATCGGGATCACCGATGTGATCTACCAGTCGGATCGTTTTGCTGTCTACTACGAGTATGCACGAAAACTCCTCCAGCTCGGCGGAGCATATATGTGTACCTGCGATAACAACGAGTTCCGCGAGAAAAAGCTCAAGAAGATCGCCTGTCCGTGCCGCGAGATCTCCGTCGAAGAGAATCTGAAGAGATTCGACGACATGCTTGCCGGAAAGTATGCCGAAGGCGAGATCACACTCCGGGTAAAGACCGATATCGCTCATCCCGATCCGGCGGTCCGCGATTTTGCCGCGATGCGTGTTTTAACGAGCACGCCCCACCCGAGAAAGCCGGAGATCTTTGTCTACCCGCTGATGAACTTCTCGGTGGCGGTCGATGATCATCTGCTTGGAATGACGCACGTTATCCGCGGGAAGGATCATATCGCAAACACCCGCCGTCAGGAGTATATCTATAATTACTTCGGCTGGAAGATGCCCTACTTCTATCATTACGGAAGAATGTCGATCGCCGGACTCGAGTTGTCCACGTCCGGCATGCGCAAAGGGATCAACGAAGGTCTCTACACCGGATGGGACGACATCCATCTCGGAACGCTTCGCGCTCTTGCCCGCCGCGGAATTCAACCTGAGGCAGTTCGCGCTGCCACGATCGATATCGGCATGGGCGATACGGATATCTCGTTCTCCTGGGAGAATCTGTTTGCCCAGAACAAAGCGGTCATCGATGCCGGAGCGGATCGGTACTTCTTCGTTCCCGAGCCCGTTGAGGTGGAGATCACCGGCGCTCCCAAGACCGAGGCACATGCTCCGGTATATCCGAATCAGCCCGAGCGGGGAGAACGCGTTCTTCCGTTCACGGGCCGCGTTCTTCTGCCGAAGAGTGAGATGGAAAAAGGCGGGATGCTTCGGCTCAAGGATCTGTTCAATATCAATATCACCGGTCCGAACTCGGCTGAGTATGCGGGAGATTCGCTTGCTGAGGCGCGTTCTTCTAAGGCTGCGATCGTTCAGTGGCTTCCGATCGAAATGGCCGCTCCCTGCTCGCTTCTTATGCCGGAAGGCATCTTCGAAGGATTCTGTGAACCGGCGGTTCGCGGGTATGCAGGCCGGATCGTTCAGTTCGAGCGGGTCGGCTTCTCAAAAATCGATGCAGTGAATGATGGAAAAGTGATCGCGTACTTTACTCACCGCTGATGTCGGCGTCCGAGGTTGCCGGGCTTCTGTCCGCGGAGGAGGTCACGCTTTCGCATATCCGCCGTGCCGTTCATCATCTCCCGAAATCGTGCCGCGCCGTTCTTTACGACGAGGCACATCACCTCCATCCTTCTGCTGTCGGCGAGTTTTTTGAAGCCCTCTCGTATGAACTTCTTTTGAGCGCATCGGAGAGTTCCCCCTCTGTTGTTTCGATTGCCGCGAAACTTGCCGATGCGGAGTATATTCCGTATGATAAATACTCCCCCGACGGTTTGTGGTATTCGCGGGACGGCGGCATCCGGTTTAAGGTGAAGGGCCGCGTCGCGGCGGAGATGGATCTTCTCATCAAAACCAGTGACGGTGTTCGGATCTTCGGGGAGGTGATCTCAGGTTCTGCGGGGACCAAAGGATTCCTGTCCGAGATCGCGGCGAAAAAAGCTCTTTTGTCCGAGATATACGGTGATCCGGTCGAGTTTCTGCTGGTCCTTCCTTACGAGCCGCACTCCGGTCTTCGCTGTGTTGGGGAAAACGATGCCTTCGCGGTCATCCCTGATGGGGATACTCTTTACCGAAATGTGCCGAAGTCTGAGGTGATGATGCGAAAACTTTCCCCGGCGAAGAGTACAAAACGGGTGGACGGCAGGGTCTGGTAATTTTTCGCGGATTTTACATAGGATTTACGGGGCTCTTTTCGAATCGGATCGACATGAACATTGCATACCGTCTGCGTAAAAAAAGAGATCAGCAGATATTTTCAGAATATGTATCATCCTGTCAACATCTGCTCAAATACCTGCTCCCTTATCTGACCATCTCGCCGTGGAGCGTGAGGTCCAGGCCGATATACTCCTCATCCTCAGAGACCCGCAGGCCGACCGTTTTGTCCACGATCCAGGCAAGGAAATAGGTCGCTCCAAACGCAAACGCCGCGGTAATGCATGCATCCAGGATCTGGATCCCGAACAGATAGGCGTTCCCCTCAATAAGACCGGACGCTCCGCCGACCGCCGCCGTCGCGAAGATACCGCAGGCGATCGTCCCCCAGAACCCGCCCACGCCATGGATCGACCAGGCATCCAGACTCTCGTCGAATCCCTTCTTCACACGCCAGATAAGCGCGTAGTAACAAAGGATCCCGGCGACCGTTCCGATTAAAAGCGCGGCCCACATATTCACAAATCCTGCCGCCGGCGTGATCGCGCCAAGGCCGGCGATCGTTCCCGAGATAAAACCGAGCGAACTGGGTTTTCCATGCCGCCAGTTTGCGATCATCCAGGAGATCGTTCCGGCTGCCGCTGAAAGCAGTGTCACCATGATCGCATGGATCGCGAGATCGCTCGCTGCAAGAGCGCTGCCTCCGTTGAATCCCATCCAGCCGAAAAGCAGCACACCGCCGGCAAAAAACGTCAGCGGGATGTTCTGGGGATGTAAATTGTACGAACCGAACCCTGATCTTTTTCCGATATAGATCGCGAGAGCGAGCGCCCCGAACCCGGCGCTGATATGCACGACCGTTCCGCCGGCAAAATCGAGAGCGCCGAGCTGCTGGAGCCAGCCTCCTCCCCACAGCCAGTGGGCGATCGGATCATACACCAAAGTCGTCCAGAGCACGCCGAAAAGCAGAAACGCTCCAAACTTCACGCGTTCGGCAACCCCCGAGACGATGATCGCGAGTGTGAGCCCGGCAAACGTCATCTGGAACGCGGCAAACAACATGTCGGGGATCTGCAGGCCAAGCGTTGTTCCAAAATCCACGCCGGCAAATCCCAGATGTTCAAGACCGCCGATCACCAGCATATCCGTTCCAAACACCAGCGAATAGCCGATCAGGAACCACTGGATGATCACGATCATCAGTGATGAGAATACAAGCATCAGAACCGAAATAAAGTTCTTTTTGCGAACCATCCCGCCGTAGAAAAGACCCAGGGCGGGCGTCATTAAAAGTACAAGGGCAGTTGAAGCAAGTACCCAGGCAACAGATCCGGTGTCAATCATGTAGTGGCCTCCATCAGAGCCGGGACCTGCATGTCTGTGATACAGGACAGACCCTCATGCGTCCCGGCTCACAGATATTTTACACCTGATGTATTGACCGTCTGAATATATAAATCCTGACAATGTCTAGCATGTCACACGTTATCATGTATTTTTCAAGAGGATGAAAGCCGGGGATTTTGGCTGTAAAAATTCCGGGTCAGATATTTAAGATACGGTGACCTATTTGAAGTATGTCACGCCGGCCGTGTCAGCGGTGAGAAAAAAAACATGGATCCGCCTGAATTCCCCTGGGCCCTCGATGCCGATGAACTGCAGAAAGCCTTTGCCGTCGATCTCGGAAAAGGACTCACCTCTGCTGAAGCGGAAAAACGCCTCAGGGAATCGGGAACAAATACTATAATCGAATACAACAGGATCTCATTTTTCCGGATACTCCTGTCTGAACTCAAAGAACCGCTCATCGTGATCACCCTCCTGATAGGCATCGTCTACAGCATATGGGGGCAGATCGGCGACACGATCACGATCCTCATCCTCATTTTGTTCGTTACAATAGTTGAGGTCTACACCGAATTCAAAGCCAGAAAAAGTATGGACGCCCTGAAAAAACTGGGAGCTCCGACGACCTGGGTCATCAGGGACGGAAAACCAGGTGAGATCTCCGCCTCCTCTGTCGTGCCCGGAGATATCCTGATCCTGAAAAGCGGCGTTCGGGTCAGCGCAGATATTCGGATCCTGACCGCCCGCGGTCTCGAGGTCGATGAATCGCAGCTCACCGGCGAATCCATGGGTGTTGGAAAAAGCGCCGGTAAAATCCCCCGGACTGCGGGACTCAGCGACCGGACGAACATGATCCATATGGGCAGCGTGATCCTGAAAGGTAAAGGGACCGGTATCGCGGTGCAGACCGGGATGGATACCGAACTCGGGCGGATAGCCGGCCTGACCCAGGAGGCTCCCGATCCAAAGACCCCCATGCAGAGATCCACGCTTCACCTGACCAAAAATCTGATCGGGCTCGCGGTTATCTTCAGCATCGCGATCCCCATCCTCGGATTTTTCCGCGGTCTGTCCCTTCCGGATATGATCCTGACCGGCCTTTCCCTTGCTCTCGCCACGATCCCGGAAGAACTCCCCATCATCATGACGATGCTGCTTGGCTTTGGGGCGATCCAGCTCGCAGGAAAGCATGTCCTCATCCGCCGGACGAAGGCCGCCGAAACTCTGGGCAGCGTCACGGTGATCGCGACCGACAAGACCGGCACGCTGACGGAGAACAGGATGAGCATCGAGGCATGGACCGAGGCAAACGAAAAGCAGCTGTTCACCGTCGGCGTTCTTATGGCCGATGTCTCGCTTGACGAGGACGGAAACTTTCTCGGCGACCCGATGGACAAGGCAGTTGTGCAAAAAGCAGGTGAGCTCGGGATCGAACGAAGCGTTCTGCTGCAGGATAACCGGCTTATCCATGACTCCGGATTCGATGAAGTCCGAAAAATATTTCTGATGAAGTATGCCTGCCGGGGAAAAGAACGCGATCTCATCAAAGGCGCTCCCGAAAGCGTGTTTGCCCTCTCCCGTCCCGATCCGGAAATGACCGCTCAGCTGAATGCATCTATCACCGCCGGATACCGGACGATCGCCGCCGGATGGAAAGAACCTTTGGAAGAGAAGTACACCCTCGCCGGTCTGATCAGTTTCGATGATCCGATCCGTGAAGCCGTAAAACCGGCGATCCGGGAGTTTTCCAATGCGGGGGTCCGGGTCATCATGATAACCGGCGACCATGCGGGAACCGCCGCCCGGGTCGCGGAGGATGCAGGCATATCCGGATGCGCTGTTCTTACCGGTGATGATATCCGCGATATCTCCGATGCCGCTCTCAAAGAAAAGGTGATGACCTGTAACGTGTTTGCCAGGATCACCCCCGAAGAAAAACTCCGGATCGTTGGCGCCCTGCATGAAAACGGCCAGGTGGTCGCCGTAACGGGAGACGGGATCAATGACGCTCCGGCTCTCAAATCGGCCGATATCGGGATATCATTTGGGATCTCGGGAACGGATGTCGCGAAAGAAGCGTCCGACATGATCCTGACGAACGATGATTTCACCTCCCTTGTGGATGCGATCAAAGAAGGCAGGCGTCTGTATGAAAACATGTTCAAGTGCATCATGTACACGCTTGCAAGCAAGATCGGTCTGGTCTTTATGCTGCTGCTTCCGATCCTGCTCGACCTTCCGCTTCCGTTTGCTCCGATCCAGATCATCATCATGGAGCTATTTATGGATCTTTCCGCATCCACATCCTTTGTCGTGGAACCGGCCGAGTCTGATCTGCTGAAGCAGAAACCGCGTGACCCAAACGAGAAGTTCATGAACAAAAAGATGATCTCCGGGATCTTTACCGGCAGTGTCACGCTTACGGCGGTTGTTTTGTCCGTCTACTTCTTCAGCTGGGGGATGACCGGCGATCTGGCGGCAGCCCAGACCTATGCCTTTGCCGCATGGCTGCTTTCTCACATCTTTTTAGCGATGAATATGAGAACGAGCCGCATTCCGCTGATCCGTGTCGGCTACTTTTCCAGCAAAGCTATGAACATCTGGATGGTCGGCGTGGTGGTTTTCCTGGTCATCGCACTGAACGTTCCCTTCTTTATCGAGTACCTGAAGTTGTCTCCGGTCGGGATCCTGCCGATCATCGGGGTCGCTCTTCTCTCGTTTGCCGCGACCTACTGGATCGAGATCAGAAAAATACTGCGCTTAAAAAAAGTGAGCCGGGTTACGTGAGGTCCGGCCCGTTTGCATCCGTCACGATGTCGTGTCCTTTTTCATCGATGCAAAGGACGGAGAGGAGGCTCTTTGGATCTTGTGCATGCAGTTTTTCGAAGAGGAGATACAGGGTTTTCACGTCTTCGGAACCGAGCGGGAGATTCTTATCCTTATTTTTGGTTATCCGCTTGATCGCATCCGACTCCTCAGGGGACATCTTTTCGCTGTATGCCGCGGTGAACCGCTCTACTTTCTGACGCCAGGGTCCCTGCCGGGAGGTGTTGATGACCTTGCGAAAGTCGAGGTCTTTTTTTACGGGAGCTGCCGTCTGGGATTTTTGCGGAGCGGCGTTTGGCCGGGACGGAAGGAAGATCTTTTCATGTACCGTTTTCTGCATGACCGGTTCGGGCCGTTTTCCCGGTTCCTGCTGTTTACTTAGGATCCGAAATCCGTTTCCGTGTTTGGTGAGG
>MTLE01000066.1_pt4 | contig 11520 bp, 12 predicted proteins | sample 1982461 | NCBI WGS metagenome assembly MTLE01 (sample SAMN05712605, study PRJNA340218) | biofilm metagenome | isolation source: sample SPL anode biofilm adapted to -200 mV | place: USA | collected 2012-02-03
TTCTTGGGCTCGGCCTTCTTCGTGGCCTTCTTGGCCTCTTCCTTCTTGGGCTCGGCCTTCTTGGCCTCGGCCTTCTTCTCTTCGGTCAGGGCCTTCTTCGCCTCTTCCTTCTTGGGCTCAGCCTTCTTGACGTCCTTCTTGGCGTCCTTCTTGACTTCGACCTTCTTCACTTCCTCTTTCTTGACGTCCTTCTTGGCGTCGTCGGCGAACGCGGGGCTGATGAGGGCGGCCGCGACGAGCAGAGCTGCGAGCTTGTTCATGGAATCTCCAGGATGAAACCGGCACGGCCGGAAGCTGGGCACAAGAAAGCATGAACCAGGCCAATATTTATTTTAAGTATTATAACGACTTACCCATTTTCCGCCCAAGGCGTTCCCGTTGGATTCTGCAACGCGTTGCAATTTCCATCAGAGCCCTTCCTCCGGCCCCTCCGCGAGGCCCAGGTCCTTGAGCTTGCGGTAGAGGGTCGTCCGGTCCTTGCCCAGGATGTCGGCGACGCGGCTCTTGCGGTGCTCGTGCTTGAGGAGGACCTGGATGTAGCGCTTCTCCAGCTCCTCGAGGGTGGGCAGGTGGTCCCAGTCCTTGATGAGCTCCAGGAGCGGGGTGGGGGCCGCCGGCAGGCTGGTTCCCTTGGTACGCAGCTCGTCCCGGATCTTCTCGGGGAAATCGTCCGGCGTGATCTCCCGGCCCCGGCTCAGCTGCGTGAGGTGCTCGATGATATTGCCCATCTCCCGCACGTTGCCGGGCCAGCTGTAGGCCTCCAGCTGCTGGCGCGCGTCGGCCCGGAGGCGGTAGTACTGGCTGTCCTTCTGGCCGCACTCCGCCAGGAAGTGGTCCAGCAGGGCGGGAATGTCCGAGACCACCTGCCCCGTGCGGGCGTCGCGGGCGTAGCGCTCCCGCACGGGAGGCACCCGGATCTCCACCACGCAAAGGCGGTAGTAAAGGTCCTCGCGGAACTTGCCGGCCTTGACCATGGCGGCCAGATCCCGGTTGCTGGCGGCGATGACGCGCACGTCCACCTTCACGGTGCGGTTTCCGCCCACCTTGCGCACCTCGTGCTCCTGCAGGACCCGCAGGAGCCGCACCTGGAAGCCCAGGGACGTCTCCCCGATCTCGTCCAGGAAGATGGTCCCCCCCGACGCCTCCTCGAAGAGCCCCTTCTTGTCCATGACCGCCCCGGTGAAGGCGCCCTTCACGTGGCCGAAAAGCTCGGATTCCAGGAGCCCCTCGGTGAGGGCCCCGCAGTTGATGGCCACGAAGGGGCAGGCCTTGCGGTCGCTGCTCTGGTGGATGTTCTGGGCCACCAGCTCCTTGCCGGTGCCGCTCTCGCCGATGATCAGCACCGTGGTGCTGCTGTTCTGCAGGGAGGCGATGGTGCGGTAGACCTCCATCATCTTGGGACTTGAGCCGATCATGACGCTCCGGTGGAGCCGGTCGGCCTTGTCCGGGTCCTTCGGGCCGGGGCGGGAACCCTTCATGAGCAGGGCGCGCTTGACCAGGGACTGCAGGTCCTCGTTGTTCCAAGGCTTCGAGATGAAGTCGAAGGCGCCTTCCCGCACGGCCTCCAGGGCCTTCTCCAGGGTCCCGAACCCGGTGAGGAGGATCGTCTCCACCCCCAGGGGCTTGGCGGCCTTGAGCAGGTCCAGGCCGTCCAGGCTGGCCTCCAGGTTGATGTCCGAAAGCATCAGGTCGAAGCCGCCGTCCCGCAGGTGCCGCAGGGCGTCCTCGGGCCGGGTGGCCTTGACCACCTCCACCTCCAGGCCGAGCCCCTCCCCCAGGAGCAGCTCCAGGAGGTCGCAGGTTTCCTGGGAATCATCCACAACCAATACGCGCGCCATCGTTTTTTCCACCTTCGTACCTAGAAGTTTCAACAAATCCTTCTGGAAACCCGGAAAGCTTGGGGGTAATTTGGGGACAACCTTTCCAGGAGTTCCTAATGAGATTACGCCTTGTTCTTGCCCTGGCCGCAACCCTGGTGTGCGGAGCCCTCGCCGCGGCCGACCTCACCATCACCTTCAACTCCGTGGCCAAAGGCATGATGGGCGCCGGCGGCACCTCCACCGAGATCCACTACTACAGCAGCGAATTCAACATGGTGCGCAACGAGAAGGAGCGGCGCGACACCCTGGTGGACTTCAAGAACGGCATCTCCTACACCATCGACCACAAGAAGAAGCTCATCTCCAAGATGAGCTTCGAGGACGCGCTTGCGGCCCTGGACGCGCTCAACGCCTCCCAGCCTGAGGGCATGGGGGCGATGATGGGGGCGATGTTCGGCGACCCCAACGACTTCAAGGTGGACAAGGTGGGACCGGAAACCGTGGCGGGGCGCTCCTGCACGGCCTGGAACATCAAGGTGGGCAAGCTGGTCATGGCCCTTTCCGCCGACCCCACCCTCAAGATGCCCATCCCCGACGCCGCCTACATGAAGATGGTCCAGGCCCGCGCCGCCCAGTTCGCCAAGGCTGGCCCCGTGGGCGCCAGCTTCAAGCGCCTCTATGAGGAGATGGCCAAGATCAAGGGCATCCCCCTCAAGACCCACATGACCGGCATGATGGGCATGGACGTGGCCACCGAGGCCACAAAGATCGAGCAGGGCCCCGTGCCCGCCGCCACCTTCGCGCTCCCCGCGGGCTACAAGATGGAGGATGCGGGCAAGAAGATGCGCGAGGAGATGATGAAGAAAAAGTAGACCCGGCCAGTACAATGGAGGCATGACGACGACGCCCCCCTCCTTCGACGACGGACTGGACCGGCTGGAGGCCCTGGTGCAGCGCCTGGAAGCAGGCAACCTGGGCCTGGAGGAAGCCCTCCAGCAGTTCGAGGAGGGGGTCGGCCTCAGCCGGACCCTCCAGCAGCAGCTGGCCGCGGCCCAGCGGCGGGTGGAGGTGCTCAAGCAGGGCCTCGGGGGAGAATACCGCGCCGAACCCCTGGAAGGAGAGCAGGCTTGACGCTTCCCGCATCCCAGCAGTTCAAGGCGGACCTTGACCGCCTCCTCCCCCTCTTCGAGTCCCGCTACCTCGTCCCCTTCATCCAGGGCGAGGCGGCCAACCTGGCCCTCGCCATGACCTACAGCCTGCAGGCCGGGGGCAAGCGGATCCGGCCGATGCTGTGCATGCTGGCCGCCGAAGCCGTGGGCGCCCGGGCCGAAGCGGCCCTGCCCTGCGCCATGGCCCTGGAATACATCCACACCTACTCGCTCATCCACGACGACCTGCCGGCCATGGACGACGACGACCTCCGCCGGGGCAAGCCCACCTGCCACGTGGCCTTTGGCGAAGGTCCGGCCATCCTAGCGGGCGATGGCCTCCTCACCGAGGCCTTCACCGTCCTGGCCTCCGACCCGGAGCTGCCCCCTTCCCGGCGGGTGGAGGCCATCCGGGTGCTGGGCGAGGCAGCGGGCTGGCGGGGCATGGTCGGCGGCCAGGCCCTGGACCTGGAGGGCGAGGCCCGCACCCGCGCCGCCGCCCCCGTGACCCTGGCGGAACTGCAGGTCATCCACCGCCTCAAGACCGGGGCCCTGCTCCGGGCCTCCCTGGAGCTGGGCGCCATCGCCGGCGCCGCCGCCCCGGAGGAACGGGCCGCGCTGAGGGAGGCCGGAGAGGCCATCGGGCTGGCCTTCCAGATCCAGGACGACATCCTCGACGCCACCTCCACCCAGGAAGCCATGGGGAAGCGGGTTGGCAAAGACGAGGGCAAGGGTAAAATCACCTACCCCCTGCTGCTCGGGCTCGCTGGAGCCCGCAACGCCTTGCGGGAGGCCACAGAGCGTGCATTATGTCAGTTACGATCGCTACCCAATCCGCATTCCCTGACGGCCTTGGCCACGTACTTGGCGGGGCGCAGCGCGTGAGCCGGTATCCCCTCCTCGATTCGGTCACGGTGCCGCAGCAGATCCAGCACTTCTCCCTGATCCAGATGGAACAGCTGGCTCAGGAACTGCGCCAGTTCCTCATCGATTCCATCAGCGTCACCGGCGGCCACTTCAGCTCCAACCTGGGCACGGTGGAGCTCACCGTGGCCCTCATGCACCACTTCGACTTCCTCGTGGACCGCATCGTGTGGGACGTGGGCCACCAGGCCTACCCCTACAAGATCCTCACGGGCCGCAAGGACCGCTTCCCCACCCTGCGCAAGCACGGGGGGCTCTCGGGCTTCCTCAAACGCGAGGAGAGCGTCTACGACCACTTCGGCGCCGGGCACGCCAGCACCTCCATCTCCGCGGCGCTGGGCATGGCCCAGGCCCGGGACCTGCTGGGGCAGGACTTCTCCAGCATCGCCGTCATCGGCGACGGCTCCATGACCGCGGGCATGGCCTTCGAGGGCCTCAACCAGGCCGGGTTCCTGGAAACCCGGAAGTTCATGGTGATCCTCAACGACAACGACATGAGCATCAACCCGAACGTGGGTTCGCTCCAGGGCTACCTGAACCAGATGATCAACGGCCAGTACTACAACCGCTGGCGCGACCGCATCGAATACGCCATCAAGGCGATCCCCGTGGCCAGCGTCAGCCGGCGCCTGGCCAAGGTCGCCAAGTGGAGCGAGGAATCCTTCAAGCGCATCGCCGTGCCGGGCCTGCTTTTCGAGGACCTGGGCCTGAAATACATCGGCCCGGTCAACGGCCACGACGTCGCGGCCCTCCTGCGGGGGCTGGGCGAGGCCAAGGAGCGCATGGCCGAGGGCCCGGTGCTCCTCCACGTGCAGACGAAGAAGGGCTTCGGCTACGACCCCGCCGTGAAGGACCCCCTCAAGTGGCACGGCGTCACCGCCTTCGACGCCGAGGCCGGGGAGATCCGCAAGCCTCCCGTGGACCCCGCCAAGCCGCCGCTGCCCAGCTACACCAGCGTCTTCGGCACCACCCTCACGGACCTGGCCCGCAAGGATCCCAAGATCGTCGGCGTCACCGCCGCCATGCTTGACGGCACCGGCCTGAACATCTTCCAGAAGGCCCACCCCACGCGCTGCTTCGACGTGGGCATCGCCGAGCAGCACGCCGTCACCTTCGGGGCGGGCCTGGCCTGCCAGGGGCTCCGGCCCGTGGTGGCCATCTACTCGACCTTCCTGCAGCGGGGCTTCGACCAGGTGCTCCACGACGTGTGCCTGCAGAACCTGCCCGTGACCTTCGCCATGGACCGCGGCGGCATCGTGGGGGCCGACGGCCCCACCCACCATGGGCTCTACGACCTGTCCTTCCTGCGGTGCATGCCCAACATCGTCATCATGGCCCCCAAGGACGAGAACGAGCTGCGCCAGATGCTGTTCACCGCCATCTACAGCAACCGCCCCGCGGCCCTGCGCTACCCCCGGGGCAACGCCCTGGGCGTGCCCCTCCAGGACCCCGTCGCCGCCCTTCCCATCGGCAAGGGCGAACTGCTCCGGGAGGGCACCGATCTCCTCCTGGTGGCCCTCGGCACCCTGGTTGCGCCCGCCGAGGCCCTGGCCCAGCGCCTGGAGGCCGAGGGCGTCTCCTGCGCGGTCATTAACGCGCGCTTCGTCAAGCCCCTGGACGCGGACCTCATCAGCCACTGGAGCCGCGGCGTCCGCGGCGTGGTGGCCATGGAGGAGGGCTGCGCCCCGGGCGGCTTCACGGCGGCCGTGGCCGAGCTCCTGGCGGACCAGGGCATCCTGCGGCCCCTGCTCCGGTGCGCGGTGCCCGATCACATCGTCCATCACGGGGACCAGGCGCGGCTCCTGGACGAGGAGGGGCTGAGTCCCCGGGCGCTTTATGAACGAATCGTTGAGTTCCACCGGACGCTTCCCCACGCCTCCACCCTGCCCGCAAATTAAAAACGCCTGATTTCTTGCCCGAGGCCGGGGCCTTGACTATGGTTGATACAGCCAACCCCAGCCAGAGGTCTCGTTGAACCCAGCCAGCGTCCTGACCGCAGCCTTCGTCCTCCTTCTAGCCGCCGCTCCAGCCGCCGCGCAGGGATGGGACCCGGTGAAGAGCGCCACGGGTTGGGCCGCCTTCGACCGGGACGGCTCCTGCGTGTTCCACGACCCGGAGGCCCAGGCCCTGCGGGTGTGGTCCCGGGACATGGGCACCACGGACCTGCTGCCCGTGGCCAAGCTGGACGGGCCCCCGGAGAAGTGGGTGATGGATCCCGCCGGCGACGCCTGGGTGGTGAGCGCCACGACGCTGGAGCGGCTCGAGAAGTCCGGCAAGGTCGGCACCTCCCATTCCCTGCCCGCGGAGGTGGCCGACCTGGCCTGGGACGCCCGCAGCTTCGTGCTGTGCTACCGCACCCGGGAACCCTACCTTGAGCGCCGGGACCTGAAGGGGGGCTCGGTCATGTGGACCTACGGCGTCAAGCCGTCCAAGGGGGGCCTCGCCGCCCAGGTGCGCCATCGCATCGCCATCCGGGAGGACGGCAAGATCCTGCTCACCTCCGGGGAGAGCCTCAAGCTGGACGTCATCGACATCGAGAAAGGGACCCTCGCCGGCACCGAGGACTTCGCCCTGAAAGGCAAGCCCTTGCCCCTCCTGGCCCTGGCCGACGGGGACCGGGGCGGCCTGGCCTGGTGGATGAACAACAACGTCGCCCTCATGGCCGTGCCCGCCTACCAGCTGGGGCCCGGCGAAGCCAAGGGACTCATGCTCGCCAGGCTGGACCTGGGCACCCACGAGCTGCGCTTCCTTCCCACCGGCGCCGACGAGAAGGCCATCCTCGTGGGCATCCTGGAATCCAGCGCCGTCCTGCGCGGTCCGGCCGGGGGGCTCACCTTCGTGCCGATACCTTAGACCGGACTCAGCACCTGGCGCAGATCGGACATGAGGCGCTCGAGCAGGTCCTCGGTGAGGCTGAGGGGCACCTGCTGCTTCACCTCGTCGCGCCGGGAGAAGGCGATGCGCTTGACCTCCACCTTGTCCCGGCCGATGGAGATCTCGTTGAAGCGGATCTGGGCCTCGTCCTTGTAGGGGGGAAGGCTGCGCAGCTGGATGTACATCCCGCGGCGGTCGTGGTCCACGATCTCCAGGTGCTCGTCCAGGTAGGTGAGCTGGCGGCTCAGCACTTCGGCCCGGGACTTCAGCTTGGCGAAGGTCTGCTTTTTCGCGGCCAGGCGCTCGAGGGTGATGTGGCCCAGCTCCAGGCCCTCCCGGGTCCGCCGCAGGGCACCGCTCACCTCGCCTTCGCTCTCGGCGTCCCCGTGGCTGAAGGGCTCGAACCCCACGAAGTCCCCGGGCAGGACGGTGTCATCGTAGCGCTTGGCTTTCCGGGAGCGTTTCATGATGGCGACCTGGCGGGGAGCGACGCATGCCCGCGCCCGGAGGGGCGGATGGCTGCATACAGCCTGGTGATGGGACGAAGGAAGGTGTACCTGCGGAGAGAATACGGCAATTCCGTCCCAGGTTCATTGATTTAATCTACCTTCGGCCACCGGTTCTTGTAGATCATCCGCTCCATGGAACGGGAGAAGGGCGTCCAGGAACCCTCGCCCGCGTCGTCCCTCATGCCCCGGAACATGGCCTCCAGCTTGCCGTCCAGGTCATCGAGGTAATGCACCAGAAGGGCCTCCGGTGTCTTGGGCACCACCGGGGACCCGTACTCCAGCCTGCCGTGGTGGCTCAGGACGATGTGCAGCAGGTGCAGGCGCAGTTCCTCGGGGAAGTCCGGGATCGCCGCGGCGGCGCGGCTGATCCACTCAGCCTCCATGGAGATGTGGCCCAGCAGGTTGCCGGCGTCGGAGTACCCGAAGCTGCGCTGGTAGGTGAGCTCCTCGGTCTTGCCCAGGTCGTGGAGGAGGACGCCGGCCAGCACCAGGTCGGCGTTCAGGTCGGGGTAGTGGGCGCAGGCCTTGGCGGCCATGCCAGCCACCGACATGGTGTGCTCGATGAGCCCGCCCAGGCACACGTGGTGCATGCTCTTGGCGGCGGGAGCCCGGCGGAAGGCTGCGCGCCGGACGGGGTCGTCGATGAAGAGCGCCTCCAGCAGCCGCCGGATCCAGGGGTCCTTCACGCCGGCCACGAGCCCGTCCAGCTCCCGGGCCATTTCCTCGGCGTCCCGGCGGCTCACGGGGAAGAACCGGGCCAGGTCCCCCACCTCCTCGTCCCGGGCGAAGCGCAGCTTGTCCAGGCGGATCTGGGTGCGGCCGTTGTAGTTGGAGATCTGGCCCTTCACCTTGAGGAAGGCGTCGGGCACCACCTGGTCCAGGTCGCCCTCCACGGCCCGCAGGTCCCACAGGAAACCCTTGAGGTCGCCGGAGGCGTCCGAGAGGCGGAGTTCGAGGTACTCCGAGCCCTTGGCGCTGGCCTTGAAGGCCACTTCCTGGGCCAGGAGGAAGCCGTTGAAGACGTCGCCCTCCTTGAGGGTGCGGAGGGCTGCCGGCTCTGTCATGACTTCATCCTAATGAAACGTCGGGGTCTTGGGCCGCGGGGCCAGGGGATCGGCCATCTGGGGGTCGTCGGTGGGCGCCCAGCGCTCCTCCAGCACCTCGATGTAGGTCCACTGGTCGCCCCGGGGCACGTTGCCTTCGGGGACGTTCAGGACCCGGGCGCGGATGAGGCGGTTGTACAGAGGGAACTCCAACTCCACCCCGGCCTTCACTTCAAAGCTGGCCTTGCGGGGCGTGCCGTCCACCCGCACCATGCCTTCCTCGCAAAGCTCCCGGGCCAGTTCCCGGCGCTTGACGAGGTGGGTCTTCTTGAGGAACAGGTCCAGGCGCACGTTCACCCCTTGATGATCTCGTCCTTCAGCACCATGTATCGGACGTTGGCGCGGATGCGCAAGCCGGACAGGTAGTTTTCGATGGCATTCTGGGCCTTGGGCTCCTGCAGCTTCTCCAGGATCTTCTCCTTGACCTCGGCGAACGGCCTGATGGCGTCCAACTGGGCCTCGATGAGCTGGACCAGGTAGACGTTCTTGTCCGTCTCCAAGGGCGCCGAGACCTCCTCGGGCTTCAGGGCCAGGGAGGCGGTTTCGATGTTGGCGTGGAGGATGCCCTTGGGCAGCCACCCCAGGTCGCCGCCGGTGCTGCGGCTGGTGCTGGTGGAGTATTCCTTCACCAGCGTCTCGAAGGGGGTGCCCTTGGCCAGCGCTTCCTGGATCTTGGCGATCACAGCCTTGGTGGCCGCCTGGTCCTCGGGCGTGACGCCCTTGGCCAGGACCAGCTCCCGGATGCGGAAGCGGGGGGGCTGGCGGTAGTCCTCCTTGTGGTCCAGGTAGTAGGCCCGCAGTTCCTGCTCCTCGATGGCGATCTTGGAGTACACCTCGCGCCGGAGCACCTCCTGCTTCTGCATGTCCGTGCGGGTGCGCGCCATGTAGGCCTGGAGGCCGATGCCCAGCGAGCCCTTGAGGGCCCGCTCGAAATCGGCGTCGGTGGCGAAGTTGTTCTGCTTCTTGATGTCCTCGATGTAGTTCCGGATGTCCTCGTCCCGGAGCTTGATGCCCAGGTCCTCGGCCTTGTCCTGGATGATGTAGTTGTCCACGAGGCCCTGGAGGGTCTTCTCCCGGGCGTCCTTGAGCTTCTCGTCCAGGACCTTGCCGGAGAACTGCCGGTAGAGGGACGCGGTCTCCTGCTCAACCGCCTGCTGATATGCCCTGCGGGTGATGGTGTGGCCATTGACCACCACCAGGATCTCCTCCCGGATCTCCGGCGCGCCCATGAGGATGCAGGGGAGGGAGAGGAGCGCGAGCCCGCGGATGCTCATTTGGCTCCCTTCCTGGCCTTGGCCACCGGCGCCGCCGCGCCTTCCGTGAAGGCAACCTCCTTGCGGGCCGCGTCCATGTATTCGTTCATGACCTTTTCCTGCCGGTCGGTGGTCGCCTGCTGCTTGGCGGATTCCTTGGCGGCCTCGAAGGTCTGAGGAACGGCGGGGGTGATCTTGTCCACCTTGATGAGGTGGTAGCCGTGCATGGACTTCACGGGCTCGCCCACTTCACCCACCTTCTGGTCGCGCACGGCCTTGTCGAACTCGGGCACGAAGCGGCCGAAGGGCATGTTGTCGTAGAGGCCGCCCTTGTCCTTGCTGCCGGGGTCGTCGGAATAGGTCTTGGCCAGTTCCTCGAAGGACTTGCCGGCCTTGAGGGCGTCCTGGATCTCCTTGATGCGGGCCTTGGCCTCATCGTCCGTGCGGGCCTTCTCGGCGCCCTGGGCCCGGGTGCTCACCAGGATGTGGCGGGCGTTGAAGCTTTCGGGGGTCATGAACTTCTCGGGGTGCTTGTCGAAGAACGCCTTCACGTCCTCGTCCTTGACGGCCGACTTGTCCTTGAGCGCAGCCCCGTCGCGGTCGAACAGCGACTGGATGAGGACCTGCATCTCCATGAGCTGCATCTTCTTGGCGAAATCGGGACCCTTGGCGATGCCCTCCTTGCGGGCCTTGGCGGCCAGGATCTTGTAGTCCAGGAAGCGCTTGAGGTACTGCTCCCGGGCGCCGGGCATCATCATGACCTGGGCGCGCTGCTGCTCGGGCAGGGACACGTTCAGGAAGAGTTCGAAGTCCGATTCCCGGACCACGGAGGTGCCCAGGGTCGCGAGGACCTTGTCCTCCTTGGCCGGGGCGGCGGGGGCCTTGGGGGCGGGGGCCTTGGGAGCGGGAGCCTGGGCGGCGAGGACGAGGGAGAAGGTGGTGCAAACGAGGCTGCGGAGCATGTACATCCTTTGGGCGATCAGTTCCGGCGGCCGCCCGAGAGCAGGCGGAGGAGGTTGAGGAAGATGTTCAGGAGGCTGATGAAGAGCGAAAGGGCGAATCCCGCCGCGTCGCCGTAGTCGCCTTCCCGCAGCATGCGGGAGGTGTCCCAGAGGATCTTGGCCGAGCACGCGATGACGATCACCGCCGAAATGGCCAGGTGGAAGATCTCCATCTGGACGAAGAACCCGATGAGGATGGCCACCATGGCCACCACCAGGCCCACCGTGACGAAGCTGCCCAGGAAGCTGAAGTCCTTTTTGCTGAAGTGCGCCACGGCGCTCAGCACCAGGAAGTCCGCGGCCGTCATGCCCAGGGCCGCCAGGATGATGCCCGGGCCCGACTGCTGCATGGCCGCGAGCATGGCCATGCCCGCGATGATGCCCGCCACGAACGTGAACGCGGCATAGGCGTACCGGTTCTGGGGCCGGGAACGGCTGACCTTCTGGGCCCAGAAGAACGTGCCGAAGTAGACGCCCAGGATGGGCCAGAAGAAGAACCGGCCCAGGGCCCCGATGAGGTAGTTGAGGACGAAGGGGGAGGCGAGAGCCCCCACCGCCGCCACCGCGAACCCGCCCATCAGCCACAGATAGACGCTCCGGACGAACGCCGTGCGCTCCTCGGCGCGGGAGGCCCCGAAGATCGTCCTGCCTTCGTAGTTGTATTCCATGCTTTCGACCCCTGAAAACCCCCAGCGGGGGGGGACCTTCCATCGTATCACCTGCCCAATCCCTTGCCTCCCGGAAGTCCGGATGGCGCCGCCCGTTCACAAGTTCAAGGGGTGACGGAAGGGACGGAAAGGTTCCCCGGGAAGGGGATATTTCGGACTCCCCTGTGGCGCCGAGAATCTGTAGGCCGAATCTCCTTCATCCCAGACATCACTGTTCATC
>MTLE01006388.1_pt1 | contig 11511 bp, 10 predicted proteins | sample 1982461 | NCBI WGS metagenome assembly MTLE01 (sample SAMN05712605, study PRJNA340218) | biofilm metagenome | isolation source: sample SPL anode biofilm adapted to -200 mV | place: USA | collected 2012-02-03
GGCGGGGGCTTTGTCGGCTTCGTTCGGGTGCCAGGCGACGATGGCGTAGATCTCGGGGTGACGTTCGGCCAGGCGGATGGCTTGGGCGCTGCTTTCGAGGTTGGTGCCCACGGAGATGATGCGGGCGACGCCGGCGGCGCGGGCGCGGGCGAGGACTTGGTCAAAATCCGCCGCGTAATCGGCGTAATCCAAGTGCGCGTGGGTGTCGTAAAAAACCGGTATTGTCGATGCGGGTTCCATATTGCGGGCCATTGGGATGCGCCCGGCGGCCAAGGATTGCGATTTTACGCCCCGGGCGCAAGTTTTCAGTTGCCTCGGGCGCGGGGAGGGTGATAATCCTTTTCCATCGCACAAATAGTAAACGAATAAACACCAACAGAATTGAGATATGGGACAACCTGTTTTTCATGCCAGTGTGGAAGGCGCGCAGCACGGCGCCAAGAGTTTAGCTGATTTTCTCGCCTGGGCCGGCAAGTCCGGCGCGGCGGGCGCCCAGCCTTCCAATTTCATGCTCAACAACAGCGACGGCTCCTTGAAATCCGCCACGGAAATCAAGGATACCTTCGCCAAAGCGGGCCTTAAGCTGGACGGCATTTCCGCCCATTGCCCCTTCTGGGTGCATACCACGGCGTGGACGGGCAGTCCTTCCGTCCGCCCCTTCATTCCGGCCGACGTGGCCAAGAAACCGGCCGCCGACATCGAGAAATGGGCCGAAGATTACATTCTGCGCCTGTTCGATCTGTGCGCCGAATTGAAGGTCAAGATCATCCCCATGTTCTGGGGCACGGCATTCGGCTGGGAATTGGCCAGCGGTTATCCTTGGGGCTTCTGGGCCGGCGGCGATTTCGACCTGCTCAAAGAAGGCCAGGAACGCTTCGTCAAGAAGACGGAAAAGATCCGCAAACGCGCCAATGAATTGGGCTTCTACCTCGCCCATGAAATTCATCCGGGCACCGGCGCCACCTGCGCGGACGACTTCAACATGCTCGTGAAGATTTGCGGCGGCGACAAGTGTTTGACGGTTAACGCCGATCCTTCGCATTGCTGGGAAGGCGAAGATTTCGAAACGCGCTTCCTCAAAGTGGCCGAACGCATCTACGCTTGCCACGTCAAGAACCACACCGTGCGCCCGACCTTCCCGCTGCGCGCGATGGAACCGGATTGGCAGAAACGCGCGATGCAGTTCTGTGACATCGCCAGCGGCGACCTGAACATGGTGCGCTACGCCGAATTGCTCATCCACACGGGCTATCCGAAGCGTTATTGCCAGATCATGGGCACCACGACCGCCCCGCTGATCGTCGAGGCCGAGAGCGCCTATCGCGATCTGGACGCCACGAGCGCCGGCGGCATCCAATACGTGCGCGACCAGCTGTGCTTCCCGGTCGCCACCGGCTCGTTCGAAGACGGCATGGGGGCCTAATCAGAATTCCCAATTTCACGGGGGCGCAGCGATCCTGCGCCCCTTTTGCTTTTTAGCGAGGGTGGTGGCTGGCGGCGAAAAAACATCCGGGCAGGGGAGGCAATAGCCTGAGTGCTCCTGGCTGCTTGCTTTGGAATTGTTAACGTGAGGGATTCTGAGGAACCCCAAACGCCGGGTGGGGGCACCCGGCCTACAGGGAGCGTCCGTTGATGTAGGCCGGGTGCCCTCACCCGGCGTCCCATCCATTTTCCTCGGGCTCACGAGTGCTGAATTATTGCTCGCGGAGCAAGGTTTCCAAGTACGGCAAATCGGCCGGGGACGTGGCCTTCGGGTTGGGCCAGCGGGTTTCGACCAATTGGACGGGCTGGCCGATGGCTTCGCACGCGGCGGTGTCGTCCGTGAATTGCAGGCCCTTGGCGCGCACGGTGCTCAAGGCTTGGCGGATGACCTCCAAGCGGAAGGCCTGTGGCGTCTGGACGGCCCACAGGCGCGAGCGGTCAATGGTGCGGGCGATCTGCGTGGCGCCGTCGGACTCCTTGATCGTATCGGTCACGCGCTGGGCGGCCACGGCGGCGCCCATTTTGCGGGCGGTTTCAATCGTGTCGCGAATCGTTTGGGGCGAAGTGCAGGGGCGCGCGCCGTCCTGGATGGCCACCAGTTGGCACCCGGCGGACACCGCGGAAAGGCCGTTCCACACGGAATCCTGGCGTTGCGCGCCGCCGGTGGCTAAGGCGAAAGGTTTGGTGGGCGGGTAAAGCCGGGCCAGTTCTTTGAAGGCTTCTTCCATGCCCGCGCGGATGACGAGGATGATTTCGCTGATCTCGGGGGCTTGGTCGAATCGGTGCCAAGTGTGGGCCACGAGGGGGCGGCCGGCGATTTCGAGAAAGAGTTTGTCCACGCCCGGCCCCATACGGGTGCCTTGGCCGGCGGCGACGATAATGGCTGAGGTCATAATAATTCCAAATCGCGATCTAATTGAGATTAATTTGAAGCGGCTGGGCGGCAATCGAGCACTTGCAGTTGCACGGTGCGGCGGCCGTTAAAGTCGTTGATGCGGGGCTGGCAGGCGAGGTCGAACCGGCCTGAGGGCAAGTCCGCGCTCGCGGGGTTCCACCACACGGCTTCGTGGGTGAACCGGCCGTCCGTGACCCAGAATTTCAAGTGCTGCTGCTCCTTGCCGATGCGCACGGGCGGGCGCGGGCATTGCAGGCGGGCGATGGCGACTTGCACGGGCGGGTTGCCCTGGCCCATGGGTTCGAGCAGGGTCAATTCTTGCAGGCGCTCGATGGTGATCTCGTCCAGGCGCGCCTCGGCGTCGAGGTCCAGGCGCGGTTGGAGTTGCTCGGGTTGCAGCAGGGAGCGCGCGAGCGAATTAAGCCGTTCGCGGAACGGGGGCAAGTTTTCGGGCTTGATGGTGAGCCCGGCCGCCAAGGCGTGGCCGCCGTGGCGCAGCAAAAGATCGGCGCATTGGCCCAGGGCGAACGCGAGGTCGAAACCATCGATGCTGCGGCCGGAGCCGCGCCAGGCGGGGCCGTCGCCGCCGACGATGATGGTGGGCCGGTGAAATTGGCGGGTGACGCGCGAGGCCACGATGCCCACCACGCCGACGTGCCACGGGCCGCGGCCTTCGACGATGACGAAGTCGCGAATGGGATCGAAACTGGCGCGCACGGCGCCGATGGCCTCGGTGGAGATGGCGCGTTCGATGGCTTGGCGCTCCTGGTTGCGGGCGTCGAGATCGCGGGCCAAGGCTTCGGCCTCGACGGCGGAATCGGCTTGCAGGAGGCGCAGGGAAACTTCGGCGTCTTCGAGGCGGCCGGCGGCGTTGAGGCGCGGGGCCAATTGATAGGCCACGCCGGAGGCGCCGAGGGGGCCGACGGATTGGGCCACGGCTTTCAAAGCCTGCAAACCAGGGCGCTGGGTGGCGTTCAGGCGGTCCATGCCGGCGGCCACCAAGATGCGGTTTTCGCCGCGCAGGGGCACGAGGTCGGCAATGGTGCCGAGGGCGACTAAATCGAGCAGGGGCCGGATATCGTACGCCTTCGCCGCCGCCAGGCCATTTTCGCGGCCGTGTTTCACCAAGGCGTGGGCCATCTTGAAGGCGAGTCCGGCGGAGCACAACCAGGCGTACGCGGGCGGTTCGGCGGCTTCGAGCGATAGTTCCGAGGTTTCCGGCAAGGCCAGGCGCGGGTTCACCAGGGCCACCGCCGAGGGGGCAGGGGAGGCGATCTGGTGATGATCAAGGACGATCGTTTCCACGCCGAGGGTTTTCAGCCAATCAATGGCTTCGACCGAGGTGGAGCCGCAATCCACCGCCAGCAAAAGCGATGAAGGATGTTTTTCGAGGCATTTTTCCACGCTGGCGCGGGTCAGGCCGTAGCCTTCCTCCAGGCGGTGCGGCAGGAAACATTGCGCTTGCCAGCCGAGGGCGCGCAGCACTTCCCAGAGCAAAGCCGTGGAAGTGACGCCGTCGACGTCGTAATCCCCGAAGATCACCAACTTCTCGCCTCGTTCGCGGGCTTGGAAGAGGCGTTCCACGGCGGCGCGCATGTTGGGGATGAGGAAGGGGTCTTCCAAATCATGGAGCCGGGGTTTGAGGAAATGGGCGGCGGCGGCGGGCTGGCCCAGGCCGCGATTGGCCAGGCAGCGGGCCAGCAAAGGCGAAATTCCCAGCTGCCGGGCGAGTTCCCCCAGCCGGTCGGGCTCCGTCTGCGTTATGTGCCAGCGATATTTCACCGTGCGAAAAAGGCCTGCAACCAGGCCTCATATTGCCCTGGGAAAAACCAAAAAGCCACTCCCCAGGCGGCAAAATAAGCGTTGGCCAGGGCGGCGCTCAAATAGCCGAACCAAACGATCCGCCCATCGCCTTGCAGCATGCAGGCGGCAAGAATCATAATCGCTTGGGCCGGAAGCAAGTTAGTGCCTGGAATGGGCAAAGGCAAGGCGAGCAAGAAAGCCAGCCAAGCGACCAGCGCGGCATTCATGCTACGCACCGCGCGCCAAGCCATCCAGCCGGAGCCGCGGGGCCGGATATGGCGTTCGAGCCAGCACAAGAGCCGCACGCCGCCTTTGGCCAGCCAAGGGGCGTTCATGGCGGGAAGTTTGCGCTCGCCGAGAAAGGCGGGCAATTGCGGGGGGTAATCCAGGGCGAGCCGCGCCGCCAGCAGGCAGATGATGGCCCCGAGCGGGGTGGAGGCCCCAAGCAGGGGAAGCGGGCCCACAAAAGGCAGGCACAAGACCATCATCATCAGGTATAATCCCCGGCCCTGGGTCTGGGTGATGACGTCGTTCAAGGAAAGCCGGGCGGATTCCGGCCGGGGCGCGAGGATTTCCGCCAGGCAAGTGGATAAGGGTTGGGCGGGTGGCCCGACCGGCTTGGTTTCGGAGCGGTTTCCTGGCTTAAGGTCTTTAGGTGCTATTGTCTCGAAGACCACAGTGGCCATGTTACGCTCCGTTTCCCGGAGGGGAACCGGCGTGCTTTTCGCGCCGGGCGGCGATGATGGATGCCAACATGGAGGCCGAGAGGATGAAGACAATGATCCCCAGGGACCAACCCACCGGCAGGTGTATCCAGCGCTCCGCCAACATTTTCAAGCCAATGTATACCAAGACGATAGAAAGCCCAATTTTGAGGTAGCGAAAGTATTCGATGGCGCCCGCGAGCACGAAGTAGAGCGAGCGCAAGCCCAGAATGGCGAACACATTGCTGGTGAACACGATAAACGGTTGCTGCGTCACGCCAAAAATCGCCGGAATGGAATCCAGGGCGAAGACTAAATCGGTAGTTTCGACCAAGGCCAGCACCGGGGCCAAGGGGGTCAATTTGGTGCCGCCCTGCTTGTAGGTGATGAATTTCTGGCCATCCAACTCGTTGGAAATGGGGAAGAAACGGCGCATCAGGCGGATGATGAAGCTTTGGTCGGGATGCACGCCCTCTTCCTTGGCCAAGGCCATTTTGAGGCCGCTGAAAACGAGGAACGCGCCAAAGAGGTAGAGCACCCAATGGGCTTTGGCGATCATGGCCGCTCCCGCGCCGATCATGGCGCCACGCATGATGAGCGCCCCCAAGATGCCCCAGAAGAGCACGCGATGCTGGTATTCCTGGGGAATCCGGAAATAGGAGAAAATCAGGGCGATAACAAAGACGTTATCCATGGATAACGTCAGCTCCAGCAAATAACCCGTGATGAATAGGACGGATTCCTCCCGGGTGCGCCACAAAGACAGGCTTAAGCCGAAAGCCATGGCGAGAGCGAACCAAAGGGTGGTCCACATCAAGGCTTCGCGGACTTTAACTACATGGGCGCTTTTATGGAAAACGCCTAGATCAAGCGCCAGCAGAATCAGCACTACAGCGACAAAACCACCGTAGTGCCAAAAGGTTATCTCGTATGGCACAGGCATGCGTGGGCTTAGCCCTGGACCACTTCCGGCACCACCACCGTGGTCTGTGCCGAACCGATCATAGGCCGCTCGCCCTTATGCCACCACAACACCAGCGCGCTGGCAATATAAATACTGGAGTAAGTGCCGGTGAGGATGCCCACCAGGAACGTGAACGCAAAGTCGTTGATCACGCCGCCACCGAAGATGTACAGCGAGAGGGTGGCCAGGAACACGGTGCCCGAGGTGATGATCGTGCGGCTCAGGGTTTGGTTCAAAGCCTTGTTCATGACTTCGGTGAAGGTGCCTTTGACGCCCAGTTTCAAATCCTCGCGAATACGGTCGAAGATCACGATGGTGTCGTTGATCGAGAACCCGATGATGGTCAGGATGGCCGCCACCATGGGGGCGCTGAATTCGCGGCCCGAGAGGCAGAACATGCCAATGGTCATCAAGATATCGTGAATGATGGCCAGCACCGCGCCGACCGCGAACGAAAACTCATAGCGCATCGCGACGTAGATCAGGATGCCGAACATCGCGAGCAACGCGGCGACGATTGCGGTGCGCTGGATTTCTTTGCCCACCGTGGCCCCGACTTTGTCGGCGCTCTTCAACTCGAACTTGGCGGCCGCAAAATCCTGGGCCAGCGCGGTTTTTACCTTGCTGCCGGTTTCGAAAGGAATCACCAAACGCAAACTCTCTTTGCCGGTGGACAAGTCGCGTTGGTATTGAATGCCGGTGTCTTTGAGGCCCGCTTTTTCCAGGGAGCCGCGGATTTGGTCCACCGCCACTTTCTCGGTGAAGCTGAAGGTGAGGGTCTCACCACCCTTGAATTCCACACCCAAGGCATCGGCACCCCGGTAGAGGCCGTAGCCGCAGCCGATGACGATGATCGTCCAAGAAATGGCGAAAGCCGGTTTGGCAAACGCCATAAAGTTGATTTTGTTGCCTTTGACGATGTGCAACATGGTGAGTTTGGTGAGGAGGTTCTTCTCCAAGATCCAATCGAAGATTAACCGAGTGAAAATCAGCGCCGTGAACATGCTGACGGAAACACCGATCGTCAGGGTCACACCGAAGCCTTTGACCGGGCCGGTGCCCATGTAGATCAAAATGACCGAGGAGATCAAGGTGGTTAAGTTGGAGTCGAAAATCGTCCCGAATGCCTTGTCGTAACCCGCTGTCACCGCGCCCCGGAGGGATTTGCCCGCGGCCAATTCTTCGCGAATACGCTCGTAGATGAGCACGTTGGCGTCGACCGCCATGCCGATGGTCAGCACGATACCCGCGATGCCGGGGATGGTGAGCGTCGTGCCGACGGAGCACATGACGCCGATCAGGATAACGATATTGAGCACCATGGCCACGTTGGCCACCACGCCCGCCGACAAGTAGTAAAACAACATGAACACCGCCACCGCGACGGTGCCGATGATCGAGGCGATGATGCCGCTGCGAATCGAGTCTTTGCCCAAGGACGGGTCAACCCGGCGTTCTTCGCTGATCGTCAGCTTGGCTTCCAGCGGGTTTTGCAGGACGTTGGCCAGTTCGAGGGCTTCCCGGATATCAAAGCTGCCGCTGATGGAGCCGCTGTCGCGGATCACCCCCAAGATGCGCGGGGCGGAATAGAGCACGCCGTCCAACACAATGCCCAAGCGGTGGTACTTGTTGCCTTGGGGTTGGTATTCCGAGGTGATTTGCTCAAAAAGCTGCCCCCCTTGGTCATTGAACGTGAAATGGATTTCCGGATCACCCGAGACCGGGTGGCGTTGCACGGTGGCGTATTTGATGTATTTGCCGGTCAAGCCGCGTTCGGGGCGTTTCTTGACGAGCACCGGCGCGCGGGGCGCTTCGCCTTTCTTGGTCTTTTCCCGCATCAGTTCATAGCCCGGCGCCGGGATGCCTTGGGATACCAAGGCGTCGCTCTCCGGATGCACCATGCGGAATTCGAGCACCGCGGCTTTTTGGATTTGCTGGCGGGCGCTTTCATTCTCGGCTTCGGACAAGCCAGGCATGGCGACCAAAATGCGGTTGTCGCCCTGGGGCTGGATGATCGGTTCGGCGACGCCCAAGCGGTCCACGCGTTTGCGCAAGACTTCGACCGCCTGGCCGAGCACGCGCTCGCGCTCGTCGGTTTGCTCGAAGCGGTTCGTGTCCATCGAGAGGAGGAACGAGGTGCCGCCGCGCAGGTCCAAGCCCAGCTTGATTTTGCCGGAGGACTCTTTTTGGAGGATGTTCAGGATGGCCCGGGTCGGGCTGTCCTCGCCGGCGATGGCGTTGGTGAAGCTCGGGAAATACTTGGTGATGTCGTTGGTGCTGATGGCTTCGAGCAGGTTGCCGAACGCGCGTTCGGGGCGGGCCTTCTGGAAGTCGATCGCGCGCTTCAGGATCTCCGTGAGGTTCGTATCCGTATTGGTGGCGCGGTCGCGGAAGTGCGCCACCAAATCCTGATCGTTCGGCGGGTAAAGTTCGTTAATCGCCCAAGCGGTGATAAAAATCACCAGCATCCATTTCCAAAAATTATTCCGTTTCATGTCAAACCACTGTCTTTACCACGTTTTAGGATTTGCTCGCCGGGCCGTTGGCGCGATCCGTGATATCGGTCACCGCCGTCTTGAGCACTTCAAACTTGGCATCCTCCGAACGAATGCACACGGTCCTGTCTTTCACACTCACCACCACACCCACGATGCCCCCGCCAGCCACCACCTTGTCCCCGGGTTTCAGGGATTTGATCATGGTTTCCAGCTCTTTGGCCTTCTTCTGCTGCGGGCGGATCAAAATCAAATAAAAGATGACGATCACCAGCATCATGGGCAGCAAGGTGAGCAAAGCGGGCGGGTTTCCTTGTTGTCCCTGGCCGGCCGGTGGTGCCATTGCAAGCACGATCTCCAATAACTGAGAATTCATATTGGCTAAATTCTTAAAGCGGTGACTCTAGGGAGCCCAGTGGCATTTTGACAAGCGAAACCTGCAAAGATTCGACCTTTTTCCCGGGAAATTCGCCGGGCCTCAAGGAAATAGCCCGGGCAAATAGGTGGTTAGCGGGGGGAAATAAGTGATAAATAGAACTCCAATCAGCAGCACTACTAACATCGGCAGCACCGCGCGCGTGACCTCCAGCATCGGTTTGTTGAACCGGTACGAGGAGAGCAGGAGGTTCAACCCCACCGGCGGCGCCAGGAAGCCCAATTCCATGTTCGCCAAAAAGATGATGCCCAAATGCACCGGGTCCATCCCAAACGCCACGCCGAGCGGCACTAGCAACGGCACCACCACCACAATGGCGGCGTAAATCTCCACCAACCCGCCCACGAACAGCAGCACAATGTTCAGGCCCAGCAAAAACAGCCACTTGGAACGCATGGACGTGGTGGCCCATTCCACCAGCTTATCCGGGATCTGCGCGTCCACCAAATAATGGGTGAACCCCAGCGCCACGCCCAGAATGAGCAGCACGCCGCCCACGAGCAAGCCGCATTGGGTGATGACGCGCGGCAAATCGCGCAGGGGATGCAAATCGCGATGGATCACGGTGGCAACTAGTAACGAATACGTGGCCGTGACGGCCGCCGCTTCCACCGTCGTCGGCACGCTGGCCAGCGCCACCAGCGCCACCACCGGGATCATCATTTCCCACTTGGCCAGCCAAAAGGCGCGTCCCGCCTCAGCGAAACTGAATTTGGGCTGTTCGGCGGTGATTTTTGGCCCCTGCCGGATGCCCCACCACGCGGTGATAATCACCAGCAGGATGCCCGGCCCAATGCCGCCGAGAAACATTTGTTTGATGGTGACCGGCGAATTGGCGCTGTGATTGGCCACGATGGCGTACAAAATCAGCGGCAAACACGGCGGGAAAAGCATCCCCAGCGAACCTGCGCCGGTTAATAAACCCAGCGCCGAACGCTCGGAGTATTTGGCTGCCATGAGCACCGGCATGAGCACCCCGCCCAAAGCTAGAATGGTTACTCCCGAGGCCCCGGTGAACGTGGTGAAAAACGCGCAAACCAAGGCCGTAACAATCGCCGGGCCGCCCCGGATATGGCCCACCATGGCTTGAAATACACGTACCAGGCGCTGCGACGCGCCGCCTTCCGCCAAAAAATACCCCGCCAGGGTGAAGATCGGGATGCTGGGCAGCAAGTCGTTCGTAGTCAGGCTGTAATGCTTGAGCGGAACCGATTGCACCGGCATGTCATGCCCCCAAAACAAGATCACCGCCGCCCCGCCTAAAGCCGTGAAAATCGGCGCTCCCAATAAAGTCGCGATGACCAGCAGAACCAAGGCGGGGGTCATGACGCGTTCCGGGGGCAGGGGAGCCCAGAAGCCTAACGCACTAATGCCAACCGCCAAAGCCAGCACCCCCAAGCGCGCGGGCCAGGTGGCGCCACCGCGCCAAATCAACCGTAGCGCGATGATTGCAAACCCCACCGGCAAAAAGAGTTGGATCACCCAAACAGGGATTCCGTAAACCAGCACTTTACCCAATGGCCGCATGGCCATGACGTAGGTGTAACTGGACGCGGTTAAGAATACGGCGATGGCGGCGGCGAACCCGCTGCTGAAGATTTGGGCGGCGCGCTTGGCCCAGCCTTTCAATAGGGTCTGCGCGGGGGATAGGGCCAGCAGTTTGCCTTCGCGGGCGGCAATGGCGCCCCCGAGCATGCCGACAATCAGGGTCAAGTGCTGGACGATGGCGCTCGAGCCGGAGACGCCCCGGTTAAAGAGCTTGCGCGAAATGATTTCCACCACCGGCAACAGCATCATGGCCGCCAGGGCCAGCACGATCAGGCTGTTCTCGGCCTGGCAGGCGTTTCGCAGCCAGCGCGGGCGTTTGGGGTCCGAGGGGTTGAAATCCAGCTCGCTGGGGATCTCAGCGCTCATTGCGCCTGCTCTCCCGCCTTGGCGCGGAATTCTTTCAACAGTTTCTGCGCCTCATCAAACATTTCCGCCGGCACAATCTTGCCCCGGATGCGATCTTCGACCGTTTTGACCACGGCGCGCCACTCGCCATCTACTTCCGGCGTAACCTTTTGCACCACCAAGCCGCGCTTTACCATGGCTTCCACGGAGGACACCGCTTCGGCGCGGGCGTTGGCTTTGACTTCTTTGCCGGTTTCGGTGGCGATGGCTAAAAGTTTCTCCTGCAATTCTTTAGGAATCTTTTCCCAGGTCTTTTGGCGCACCACCGCCGCGCCCACCAACGGGGCCCAGTTCAATTCGAGCATGTGCTTGGTTTGCTGCTGCAATTGGCCCGCCACCGCAAAGAAAGGCGGCATGGCCACGGCGTTGATGGTGTCGGACATCAAACCTTGGGCGATGCTAGTGGCTTCCATGGCAACGGGTTGGAACCCGCTGGCCTTCCACAAGTCAAACTGCTCGATGTTGCTGCCCCAGGAAAAAAGCTTCAATTTGCGCAAGTCGTCGGGGTGGGTGATCGGCGTCTTGGTGAAGAAGCGGACCCAGCCGGAATCGCTCCAGAACAGCACGAGGTACCCCTTGGCCAGCATGCGTTTTTCGAGCTGAGGCCGCAGGTTGTTGCCGACGTAGTCGACTTCGTCCAAGCTGCGGAAAGCCATGGGCATGTTCTGCAGGGCGTTAACGTCGGGCTCGATATCCGCCAACCCCATGGCGGTGAGCAACCCGGCGTCCAGATTGCCGGTCTGCATCAGGCCGACCATATCGGCCTCGCCCCCTTGGGA
>MTLE01007539.1_pt1 | contig 11476 bp, 9 predicted proteins | sample 1982461 | NCBI WGS metagenome assembly MTLE01 (sample SAMN05712605, study PRJNA340218) | biofilm metagenome | isolation source: sample SPL anode biofilm adapted to -200 mV | place: USA | collected 2012-02-03
CAGCGCGCCGTCCCTACCTGCCCTTCTGCGCCTCCTTCCACCGGGCGCCAAATTGCGGCGAGGCGGCGGGGCCAGGCGGGGTCGGACCAGGTGTGTTCGCACACGCCCAGGCCGGTGAGGGCGTGGATGAACCGGCGTTCGTCCAGGGCGATGGCGGCGTGGTGGATGACGCGGCCCAATTGGAACCCGAGCAGGTCGCCGCACTGGATTTGCGCGAGCAAACGGTTTGGGCTGGGATTAACAAAACGATTCTCCCCGCGCGGCGATCCGGCATCGCCCACATCTCCCGCTAACTCCACTTGCACAAACCGCCCCGTCGCGGCGACGGTTTCCGCCAGGGTGGAGACGCGCAGGTGGTTGCCGCCGCCCAGGGCGTAGGGCGGGAGGGTAAACTCGGGCAAGACGTCGAGTTCGCGGTAAATTTCGACGACCAGGCCCACGCAATCGACGCCCACGCCGCGGTGGCGCCCGTGCGCGTGGAACGGCGTGCCCAACCAGGCGTGCGCGGTTTCCCGCAATTGGCGCGCGCGCGCCGCGTCTTTGAAATACGGCGTCATTTTTTGTTCGCGGTGGCGCTGGGGGCTTCGACCGCGGCCAGGCTCAGGTTCGAGAGCGCCAGGTTGTGGCCGCCCCAGCGGGTGAAATTGTAAAACTTCGTCGCGCAGGTCTCGCGCGTGCCGTCGCAGCCGGGATAGAGATAAACGGTGTCGCCCGCCTGAAATCGCGCGGCCTCGACAGGCGCGGTAAGCGTCAAATAAATGGTGCCGTCTTCCAACTCGGGCAAATTGCTTTCGATCGTGCGAATAGCATCGAGCTGCGTGCCCGTGGCGTCGCCGTGGGCCACGTGCTCGAGATAGCCGAACGTGAAATAATCGCGCGGATAACGGCCCGTGCCGCCGAAGGGCGCGCTGGGGGTGAGGCCGGTGAGCGTGACGTTGCGCGCCCCGGCGGCGGCCACGGTGGCGGTGACTTTGTAATCCGCCTTTTGCGGGCCATCGGCGCCGGAGCACGGCGTCGAGAATAGGCAATAATTACAACGGTTTTGGATGAAAAAGCGCGGGAAAGTCGCGCCGAGCGTGGCGATCACCGTGGCGCAATGCAACGTGGCCTGCGCGCCGTTCCATTCCGCGCGCTGGGCGAATCCGGTGAAGCGCAGCGTGCGCGAGTCCGGCGCGCTATAAGTCGTCTCCCACACTTTCACACTCAACGGCGCGGGCGTGGGGTAGGGGAAGAAACGCGCGACGGGGCTGGCGGCGTCGAACACCGTCTGGAGCCGCAACGTGTGTTCGCCGCCGTCGAGGCTCTGTTCGTGGCCTTCATGCGCGATGGGCCAGCTCGCGAATTCCTCGCTGGCGCTGGTGATGTTCTCGTTCAAATTCGTGTAACGCCACGTGCCCAGGCCGGTGACGCTGAGTTCGTACAGGAACACGGGGCGCTGGCCGGTCTCGATGGCGGCGTATTCCTCGGGCAACTCGATCACGCTGAGTTGCGCCGTCGCCACGCCTTCGCTGGCGTAATCGAGCGTGACGTCGTCCGCCGCGAACCGCGCGTACAGCAGGCGCGCGGCTTCCCACGCGGGCGTGAGCGGGGCCGCCAGCGCGGTGGCCAGCACCACGTGCTCGCGCCCGGCGTCGCGCGTGATCGATTCGATGGGCGCGTATTGGGCCAATTCGCCGGGGCACGTGAACGCGAGATAAGTGCCGGCGGGCGAGGTTTCGCGCCACTGGGCGTCGGCGATCCAGAATTCTTTCGTGCCGCCGGTGGCCTCGGGTTTGACCTCCAGAATCTGGCCGGCGGCGGGCGGCGCGGCGAGCCAGAAGCCGTTGAGACGGCCTTGCGCGGCGTCGACGAACGCTTCGAACTGCGCGATCGCCGTCGCGTCTTCGAGGAGGATTTTGAGCCGGTGGCCGGTGACCGTTTGGCGCGCGGTGGGCGCGTAATGCGGCGCGGCCTGGCCCAGTTGCAGGGCGTTCAGCTCGTATTGGAACTGGCCCTCGGGGGTGCGATCCCACTGCGTGGGGAAATCGAACACGGGGCGGCTGAGATAGGTTTCGCTCATGGTAAAATCTCGCATTCCAGGCACCAGTAGCCTTCGACGTTGGAGGTCATGCGCGGACAGATTTCGCCCGCTGGAATATCATCGGTATCGGTGTACCAGGGGCGGGTGGGCACGCCGTCGAAATCCATGAATGCTCCGGCCATGACCCCGTAGTGGCCGCCCTGGCGGCACCAGAACGCCGGGCCGAACGTGGCGGGGCCGTACGCGGCGACATAATCCGCCTGGCACTTCGCGAGCACGGCGCGGAAGAGTTCGAGAAACACCGATTTGTCGCACACGGCGTCGCCCCACACCATGATGAACGTGGTGTTAATATTCAAAAAGTCCGAGCCGCAGACGTTCGTGAAGAGGTAACTCTTGCCGGCTTCCTCGGCGCCTTCGGCGGGGGGCGGTTCCTCCTCGGGAATCTCCGGAGGCGTGAGGCCGCAGAGTTCGGTGGCGCATCCGCCTGCGCGGCCCACCACGGCGCGGCCGGGCGGTTCGGTGAGTTGGAGCGGGAAGTTCGCGTGCCAATTGGTGAGCAGCGAATGAACGCCCGCGTCCAGCCGGCCAAAGAGCACCGGGCGGATTTCCTCCAGCGTGTCAAAGCCGGGCAAGGTGATTTGGCGGGCGTCAAAGCTCAGGCGCGTCAGCACGTGCTGCCCCAGCAAATCTTCATACTCCACGCCGGTGAGGGGGAGCATTTGCCAGCAGGTCGAATAAATCGTGATCGCGTTCACTTGCACCCACGCGGCGGTGCGGGCGTAGAGCGTGATTTGCAGCATGCCCTTGGCGTCGGGCGCGCCCTCGGCGTCGAGAAAACCGAGTTGATCGTAGGCCGCGCCGCACGCGGTCCAAGGATTGCCCTCGGCCGCGAACTGATTATTTAAGTACACGCCGATGGTGCCATCGGGCGTGGCGGCGGCCTCGGTGAAGGCGAACCACAGGCGCACGCGGCAAGGCTTGGCGGGCAGGCGCGTGGCGGTGAAGGTGATTCCTTCGGCTGGGCCGCTGGCGGCATCCACGTAACGCGCGGTGCGCAGGACGCTGGACGGCGGGCCATCCAAGCCGGTGATCGGCGTGATTTCTTGGGTGGTGCTGAGCGTGGCGCCACCAGTGGGGCTGAAGCCGATTTCATCCTCCCACGCGCCCCAGCCGCTGCCGCCCGCGTCGATCTGGCGGCGCGAATTCAGGCCGTCATGGCTGGGCGTGGAAAAGTAGGCGTAATCGCCCAACGCCCAATCCCAGCGCGGGTAAACGCACACCAGCTGGCCGGGTGTTGCGGTATGCGCGCAAGCGACGGCGCGGCCAAAGAGCGGCGCCACGGCGCGTCCGGATTTCAAGGCCGCGCGCACGCGGGCGCTGAGCACCGCGTTTTCCTCGGGGCCATGGGCCTGCACGGTGTACGCGAGCGCACGCACGGGAGCGGTACGCCCCGCCGCGCGATCTTCGCCCCCATCGAGGCCGGTGGCAATGCTCGTGGCCCAGGCGCGGCGCAACGTGAGGGGCGCGGACCAATCGGGCAGATGCGGCAGGACTACGCAATCGTCGATCGTTTCCAACGTCTCCGCCGTGGCCGAAAAATCCACGCTGCCGATGCGGGCCCACATGCCGACGCCCGCCGGGTACGCGGCCACGTTGCTCGTGGTGCTGACCGAAACTTCGCCCAGCGCCGAAACGATCGTTACGCCGGTGGGCATAGTGTTGGCGTAACCAGCGGCCAGCGTTGTACCCCGGTCGCTAGTGGCATTGACCCCGCCGGGCGTGGTGGAGGCGTTTCCAGAAGCGGTGGCTGTGCCAATGACCGCACTGCCCGCGATGCCCGTGGGAGTTGCCGTTCCATCGGTGCCGCCGCTGGTGCCATTGGCGGTAACAGTTCCCAACGCGGTGGCCGCCGCGACGCCGGTGGGACTCGCCGAAGCGTTCGCGGTTAACGCCGCCGCGCCCAGTGCCGCCGCCAGGGCCAGGCCCGCGAGGGCGGTGATGGCATTGCCGGTGGCGGCCGTTGCCCCCACGCTACTGGTGGCGCTGAGGCCCGCGGGCGCGGCGTTTGCGTTGAGCGTGCCGGTGGCCAGCACGGGACCGAGGCGGCCGCTTTGCCAGTGGTCGAAAGTGAGGGTGCTCACCTTGCCCGGGAAATCTCCCAGCCGGCCACTGAGCCAATGTTCGAATGAATTGGGGGTTGGCATTTAGGTTACGCTCAAAGTGTCAAAGTACGCGTTGCCATTGCCCGCGGCGGCGCGGGAGACGAACCGGAGGCGCAGCCAGCCCGCCCGCGTGGGCGTGAAGGCGCTGAACGTGAGCGTTTCCCAGGTGGCGGCGGCGGCCGACATCGTGAGCGTTTCACCCGTGGCATAACCGATCTCCGGGCACGGCAAGAGCTGCACCTGCGGCTTGTTCGTGGCGCCGTGATTGGCGTCGTAGTACGCCTTGAGCGAGATCGTCGTGCTGGCGGCGTTGACGGCCACCAGGCGCACCAGATCGCCCGGGCCGGTGAGGCGCAGGCTCGCGCCGCTGCCACCGTCGACGATGCTCGTTTCCGGCGCGCCGAAGTCGTGGTGTTCGTAACAGCCGAGGGCGCCGACGGTGTTGGCCCAGGTGACGCCCGGGCCGCTGGGCCGCGCCAGGCCGAGGTAATCCTCCGTGGGCGCGCCGGTGGCGTTGCCGAAGCCCAGCAACGGGCTATCCAGCGTAGGGGTGAAACGCGGCATCACGCGCCCCAGCCACTGGTGTTCGTGGCCGTGGAACATGAGCGGGCAATAACTCTTATCCGTCACGCTGTTGGTGATGTTGGTCACATTCGTCGTGGCCGTGTTAGCGTAAACGGCGCAGTAACTGGCGGTGATCTGGCCGTCCGTCGTGGCGCGCAGGCCGTACCAGCCGTTGATGAAGCAGTTGGCCACCGTGATGGGATAGGTGGAAGAGCAGTACGCGTTGAAGGCGTAAATGGGATAATACGCGTAGATCGTGCAATTGCTCACCGTGATGCCACCGGGCAGCCCGGCCAGCGTGCCGCTGGGCGTGAGAATGATGCCCGCGCCTGGCAAGGCCATGATGAAACAATTGGCGATGGTGATCGCCAGATTGTAGTCCGAGCCCGACTGCGTGGGCGGCGTGATGTTGATGGCGTTGCTGAGGCCGGAGATGATTTGGCAACGCTGAATGTCGATGGTGGCCGTGCCCGCCGGCAAGCTGAGCGAGAGCGCGGCGACGGAGAGCGAGGAGATCACGCAATCTTGCAGCGTGAAGTGGCTGCCGCTGATGCTCACGCTTACGCCGCTGCCCGCCAGCACTTCCAGATTTTTCAGCGTGTAATAATTGCGCCCGTAGAAAAGCAGCGTGGTGTTGCTGGAGGGCGCGGTCTTGTCGTTCGTGGTCCAGGCGCTCACCCGGCACGGGCCGGGGGTGACGGCCACGCCCGCCGCGCTCTTAAACCCTTGCGCGTTGAGCACGTCGCCGATGATTTGCGTCTCCGCCGTGGGCGCGAGCGAGACGGTGATGGTTTCGCGCTGCGTGCCGGGGCAAATGTAGATCGTGTCCCCGCTGGCCGCGGCGCCGCCCGAGGCGAGGCACTTGGCCAGCGTTTTGAACGGCTTGTTCGTGGCGTGGCTGGCGTCCGGCCCGAGGCCGTTGTTCGTATCGCTGCCTTGATCGTAGCTGACGTACCAAGTGCTCATGAGGAGGCGGGGTTAAACGGAATTGCGCGGAGTTAGGCGATCCGGATCAAGCCGGTGGAGGCGCCCGGAACGGGCAGGGTGACGGTGAAGGTGCCGTTGGTGCTGGTGATGGTGCCGCCGAAATCCAGCACGGCGACGGCCTTGTTGCCCTGGCTGGAATTGTAGATGAGCGCGCCGGCGGCGCTAATGGTGGCGCTGGCCCAGCTGGGGTCGGTGGTGAAGTCCAGCACCGCCGTGCCCGAGTACAGGGCGGCGGTGAAGCCCGCGAGCGTGGCGCCCCCGGCGGTGTAACCCGTGCCGGAGACTTCGTTGGTGGCGGCGTACGCGGTGGTCGTGGCGTCCAGCGTGGCGCTGGAAGTGTAGAGCGCGATTTTGTAAGTATTCGCGCTGGTGTGGGTGCCTTGGAGGATTTCCGATTTGTACGAATTGCAGACTGCGGCGGTGATTGCCATAGGATTTGGAGGTGGTTAGCGGTTGGGGTTGAGGGGGAGTGCGAGCGGCGGGGGATTATTCGGCGGCGAAATCGGTCCCGTTGAAATACAGTTTGCCAACGGCGCCCGCGGCCACGGTAGCGCCCGTGCTGGCGCTGGTTTTCACGGTGACGGCTTGGCCGCAATGGTTCAGGAACAGGAACCGCCGGTATTGGAGTGGCGGGTTGAAGGTGAGCGTGCGCGCGGCGGACGGCGTGCCCGTGGCCACCAGCACGCTGGCGTTGTAATCGCCCTCGTAGGCCTGGACGTTGCCCGCCGTGAAATCGATGAGCGACTCCTGGTTGCCGAGCGGCACGTGCGGCGCGAGCGAATCCGCCGCCAGCGGGTGCGAGGGCACGCGGCCCAGGTAATTGCCCGGCACCAGCGCGAGGTCGGAAAGGTACAATGGGCTGGTGGCGCTCGCGTTGCCTGCCGTGATGGTGAGCGTCAAGTATTGCGCGTAACTGGGCACGAAGCACGCCAGCTCCATCGTCAGCCAGTTGGGGGAGGATTCATAAAAACCCAAGCCTTCCTGGGCGAAAACGGTGGCGTTGCTGTGCGCGTTGAAAGTGAGCGAGCCGTCTTGATACACCGGGTTCAAGTAACGCAGGCGCACGGTGGCCCAGCGGCCGGCCAGGGCGGTGGCAATGCGCGTGGGCAGGCGCAGGGTGATGCTCGGCACGCCGCCGCCCGCCGGAGTGAGCTTGAGCGAGGCGCGCTTGTTGAAGTTGGAATCGTACACGGCGGTGTCGCGCGTGAGCGTCACGAAGTTCGTGGCGAAGAGCAGGGGATACTTGTTCGTGTCGTCCAGGCAGCTGTCGGACAGCAGGTTGATGGGCGCGGGCGGCGCGGGGCGCGCGTTGAGGGAGAGCATTTCCTGCGCGTTGCTGGCGACGCGCTTGAACACCAGCGTGCCGCCTTCCACCACGGCGTTTTGCCGGCAGGAGGAAATCACCAGGCGGGGCGTGCTGTTGGGCGGCGTCCACTCGAAGAGCGCGTTGAAATACGCCAGGCTGGCGTGGTCGTTGTAACGCTTGGCGCGGAAGATTTCCACGGGCGTGAGGCCGTGAAGCGCGTAGAGATGCGCCCAGGCGTCGCCGTTCCACCAATCGTCATCCGTGTGCCACTCGGACATCGTGCTGAAGAGGATCGTGCCGTCGCCCAGCCGCGCGCCGAACGCGCCCGGGCCCAGCACCGTGGCGGCGCCGAAGGTGACCTCGCGCGTCGCCAGATCGAGGCGGTTGACGGTGTTGGCCACGTCCTGGCGGTCGCTGATGAAGTAGGCGTAGCGATTCGCGCTGTCGGGGATGAGATCGAGGATGCGGTATTTCTGGCCGGTGCCGACGGCCCAATTCGTGCCCGCGCCGTAGTTCATGTAATTGCTGCGCGTTTCGCCGCCGAGGTCCAAGCCCCAATTCGCGCGCCAGGTGAGCGGGTTGTTGAGCAGATCGTGAATGTTGGTGCAATACAGCAGGCCCGCGGCGCTGTTGGATTCGGTGTCGCCGGTGAACAAATACAGCGTGTTCGTGAGATAGGCGCCGCCGTGAAAGTGCGTGATGGCGTTCGTGTCGACGTCGAACAATTTGGCCCACGTATTGCCGTCCTCGGCGAACGTGTACCACAACGCGGCGTCGCCGCCCGCCTGGCGCGATTCGGGCCACAGGAGCAAATGCTTGTTGCTGACCACGCCGCAATCGATGAGCTGGCATTTGAAATTCTGGCCCCGGAAATTCATCACGGGAAACCAATTGGTGGCGGGGTTGGAAGGGTCCACGGAGCGATTCAAGATCAACTGCAAGCCGCCGCTGGTGTGCGCCGCCGTGCGGGCCGTGGCGCCGCTGGCCGCGCCGGAGAGGTTGGAATCGCCCGCCACGCTCTCCGCGCGAAACGTGCCGGTGCGCACGGCGAGGATGAGGTTCGTGCCCGAGGCGTCCGTGTACAAATAATACCCGAACGCCCCGCTGCCGTCCTGGTTGACGCGTTCGCCTTGCGCAAACGTGCCGGTGACGTTATAGACGCCGCAGGTGGCCACCGTGGTGGCGGCGGCGGTGTGCCAGAAATTCGTGCCCGCGTGCCACATCCAATCCGCGTAACCCACCAGGCCCGTGGAACCCAGGGACCACTTCGCGCCGTCATAAACGAGCGTGCCGTAACCCGCGTCGCGCACGTTGTAGGGCACGGCGTAAAGCTTGTTGCCCACGGCCACGCGCCCCTGGCCCACGAGCGGCGTGTAAAATTCGTCCAACTCGATCCGCCCGGGCGGCTGCAAATCCAGCGGGTACAAGCGGCGCGTCCCCAGATCGTATTGGGCGCCCGCCAGGCTGGTCTGGCCTTGCGCGGTGAACGCCAGCCAAAGCGCTGTGTTTAAAATAAGGAAAAGTGTTTTCATTGATAAGTGATCCAAGTGGTGAATTCGCCGTCCGTTTGCAGGCCGATTTGCGGAGCGCTGTCCGCCGTCAGTGAGAGCGCCGCGTAGACCGGCAGCGCTCCGCTGTAAGGCGTGGTTTGCAGGGTGATTTGGCCGGCGTCGTTCACCAGGCCGATTTGCCAGGCGCTTGCGCCCGCCGCCACGACCACGTAATCCGCGCCGTTCACGGGCGGCGTGGAAGGCGTTTGCGCCACGCTCACCGTGTTGAAACCCGCGTCGTTGATCGTGGTGAGTGCGTAGAACTGCCCGTCCGACGCGCGCAGCCACAATTGCCCGCCCGCGATGCGCGCCAGCAAATCCCGCCAATCGATGGCCGGAATTGCGGCGTGGCCAAGCATGTGCCGTTGCTGCCGCTGCCGCCAGGACCACAGTTTGTTCGCGGCTTGCGCTGGGAGCACAAGGCCCAAGGCCAGCGCTGCGGCCAATAAAATCGCGCGTTTCATTGCAGGAAGCCGAATTTGACGGCGAGGTTCGTGGCTTGCGTGTAGGTGGGCGTGGAACGGGTCACCACCACCGCCCACAAGTTCGTGGAAGCGCCCACGGTCAGGCGGTCGAGGCACACGAGGTTGAGGATCGCGTTCGTGCCGAGCGTGCGCCAGGAGGCGTCGTCCGTGTCAACCTGCGCGATCAGGTTCGTGTGGTCCGTGGCTAGCGCGAGGACCGCGTTATCCGTGTACGTGCCCGTGGCCGGCTGCGTGTTGAACAGCAGGATGGAGAGGTTCGGCTTCTGGTTGTCGCGGTCGATGATGAGCAGGTTTTCCAGAAACCCCACCTTGTTGGGGATGGCGTTGGTCAAGGTGAGCACCGTGCCCACGACGTCGTTGGCCGAGTACGCGGTGGCGCTCAGCTCGGGGAACGTGGTGAGCCAGGCTTCCTTCGTGGCCGCGCCGAATTGCCCGGCGGCGAATCCGTAGAGCAATTTGCGCGCGTAAATTTCCGGCGTGTCGCTGACCTCCGGGTAGAGGGTGTCGACGTGATTCGTCTCCGGCGCGGCGTAGGCGGCCAGCGGCAGGAGCAGGAGGAGGAGTTTGGGCCAAAAGCGTTTCATGACGGGATGCCGAGTTTGTGTTTGTTTTTCTGCGCGTAAGCGAAGGCCAGCGCGTTGCCGTGGCGCTCCATGAAGGCCTTCAATTCTTCGCGGTTGTTCACCACCGCGATGTTCACGGGCGCGGGCAGCACGCTCACCGCGCCGCCGGCCCCGCCGCCCACCGGGCCGCCATTGGCGAACGCCCCGGCGGGGCGCGCGACGCCTTGGGGAATCGCCCCCGCGAGGTCGCGCAAGTTCAAGAGCCGCTGATTGAGCGCGGCCAGGAAATGCTCGCCATAGTAATTCACCGCCGCCGCGTTGAGCACGTATTCGCCCCGGCTGGCGCGGATGAGCACGTCGTCCGCGCGCGGCCCCGTGCCCGCGCGAATCAAGCCGCCGGTGGCAAAACCATCCACACGGCCGCCATTGGCGAATCCCAGCGCGCCGCCCAACGCGCCGCCGAAGGGCAGCAGCGCCAGCCGGAACAGCAACGCTTGGGCGGTCATCTCCACTAATCGGCTGACCACGGAGGTGGCCATCGAGGAGAAGGCGGCGGACACGGATTTTGTGCCGACGGCGGCGCTGGCGAGGGCGCCGGAAAAATCCTTCACCGCGCCCGTGAGCGTGCCGGACATCGTCTTGGCGGTCTGGTTCGATTGCTCGTTGGCCCAGCGGAAAAACTGGCTCAGGTCGCGCGTGGCGGCCGTGGTATCCGCGCGCACGGTGAAACGCGGTTCGCGGTTGGCGGGATTCGGTGCGGGCATATTATTTCAAGTTGAGGGCTTCGAGCCGGCGGTTGCAGGTGGCGATGAACAAGTGGAGCTGGCGCAAGGTGCATTGGAACACCCAGCCGGCGTCGTAACCATTTTGGATCAGGAAATCGCAGCGTTCGGCGAACAATTCGTCGAGGGAACGCCGGGCAGGCCGGGGCCGAACACCGTCTGCAGCCGCCCGGCCAGGGTTTTTCCCCGCGCGAAAAGCTCGGGGCTGGCGTTAAGCTCGATCGCCGCGTCCAGCAGCGCGAGCACGTCCGTGGGCGCGAGGCCCTGAAGCCACGCGGCGTCGCGGCCAGTGGCTTGCGTGAGCAAACATTCGATGAGCGCGCCGGATTCGTGGATCGCCCGGGGCAAGGTTTCCGGCGTGAGTTCAAGCCGGCCGTCCGGCGCGAGGAATTGCCCGGCCTGCGTGGCCAGCGCGCGCAAAAACGCGAGCGCCTCCGGCCAGCGCAATTCGCGCACCACGACCGCCCCGCCGCGCGTCGCCACCGTTTTCACCGGGTGCAACACGGCCAGGGTGTCGGCAATAGAATTGTCAGGAGTGGTCATAAAAAAAGGGAAAAAGAATTAATGGCACAAGGTGATGATTTGCGCGGAATTGCGGCCGCCCGATGGAACCGTTGCCGGACGGGCCGTTTCGCGCGCGCCGGAGGTGCGCGGATAATTTAGCCCAGGGTTGCGCGCAATGGGGATGCGCGATGTTTTCCGCCTGGGCCATTTTGCGCGCTCTGGAAGGGCGCGATGCATTCAGGCCAGGGTTGGCGCGGGAGCGCCTACCCTGGTAATCGCCCCAAAACATTCTACGTTTATCAACCCTGAAAGGGTTGAATCCCTGGCGTGCGCGCGATGCATCGAGGCCGGTCATCAATGGCCAGGGACACCGGGTTCGGATAGATCGCCCTTTCAGGGCTCGAAGATTTTTTACCTCGCGAAACCCAGGGCGTTGCCCTGGGCTCTGGCTATGCCGCACCTTCGGTGCTGGGTCGGCGGACATTGTTAAACCGATGCCGAATTCATTCCCCAGGGCCCGCCGGGTGGGGGCACCCGGCCTGCTATGGGG
>MTLE01003252.1_pt1 | contig 11463 bp, 8 predicted proteins | sample 1982461 | NCBI WGS metagenome assembly MTLE01 (sample SAMN05712605, study PRJNA340218) | biofilm metagenome | isolation source: sample SPL anode biofilm adapted to -200 mV | place: USA | collected 2012-02-03
AATATCACCCGCATGGTGACTCGTCCATATACGGAACGTTGGTTCGTATGGCCCAACCATGGTCTATGCGCTATCCATTGGTGGATGGACAGGGTAATTTCGGTTCCATTGATGGTGACAGTCCGGCTGCAATGCGTTACACTGAAGCCAGATTACGCAGGTTGTCCGAAGATATGTTGATTGATATCAACAAAGAAACCGTTGATTTTCAGTTGAACTTTGATGATACTTTAAAAGAACCAACTGTTTTGCCAAGCCGTATTCCTAATCTGTTGGTAAACGGATCTTCGGGGATAGCAGTAGGTATGGCAACGAACATGGCTCCGCACAATCTCACTGAAGTTGTGGATGCAACCATAGCTTACATTGATAATAATGAAATTGAGATTTCTGAATTAATAAAATATATCAAAGCGCCTGATTTCCCCACAGGTGGTATAATTTATGGTTATGCCGGCGTTAAAGAAGCGTTTGAAACCGGTCGTGGACGCGTTGTTGTACGTTCGAAGGTTGAAATAGAGACTGATGCGCAGGGACGTGAAAAAATCGTCATTAATGAAATCCCTTATCAGGTAAATAAGGTGGAATTAATCAAAGCTGTTGTTGCTATGGTTGAAGATAAAAAAGTAGAAGGAATCGCACACATCAACGACGAATCGGACCGTGATGGAATGCGTATTGTAGTTGATATTAAAAGAGATGCAAACTCCAGTGTTGTTTTGAATAAACTTTTCAAATACACTGCTTTACAGTCGTCTTTCAGCGTAAATAATATTGCTTTGGTGCATGGTCGTCCACGCATCCTGAATTTGAAAGAACTGATTCATTATTTTGTAGAGCATCGTCACGAAGTAGTTACACGTCGTACTCAGTTTGAGTTGGGTGAAGCAGAAAAGCGTGCACATTTGCTTGAAGGATTTATGATAATTCTGGATAATCTGGACGAAGCTATTCAAATGATCCGTGATTCGAAAAATCCGGAAGAAGCCCGTACCCGTTTGATGGAACGTTTCGGCTTATCTGATATTCAGTCACGTGCAATTGTTGAAATGCGTCTGCGCCAACTTACAGGTATGGAGCAGGATAAGCTTCGTGCCGAATATGAAGACGTTTTAAACTTAATTGCTCATTTGAAGGAAATTCTTGAAAATGTTGAATTAAGAATGCAGATTATTAAGGACGAATTGCTGGAAGTTAAGGACAAATATGGTGACGAAAGACGTACTCAGATTGTTTATTCTTCCGAAGAATTTAATCCGGAAGATTTCTATTCTGATGATGAAATGATTATTACCATTTCGCATTTGGGATATATTAAACGTACTGCTCTTACCGAATTCAGGGCTCAGGGCCGTGGCGGTGTAGGTTCCAAAGGCAGCGATTCGCGCGACGAAGATTTTATCGAATATATATATCCGGCATCAATGCACAATACCATGCTGTTTTTTACCCAAAAAGGCAGATGCTATTGGTTAAAGGTGTATGACATACCTGAAGGATCCAAAAATTCAAAGGGACGTGCTATACAAAATATGCTGAACATTGATTCAGATGATAAGGTGAATGCGTTTATCCGTGTAAAAGGATTGAATGATCCTGAATACACAAAATCACATTATCTGATTTTTGCCACTAAAAACGGCGTTATTAAAAAAACATCACTCGATGCTTATTCACGTCCGCGTCAGAATGGTGTGAACGCGATTACGATCCGGGAAGATGATCAGGTAATACAGGTGCGTCTGACCGATGGAAATGCTGAAGTATTGATGGCAAACCGTAACGGACGTGCCATTCGTTTCAATGAATCCAAAGTTCGTGAAATGGGCCGTACAGCTACCGGAGTAAGAGGTATGACGCTCGATGAGGACGGACAGGATGAAGTGGTTGGCATGATTTGTGTGAATAAAGAAGATAATGAAGATATAATGGTCGTTTCTCAACAGGGTTACGGTAAGCGAACTCACCTTGATGATGAAAACGGAGAAGCTGTATATCGTGTTACAAACAGAGGCGGTAAAGGTGTGAAAACGATCAATATTACCGAAAAAACAGGTAAACTTGTTTCAATAAAAAGTGTAACCGACGAAAGCGATTTGATGATTATCAATAAATCAGGAATCACCATTCGTTTAAAAGTTGCTGACTTTAGAGTTATGGGTCGCGCAACACAGGGTGTAAGATTAATAAACCTGGAAAAACGAAATGATGAAATTGCTTCTGTTTGTAAAGTTATGTCCGAAACTACTTCAGAAGAAGTTGAGGAAAAGACCGAAGAAGTTTTAAATGAAACTCCATCTTCAACAGAAGAAAATTCACTTCCTGCTGAAACACAGACGGAACAGATGAATGATGATTCAGAAACTGTAGAATAACAATTATAACAAAGTTTTAAAAACCCGTTAGCTCAAAAAAATTACTAATAAACAAAATTATTCGTTATGAAAAAACTTATTTTATCCTTATTCTTGGTGATAAGCTTTACTCTTTCTTTTGCACAAAAATCTAATGTATCGAAAGCAAAAAATAAAGCTTTAGCTGAAACTCCCGATTTTGCTGGGGCACGTGAATCTATTAAGCTTGCTTTGGAGGATTCTACTACGAGCAATCTTGCCGAAACCTGGTATGTTGCCGGTTTAATTGGACAAAAAGAAAATGAAGCATTGTATCTTCAGGCTGCAACAGGTAAGACAATAGACGCTGATGCTAAAGGAAAAGCGATTCTTGAATCATACAAATATTTCTTAAAAGCGTATGATCTGGATCAGCTGCCTAATAACAAAGGTAAAATCAAACCAAGATATTCAAATGAAATTAAGAATGATATTAAGGACTATTACACAAATCAACAGAACCTTATCTCATACGGAGCTCACCAGTTTGAACAAAAAGACTATGCAGGTGCAGTAAATACGTTTGATACTTTCCTTGCAATTCCTGATCTGCCAATGATGAACAAAGAAATAGCAAAAGATTCAACTTATGACATGATTACTTACTATGATGCAATTGCTGCTTCGAATGCAGATATGCACGATAAAGCAATTAAATTGTTCACAAGTTTGAAAGACAAGAAATATGAAACTCTGGCGGTTTATGAATTATTGTATCAGGAATATTATAACAAGAAAGATACTGTAAATTATGTTCAGGTATTAAAGGACGGTCTTGAAAAATTCCCTTCTGAACCTTGGTTCCTGCAGAATCTTATCAACTATTTCATTTATTCCGGAAAATCCAAAGAAGCTCTTACTTATTTGAGTACAGCGATTGAACGTGAACCAAATATGGCTCAGTATCGCTTTGTAAAAGGTAATCTTGATGAATCTCTTGGAAATACAGATGAAGCATTGGCTGATTTTGATAAAGCGATTGAACTTGATCCTACTTTAGCTGATGCTTATGCAGGTAAAGGTCGTCTGTATTACAACAAAGCTGTGAAAATGGCCGATGCAGCAAATGATATTAAAGATATTAAACAATACAACGCTGCAAAGAAAAAAGCAGATGATGTTTTTGCTCAGTCTATTCCATTCTTCAAAAAAGCTGTTGAGCTGAATCCAAAAGAAATTGAATACAAGAAAACTCTTAAAACTTTGTACTATCGTTTGAAAATGGACAAAGATTTTGAAGCAATAAGTAAAGAAATTGATGCAATGTAATTGTAAAGTTATCAATAAATTAAAAGAGCTATTCTGTTCAGAATAGCTCTTTTTTTAAGTCTTATTTTAAAAACAAAAGCGGCTGAAATTATTTAAATTTCAGCCGCTTTTTTACGCTTTTATATTTCAGGTCAGAATTCTGAGGAGAAATGAAATTTGATATTTTTAAAATCATTCTGAGCCATTTGAAGAACGTAACCGGAATCAGCCAGAAAAACATCCCGACCTTCTTTATCAAGTGCCATATACTGTGCTTTTCGTTTTTTGAAATTGTCAAGTTCTTTAGCATCATCACTTTCAATCCAGCAGGCTTTGTAGAGCGAGATAGGTTCCCAACGGCATTGGGCATTATACTCATGCAACAAACGATACTGAATCACCTCGAACTGAAGTTGTCCGACTGTACCGATTATTTTCCGGCCGTTAAACTGATTTACAAATAGCTGTGCAACACCTTCATCCATTAACTGATTTATCCCTTTATCCAGTTGTTTTGTTTTCATTGGATCGGCATTTTCAATGTATTTAAACATTTCTGGTGAAAAACTGGGGATGCCTTTGAAATGAAGGTTCTCGCCACTGGTTAGCGTGTCGCCAATTTTGAAAGTCCCTGTATCCGGTAACCCAACTATATCTCCAGCGAATGCTTCATCGACAGTTTCTTTTTTTTGTGCCATAAAAGCTGTAGGAGACGAAAATCGCATTAGCTTGTTGTGTCTTACGTGTTTATAGTTGACATTCCGTTCAAATTTTCCGGAACAGATTTTCACAAAGGCTATACAGCTCCTGTGATTTGGATCCATATTAGCGTGAATTTTAAATACGAAGCCTGAAAAAGCTTCTTCGTACGGATTAATTTCACGTTCCTGAGTATGAATGGGTCGGGGTGAAGGTGCAATTTCCACAAAACAATCCAGCAATTCTTTGACTCCAAAATTATTCAATGCACTACCAAAAAATACGGGAGCAAGATTTCCGGCTAAATATTTTTCATTGTCAAACTCAGAATATACGCAGTTTATCAACTCCATATCTTCCCGTAATTTGTTCGCGTTGTGTTCTCCGACCAATTTATCAAGTTCCTTGCTTCCAATATCTGAAAGTTCAACAGATTCGCTGATGGTCTGTTTGTTAGGGGTGTAAAGCTGAAGATTATTTTTATAAATGTTGTAAACTCCTTTAAATGCAAATCCCTGATTTATAGGCCAGCTGAGTGGTCTGACATTTATTCCAAGTTCAGCCTCCAATTCATCCAGTAAATCAAATGCGTCTTTACCTTCGCGGTCCATTTTATTTACAAAAATCATAACAGGAGTTTTACGCATACGGCATACTTCCATAAGTTTCCGTGTTTGAGCTTCAACTCCCTTGGCGGTATCAACCACTATTATTACACTATCAACGGCCGTCAGAGTCCTGTAGGTGTCTTCAGCAAAATCCTGGTGACCGGGAGTATCAAGAATATTTATTTTGTAATCACGGTACTCAAAACCCATTACTGAAGTAGCAACCGAGATTCCACGCTGTTTCTCAATTTCCATCCAGTCGGATGTAGCTGTCTTTTTTATTTTATTGGATTTAACAGCACCGGCTACATGAATAGCTCCACCAAAAAGTAAAAGTTTTTCAGTTAAGGTTGTTTTTCCTGCATCGGGATGACTGATGATAGCGAAAGTGCGACGACGTTGTATTTCAGTTTGTAAAGACATTGTAAAAGACGGGATACAATTAGTTATTATTTAAATTTTGAGGTGCAAAGGTACGGTTTTTCGTACAATTAGGCAATAGAATAAACTTCGTAAAACCTGAGTAAGTTTTTTTATTCCCGGAGATAAAAAAAAAGAGGCCGGATAAAATCCGACCCCTTATGCAAAATTAAAAACAAAAATAATTAGATATTAAACTGTATTTTAAAATTTAAATCCTAATGTAACAACAATATTATTGTTGGAAGTTATCACGCTTGCAGGAGAAACTGCAAGATTCGGGCTAGTTTCAGCAATTGTATTTGTGTTGTAAGGATAGAACGTCTCATTTAATATTTTGTTCATGTAGGCAAAATCAAGGAACCAGTTGGATTCATGGTAACCAAATCCGGCAGTTAAATAATCGGTACGATTATTTAAGAAGTATTCTGTATCGGTTCGTAATGTGTTGTAGCGCATTAGTTTGGCTGCGTCCATCTTGTTTCCGTTATTTGAATTAGCATATCCCGCACGTATCGAGAAGTTTTCTGTTACTCTGTATTCACCTCCGATTTTAATGGTCCTTACATTATTAAGCATTGTACTCATACCTGAATTTTCGTCATAGAAGCTTTGTGCATCTCCATTCGTATCTTTTAACCGGGTTCCGGTGTAATTTGTGTAATCATATTCAGCACTGATTAAACCTTTAGTTCCTACCAAAAATGCTGCGCTTGCATTTAGCTGTAACGGGGTTTGAATCTGATAATCGCTGTAAGCTCCCGGAGTTCCTATATATCCTGAATTACTGGTATCAAAATTTAATTTTGAATAATAATTGTCAGTAGTTGTCAGAATGGTCGGGGTGTGAAGAGCAAGCCCGATTCTTAAAAAATCGGTTGGACAAAATATTGTTCCGATTTTAAGATTAAATCCACTTCCTTTTGTATAAATACTGTCTTTCAGATCCATTCCTCCACCAGCGCCAAATTTTTCGGAATAATCACTAATTGAAGAATAATTCAAAGTCTGGAAATTCAATGAAGCCCCAATGTAAAAAACATTACTGATATTTCCCGCCCAACCGACAGAGTATTCATCTTTATACCCTTTTTCATAAAGCGTATAGGCCGGTGTAACTTTTTCGCCAGCATTAAGCAATGATGCCCAGTCATTTGTGCCGGTACCTGGATTTATAAGATAACCTTCGTAGGCAAGTATCGAAATCCATGGAACGCTTGTATTGTTAAATGGTTCGTAACTTGATGTGCTGGCCAAATCCGATTCCGGAATTCCGCCCGTGAAATAACTCATGTAATCTGTGATTGATGAGTTGGAAGATCCGCTTCTTAGATTTAAACTTCTGTTGAAGTTTTTTAGTCGGTTATATGAGAATGAAAAGTTAGAACTTAACAGACCTTCGGAGCCATTTTCACTTCTCCATGTAGGTGAAGCAATTACATAAGAAAAGTTGTTAAATCCCACTTTGTATAAATCGTCCATGCTGTTTAAGCCGTTCCATTTCGAAGAGCTGTTTTGCATCAGTATGTTGAATGTCCCTACTAATTCAGAGCTTCTGTATATTCCCAATCCGGCCGGATTGTCTTTAATAGCAGATGCATCACCTCCCAGAGCTCCGAAAGCTCCGGCCATACTCATATATCGTGCTGTTCCATTGATATCTGTCTGAACAGATTTAAATGCGTCAAACTCAGTTTGAGCCATTATGAGTGAACAGTTTAAGATCACTGTTAGTGCCACTAATATCTTTTTCATATTTTGTTATTTATATTGTCAACTAAAGAATTTTGTTACTGGTAATGTGGAAAATAATGATTATCTTCTGCCTCCGCTGGACGAACCTCCTCCAGAGCTTCTGGAACCTCCTCCGCCACCGCTTGATGAGCTGCTGCTACCGCTCGAGAACGAACCTGAAGATCTTGAACCCGAACTAAAGCTCGAACTTGAACTTGAACTCGAACTGGAATTTGAATAAGATGGTGTGTATGAGCTACTACTTCTGGTACTGCTGCTATAATTACTGCTTCTGCTTTCGGAACTGCTATAGCTTGAACTGCTTCGCGGATTTCCTGAATACATCTGAGATGAAGTGTTGCTTCTGGTAACACTAGTTCCATTGTTTCGTGCAGGTGCTGCAGCAGAAGAGGAAACAGTTCGCGGTGTAGTGTTTATTGTAGTTGTAACTCTTGTCGGAGATTGGTTGCTGGCATTATAGCCTGAAGTTCTTATTCCTCCGCTTCTGACTAATCCTATTCCGTTTGTCTGATAAGTTCTTCCGTTAGACCCCACAGCCAGTCTTGTTGCTCTGGAAGAAGATGCACTAACAGAACTGCTTTGTACTCTTGATCCTGTGCCACTGATTGTTGTATAAGGATTTTGTGAAGTTCTTGAACCGGAACCACCTGCAATGACAGTAGACGCAGTTGAGTTTAAACCTCCTAATCTGTTTCCGGCTGAATTATAATTACTTATTTCGCGTCTTTCACCTTCGCTATGTGTAGGTCCGGTTTTTCCTGACCATCCATAACCGTAGTAAGGGTAACCATATCCGTATCCATATCCGTAATAAGGATATCCATAACCGTATCCATAATCATAATAAGGATAATAACCATATCCGTAGCCGTATGGATATCCATAACCAAATCCACCATAAAATCCACCGTAGTATCCGCCATAACCATAGAAGTTGCTATAACTCCATGGGTAATTATAACAGCCATAAGAATAAGGAGAATAGTAACCGTAACCGTATCCCCAGCTGCTGTATGGGCTTGTGTTGTAATCCCACCAGTATGAATTTGTCCATGTTGGAGTTACATAAGCGTAGTTGCCATCGATATAGACATTCCAGTCGCTGCTGTTGAGGAAATAAATATCATTGTAATTCGGATCTCCAATGAAAACTTCATATTTAGGATTGTGGAATAACCGGATTCGTTTCGCATATTCCAAATCCGATTCCGAACCGTTAAAGCCGTTTAAATAATACCCTGACTCAGCTTCTGTACTATCATTTGCCTGAGCTATAAGTTTTGCCGAATCATTTGCCAGTTGATCAGGTTGATTGGCATTCCGATCGACGTATATAATTTCTTTAGCCCCGTTTTTGTAATTGGGTTTTTCTTTGTTGGCTTTTTGCTTTTGCACGATTTTAGCGTCACTCGGCTTAAAATAAATATCATCATAAACCTGCGATGACTGACTAAATCCGATTAACGGAAAAAGCAAAGACAACGTGATAATAAATGTGAATCGTTTCATAATCGTACCTCCTATATTAATGTCCTTGGTGGTTTTTATTTATATATTTTCTAACAATAACCATGCCATCATGTGTTTAAATTCTTAGTTATAAAACATATAATTGCTATAATTTTATAATAATTGAATTCTGTCAAAATTTGCGTACATTTGTACTATAATTTTTAATTTAGACAGGACAAAACGCAAATCGTTTAAAGAAGATTTTTAGTTTTGACTGTTATATTTTAAAACAATCAAACAGAAAAAAAATAATATGGATTATGTAGAAGTAAATTTCAGTATCGAGCCATACGAAGAATATATTTCGGACGTTTTGGCTTCAGAATTGGGCGAAATCGGTTTCGACAGTTTTGCTCCAACTCTTGGTGGACTTGATGCTTATATACTTTCGAGCCTTTTCGACGAATCAAAAGTGAAGGATTTACTTTCTGATTTTCCTTTTGATGCAACTATTGAATACAAAGTTACAAAATTAGAGCCAAAGAACTGGAACGAAGAGTGGGAAAAGCATTATTTCCAACCGATAGTGATTGGGAATGAATGTGTTATACATAGTTCATTTCATAAGGATATTCCTAAAGCTACTTACGATATTGTTATTGATCCCAAAATGGCTTTTGGAACCGGACATCATGAAACAACAAGCCTTGTGATTGGAAAACTTCTTAAAATGGATCTTAAGGATAAAAGAGTGCTGGACATGGGCTGTGGAACAGCTGTTCTTGCGATTTTGGCAGCCATGAAAGGGGCAAAGGATCTGGTTGCAATTGATATTGACAGTTGGTGTACTGAAAATTCTATAGAAAATATTGAGACCAATAAAATTACAGGAATTGACGTTCGTTTAGGTGGAGCGGAATTACTTGATGGATTGCATTTTGATATTGTTTTGGCAAATATCAACAGGAATATTTTATTAAATGATATGGAAAAATATGCGGCTTGTTTGTCAAAAGGCGGAGAACTGTATATGAGTGGTTTTTATAAAGAAGATATTCCGTTAATTGAAGCTGAAGCAAATTTGAACGGACTTCAGCTAATAGATTTTGACGAAAAAAATAACTGGGTCGTGGTGAAAACTGTTAAAAGCTAATTCCTGAATAACGGTTATAAATTAAAAACGCAGAAAATAAAAGAATTTTCTGCGTTTTTTTATTGGTTTAACTGCTTTTTCGGTTACTCAATTTTCTTGATTAGGCTCATCCCTATTTGAATGGCTTTTTCATTCATTGGAATTAAGTGATGATGACGATCCGGAAGTGATTTTTTCAAACCTTTCAGTACATTTTCAACCTTAACAATTGGCCGGACTTTTAATAAACCGCCTAAAATAATCATATTCATTGTTTTAGAAGAGTCGTTCGCGTAGGCGTATTCGGTGGCATCAATTCTGTAAATGTTGATGTCCTTGCGGGTTGGAAATTTATGAAAACCATTACTGTCAAATATCAAAGTTCCACCTGGTTTTACTCTGCTTTCGAAACGTTCCAGTGAAGGCTGATTCAGAACAATTGCCGTGTCGTAAGTATTTAAAACCGGAGAACTGATACGTTCATCGCTCAGAATCACAGTTACATTTGCTGTTCCACCTCTTTGTTCGGGACCGTAAGATGGCATCCAGCTTACTTCCTGTCCCTGCATTAATCCTGAATATGCCAGAATTTTACCCATAGAGAGTACACCCTGACCACCAAAACCGGCTATTATAATTTCTTCTTTCATGCGTTCATTTTTTATAGGTTTTTCAAATCACCCTGTGGATAAACAGGAAACATATTATCAACCATCCATGAGTTGGAATCGGCAGGAGACAGTTTCCAGCCCGAATTACAGGTAGAAACTACTTCAACCACCGAAGTCCCTTTACCAGCTATAGAGTTTTCGAAGGCTTTTTGTATCGCTTTTTTTGTTTTACGAACCGTTGCGACTGAATGTACGCTCTGTCGGGTGACGTAACATGTTCCTTCAAGCTGAGCCAATAATTTTGTAATATCCAGCGGATGGCCGTTTAACGGAATTGTGCGACCGTTTGGTGAGGTCGACGACTTCATGCCTTCAAGTGTTGTAGGAGCCATTTGTCCACCGGTCATTCCATAAATTCCATTGTTTATGAAAATGATGGCAATATTTTCACCACGGTTGGCTGCATGTATTGTTTCGGCAGTACCAATTGCGGCAAGGTCTCCATCACCCTGATAAGTGAATACCAGACGATCGGGTAAAAGCCTTTTAACAGCAGTTGCAAGAGCGGGAGCACGACCATGAGCGGCTTGTTGCCAGTCGATATCAAGATATTTGTATGCAAAAACAGCACAACCTACCGGAGCAATACCGATTGTTTTATCCTGTACACCCATTTCTTCAATAACTTCAGCAATGAGTTTGTGTACCACACCATGACTGCAACCGGGGCAATAATGCATCGGCACATCATTCATAACCTTGGTTTTTGTGTAAACCAGATTGGCGGGGTTAATTATATCAGTAGTTGTCATATTATTTTACGATTTTTGTTTTTAATGCATTTAATACTTCATCCGGAGAAGGAACAATTCCGCCCAAGCGACCAAAATGTTCGACAGGTATACGACCACAGGCTGCAAGTTTTACATCTTCAACCATTTGTCCTGCATTCATTTCTACGGTTAACATCCCTTTGGTACTGTGAGAATAATGGCAAATCCGGTCAGTAGGGAAGGGGTAAAGAGTAATTGGACGAAGCAGGCCGGCTTTAATTCCTTCGGCACGAGCCATTTCTACAGCTTTTTGGCAAACACGGGCCATAGTTCCGAAAGCTACGATAAGGTATTCGGCATCTTCGCAATGAA